>Ga0315289_10011640_pt1 | contig 12458 bp, 7 predicted proteins | sample YL17G11_40_MG_FD_203452 | JGI IMG/M metagenome (GOLD analysis project Ga0315289, IMG submission 203452) | Sediment microbial communities from Yellowstone Lake, YNP, Wyoming, USA - YL17G11_40 | ecosystem: Environmental > Aquatic > Freshwater > Lake > Sediment | place: USA: Wyoming | collected...
TACGGGGATGGGCGGCGGAGCACTCGCCAAGATTGCGCAGAGATCGCTCATCGTCCCGAGCGACAATATGCAGCAGGTCGAGGACGTTCACCTGGTCCTGGGGCATCTGATTTACACGTGTCTTTATGAAGAGATAAGCGGGTGCGCGTAGTATTCGCTGACCGGGACGGAGTCATCAACCGGGACAGGGACGATTATGTCAAGAGCGTCGAAGAGTTTGAGTTCCTGCCGGGAGCGCTTGAGGCGCTGAGGCGCCTGCGCGAGGCCGGGTGGCGCGTTGTCATAATCTCGAACCAGGCTGGTGTCGGCAAGGGATTGATACGGCACGAGGCGCTTGCCGAGATAGACCGGCTGATGAGATCCCAGGTTTCGGCCGCGGGCGGGAAGATCGAGGCAACATACTATTGCCCGCATCGGCAGGAGGACGGCTGCGACTGCAGGAAGCCAGCTCCGGGTCTGATTCGCCGCGCAAGTCGCGACCTGGGGATAGACCCGAGGGATGCAGTCTTCGTGGGAGACTCTGCGCGCGACGTAGTGGCCGGCCAGGCCGCCCTCTGCAGAACGGTAGCGGTGCTTTCTGGCAGTCTGACGGCGGCTGAGGCCTTGGCGCTCGACCCACCGCCCGATTTCGTTGCGGAGGGTCTGGCCGAGGCGGCTGATTGGATAATCCAGGTTGCAGATTTGAAATCTTAGGCTGCGGATCTTGGCTGGAGGATCCCGTATCTGAAACCTATAGGAGGGGAGGAGCAAGTGTCGCTGGAAGGTTTGAGCGTGCCCGCCGCTGACGTGCGCTTGGGTTACCAGGTCGTCAAACGCGCTATTGACGTGATCGGGGCGGCCTCCCTTCTGCTGCTTCTCGCGCCTTTTTTCTTCCTGGTCGCCGTATGCATCAGGGCTGATTCCCGCGGCCCGGTTATCTTCAGGCAAACCCGCCTCGGACTGCGCGGCAGGGCCTTTACCTTCTACAAGTTCAGATCAATGTGTGTGGATGCCGAAAGCTCCAGGCAGAAGATCCTCCACTTGAGCGAAGTCTCCGGCCCCATCTTCAAAATGCGCAACGATCCCAGGATAACCCGGGTTGGCCGGTGGCTTCGCCGCTACAGCATTGACGAGCTGCCGCAGATCTTCCATGTGCTCAAGGGAGACATGTCGTTTGTCGGACCGCGGCCGCCGCTCTTGGACGAGGTCGCCAAGTATGAGGATTGGCAGCTCAGGCGGCTCTCCGTTCTGCCTGGCATCACCTGCCTTTGGCAGGTGAGCGGACGGAGCAAGCTCAGCTTCGATGACTGGGTCAGGCTTGATCTCCAGTACATTGATTCACGCTGTCTTCTGCTCGACATCCGCATATTGCTCAAGACGATTCCAGCAGTGATATCAGGAGATGGTGCATATTGACTAGATTACAGAATGCAGACCTGAAAGCGCGCGTTGCCGTCGCCGCGCTCGTTCTCTTGGCCATAACGCTTGCCTGCCGGGCCCAACCCACCGCCTCGACAGACCGGCTGCCGTCCGAGGACTGGACTTATGACGCTTTGAGGCATTTCGCCGCACGCGGCCTCGTGCCCGGGATGTCCGCTCAGCGCTTCGACGGGGACTGGCTTTACACTCGCGAGGAAATGGCCGCCTTCGTTCGCCAGGTAGCCGTCAGCCCAGACGTAGCCGAAGGCGATCGTCCCATTCTTGCGAAGCTGGCAGCAGAGTTCCTGCCCGAGTTGACACTCGCTGGAGCCGATTCCGTGCTCGCGGAGATTGAGCGGTCTGGAACGGCCCGCACCCTTCTCGGGACCGGTGCCTTTGAGCCGAGAGTCGCGATTTCTAAAGGAGATACCGACCTCATCGGCATCTACGACGTCACGGCGCTCGGCGTCCTCGGCCGCGACGTAATGGCCGTCGGGACTCTCTCCGACCGGCGCAGGGAGTTCGACGGCGACGCCTTCTCTCGCCTGGAGAAGCTCTTCATCAGCGGCAAAACGCCGAGCTGGGAGTGGGGGCTCGGCAAGGACTGGCTCTGGTGGGGGCCGGGCTACAGCGGCTCGATGATCCTCTCGGACAACAGCCCTGCCTTTCCGATGCTCAAGATGGGCAAGGATTTCTACTTTGGCCGCCACATCGGCCGCGTAAAGGTCACCCAGTTCCTGGGCCGGTTCGAGGACGACGGCCAGACCTTCTACCTGGCCGGACGGAGGTGGGAAAAGCGGTTCTCAACCAGGCTCCACGTCGGGATCTCCGAAACGGCCAAGACCAGCAAGAGGCCGAACCCTCTCATTCTCATCCTGCCTTCGATCTACCTCTACCAGCACATTTACATACAGGACGTGGACAAGGAGTTCAATGTGCTCGTCGGCATGGACGCGACGTATCGCTTCTCCCCGCGCTTCGAGAGCTACTTCGACCTCCTCGTGGACGATATGAAGGCGCCGAAGTTCCTGCGGGAAGGCCCTGCGTGGAACGTCCCTCGCAAGGTGGGACTGCTGGTCGGCGGCAACTGGCCCGACGTGCTCGGCGACGGCACGACTGGCCTGCGGGCAGAGTACATCTTCACCGACCCCGGCACCTACGGCGCGACCCGGCCTGATCTCCCCCAACTTGCCTATACCCACGATGGCTTCGTCATCGGCCACCCGGTCGGACCGAACAGCAAGGCTGTCTTCCTCCGGGTGGACAGGAAGCTTGGCACCGCCTGGGCGGCTGCGGCTGAGTACCTCGGCCGGACGCCTCACAAGCCTGACGGGCCGAACCCGGAGAGCACGCATCGCATCAGCCTGCTCCTCGCGCACGAGCTGTATTCCTGCTCCCGGCTGAGCCTCACTCTGCGCTACGACTCGCTGAAGCTGCCGGCGAAGGAGAACCGGGTGCAGGTCGGCGTAAGCTACGCGTTTTGACGTTGCGATGCGCCGGATTCCCTTCGGCTCAACAGAACGAGCCGAAGGATATGACGACCGGGCTCATCGGCGGGATTTCACATCTGATCGTCAGCCTGCCGACCTCGACTCGCGCTTCCGCACCTTCGACTGATACGTCCGCGGGCAGGCCGAAGTCCGGCAGGTTCAGCCCGACCTCGCGGCTTACGTGCTCCTCCGTCAGGTTGAAGGCGTTCAGCACTCCGCGGCCTTCCTCTGGCAGGACGTGGAGATGGGTCAGCTCGTCAATGCCGTAGAACTTCCCCCGCGTGTAGAGGCCCTTCAGGCTGAGGTAGAGAGCCATGGCCTTCTTGTAGGCAGCGTAACGCGTCTCGTTCTCGGACTTACCAGTCAGGCCCTTCTTGCCGCCGATCCCCGGGTGCCGCACCGTCGAAGCGTACCACCAGAATGCCAGGCAGTTGTCGTTGTCGTTCTCCATGGTGATGTGGTTGTAGAGCGGCAGCTCGTAGGCGAGGTTGTAGTAGTAGAGACAGAGCGCGCGGCCTGAGAGCAGGTCCTCGATCGGATTCCACATGAACTCGAACGCCCAGCCTTCGTCGAACGATCCTGGCAGGTCGTGCAGATAATAGACCGGCAGATAGCGGACGCCCCACGGCCAGATGGGATCGTGGGCCTCGATCAGAATGTCGGGGCACTGCTCGTGCACCTTCTGGATCAGCCATATGATGTTTCTGGCGTGCTGGTCCGGAGTGGTCGGGACAGCGTGGCCGTGGCTCCCCTCGAAGCACGGCCCGCGCCAGTCGAACTCGTCGAACATGATGAACTTCATGCCGCTCCCAGCGACCTTGACAATCCGGTCGAGCTTTTCGCTCAGGAACGCCCTGTACGCTGTGCACGGCTCGTAGAACGGGACCTCGCTGTACTCGCCGTAGTGGCCGACGCTGCCATCGGGGTTGCGGCGATAGAGTCCGGGGTAGGCATTGCGGTAGCATCGGCCGATGGTGCGGAAGGCAACCTCAAGGCCATAACTCTTTCTCATGTCGCGGACGAAGTCCTGGACGGGGCCGAGGCGCGAGGAGTCCCAGATCGTCTCGCCCTCGCAGGTCTCCCAGCCGGGGTCCAGGTAAAGGAGCTCGCAGCCGATGTCACGAGCCTTTTCGGCCTCGGCGCGGAGCGCCTCCAGCGTGTAGTGCTGCCGGAGGAGCTCCGGGTTGCTGTGATACCAACCGACATCGAAGAGCTCATTCCAGTTGACGGGCGGGTCATAGTCCTTCGGGACACCGTGGCCGAGCAAGGTCATGTGGTCGCGGAAGAGGTACGCCGCCCGGCGGTAGTCGCCCCGGTACAACGTATATCTGGTGACGCCGAACGTGACCTCGCGCCCTGGGACCAGGCGCTTTGCCTCCTGTGGCTCGTCGTAGAGGCATGGCGCCGCGCCGCCGAAGTTCAGATAGACGTTCTCGCCGACGCGTTCGGTCTCAAGCATTGAGTGCTCGATCATATCCGGGTTGTATTTCGTCACCAGAACGCCGGTCTGGCCGTCGGTCCAGGCCCAGGCTTCGCTGCGACCGCGCCCGGTGTCAACGACCTCGTGCTTCGTCTGCATCGGATTGTCGAAGACGCTGGTCAGGAACCGGCCGTGATAAACGTCCTCTATCGTGTAGTCGTGCGTCTTCCCGTCGGGCTGGATTCGGAACGGGATCGCAATCAACCTGAACTTGCCAATTCCGTCGCGCCAGGTCCTGGACTCGGGGTCGAAGCGTAGTTCTTTCCGGAAGGCGATCCGGTAGTCGCGAAGCGTCAGGGGAATACTGCTTTCATTGCCCAGGCTGATTGTCTCCTCGAGGTAATCGCGGTCGGGAAAGGCGGTGATGACGTGCCGCAGCCGGACTCGCGGCTCACCTTGCCCCAGCAGGCCGGTTATGGTGAACAGCGTGCGGTCCGCTCCATCGTCCCGCGACAGACGCGCGTCGGTCAGGCCGTCAAGTCGTTGGACCTGCGTCCCGTCGTCCACTGCAACCGAATAACGGTAGGCGCTGTCGGCGAAGCGGAGTCCCGTGCCAAGATCGCTCAGGAGGATCTCCGCCCCCGGCTCCACGGTGCCGATCTCGATTCCATATCTGCTGTTTGCGAAGGTCTCACGTGCGGTCAATCCGTTTTCTCCCCGCTGCGGTCTTGCAAGAGTATACTATCTCGCGAGGGGGAGTGACAAGGCCCGGCCAGGCCCACGCGGCATAAACCGACAGGGATTCCGTTCATCCGCACCGTCCTGCGGACGTGCTAGGTATATTCTATGCTTCGGCTAGATCGTTGGAGCCGAAGCATATGAACGTGCCTCCCGTATTCCGCTGCAGCGCACGCTATTGAACGATCTGGATATCCTCCTGCTTTCTTACTTTCAGCGCTCGTTTGAGGAGGCCGGTTCCGGGATCCAGGACGCACGAGATCGGGCCGGTGACGACAACATACTTCCCAACGTCCGGCGCAACCAGTCCGCTCGGAATGATGACCTTGACCCGAGTCTGGGGCGTCATGAAATTGTCGTCAATTATCATCCACTCCGGCCACTCGTGAGGATCGACCTCGATGACCCTGCCCCATGTCCGGCCCAGCAGCCCGATGTTGTTGATGCCGGAGCCGAGCTCGACGCCGCGCTGGCCGGTCGGCGGTGGGCCAGGAACGGAAGAATCGAAGCAGAAGTCGCCTCCGCCGAGGCTCCGGTTCGGCATGCCGAGGGGCGAGAGCAGCTCGCCTGAAGACGCCGTCACCTCAACAGAATCGAGAATCACGCACCGCTCATCGTCCGCTGTTCGGCTCATAGTTCCGGTGAGGCTGGACAGCACGTCGCCTTCCTCGATGTCTATTCCCGCCGAAAGCCCGCGGGCAAGAATCCCCGATGACCGATTCGGCTGCTGCACATAGATGTCAGTCCCGATCACAGCCGTAACTATGACGTTCTGAACCTTCACAGAATGGAAGTCCGAGAGCGCCTTCATTCCCCGGCACGTGCCAAACCCGCCGGAATCCGTGTGCAGTATGCCGCCGCCGACGATCCAGCCCTGTTCGGCTGTCGGGAAGCAGGCTGCGCCCATCTGGTCCTGGTTGCCAAGCTCCTGCCGGACCCAGCAGCACCCGCCGTTCGCCGTAGCGAGGACGTAATCGCCGGACAGGATCCAGCCGTGGCGCGCGTCGGCGAACCGCACGCAGAAGAACTCCTCACCCGGCTGGTGGTCGCCGATCCAGGTCAGGCCGCCGTCTGTGGTGTGCAGAATCCATTCCCGGCCCACAGCCCAGCCATTTGATCGGTCGGTGAACCAAACCGACTCCAGCATGGGTGTGTCAATGCCCTGAACGGTCTGCGGCGACCAGTGCTGCCCGCCGTCGGTTGTGGCGAGGATTATCCCTGTGTAGGGCACCGTTATGTCGTGGCCGACACACCAACCATATTGGTCGTCAACAAAGAGGATCTTCTTCAGCCAGATGGTGGTGCCGGACGCCTGCTCCTCCCAGGTCTCGCCGCCATTCTCGGTGTGAAAGATGGTCCCGTTTTCGCCGCAAGCCCAGCCGCGCTGGCGGTCCAGGAAGTAGATGCCGGTAAGGCAGTACGGCGTACCCGGCGGCTGATCATACCAGTGCTCGCCGCCGTCCGGCGTATACCAGATAAGCCCACCGTCCGCGCCGAATCCGCACGTCCAACCGTACAGCTCGTCAACGAAGTCCATATCCTCGAGCATCTCCACCCCAAGCCAGTGCGCGTAGCTCCAGTTCATGCCCCCGTCGGCCGTCCACGCGACAGTGCACGGGCCCACAGCCCAGCCTTTCTCTGTGTTTACGAAGTCAACCGCTGAAAACCCCCAGAAGAACCCGAACGACTGCTGATACCAGTTGACCACGTCGTCGGTCTTGATGATGACGCACGGGAGCGGGTTGAACTGCTGCTGCGCCTCTGCACGTGCAACGCCCTTATCCCATATCCCGCAAAAGCCCACGGCCCAGGCCTTCGGGGCCGTCGGGCCGATCCCGGGCACGCCGGACACCGATCTCAGGTAAGCACCGCCGACCGGGCACTCGCTCTGGTGCCAGTTCTGACCGCCGTCCTGGGTCCAGAGAATCGTCTCCCAGTCGCCAACCACCCAGCCGTTTGCATGGTCTGCGAAGGAGACGGATCGGAGGCTGTAACCCCCTGGCACCGTCTGCTGGACCCAGTTTTGGCCGCCGTCCTCTGTGTGCAGGATCGTAGGGCCATCGCCGACCGCCCAACCCCACTGGTCATCTACGAACGATACACCGCCCAGGTTTGCCATCACGCCCGATGACTGCGGAACCCACGTCTTCGCTGACGGATCGCGGTAAAGAACCGTGCCCTCGTCGCCCACTGCCCAGCCGTTGTCCGGGTCGGGCCACCACACGTGGCGGAGGCTGGCGGTCGTACCAGAGACGTCGGTGAGCCACGTCTTGCCGCCGTCCTGGGTGCAGAGGATCAGGCCGCCGTCCCCAACCACCCAGGCGGTCTGGCTCGACTCAGCGTGGACCCCGTGGAGCCACGCGGTGATGCCCGACTTCTGCGCGTGCCAGGTGGCGCCGCCGTTGGTTGTGTGGAGGATGGTTCCTTCCTCTCCCACTGCCCAGCCGTTTGCCAGGTCGCAGAAGTGGATGCCAAAGAGCCCCTTCTTGGTGTAGGTAGTCTGGCCGCGCCAGGTTTGTCCGCCGTCCCTGGTCCGGAGGATCGTGCCGTGGATACCGGCGACCCAGCCGTTCAGGGAATCAACGAAGCAGGTTGCCTCCATCCAGTTGCCGCACGGCGTGGGATTCTGCCATTCCCATGCTCCGTCGCCAGTGCTGGTGCCCGGGGCAGCCATCTCAGCCATACCTGCTGGCATCGCGAGCCCAACGGCAAATACCAGAGTCCAAAGCATGCGCCTTCTCATCCCAATCATCTCCCTCGGAAAGTAATTGCCCCTCGACTGCTTTATACCACAGCGATGCTGGGTTGTCAATACTCGTAAAAGTGTGACCTTTAAGTCGCGGCCGCGGCGAACGGCCGGCTCAGAAGCCATATTTCTGCCATGCCGAACCCCGCGATAAGGATGATCGGCAGGAATTCCGCCGCAGCACGGCGAACCAACCTACCGACGATGAGCGGCGGCGGGGACGCCTGCCATCCGAATTGGAGGTAGGTCCGGGCGGCCTTTGAAACACGAATTCCGCGAAGAAAGGCGAAGGGCGCCAAAAACCCCCTGGCGTGCTCTGCCCCATGCTTGCGCGTTTGGCTTCCGCAATGCCTCGCCTTGTGGTTCGCAGGAATCCGGCTTCCTCCCGCCGAACATGCTTTCGGTATGGATTTCCGTCGTTTTCTTTCCCACATCGAGGCCTCAAGAGACTACGGCGGCCAGGTAGTGCAGGTCGAGGAGATACCTGCACGGGAGGCGGCCTTTGGCGAGCTTTCACAGCCGCTGCCTGAGACGCTTGCGCGAGCGCTCGGGACCGTCGGCATCGAGCGGCTTTACACCCACCAGGTTTCGGCAGTCGAGCACATCCGGGCGGGCAGGAGCGTGGCCATCGTCACATCCACCGCATCCGGGAAAACGCTCTGCTACAACATCCCCGTGATCGAGAAGCTCCTTTCCGATCCCGACAGCAAGGCGATCTACCTCTTTCCGACCAAAGCGCTCGCCCAGGACCAGCTCAAGACGCTTCGCCGCCTGGCCGAACTCGATCCGCTGCTTGGCTCGACGATCAAGTGCGGCACCTATGATGGCGATACGCCCGGCGACACCCGCCGCAAGCTCCGCGACAGCAGCAACCTGATCCTGACCAACCCAGACATGCTCCACTCCGGCATCCTGCCCTATCATTCCCGCTGGGCACGCTTCTTCTCGAACCTCAACTACGTCGTAGTAGACGAGATCCACAGCTACCGCGGCATCTTCGGATCGAATGTCGCGAACGTAATGCGGCGGCTGCGGCGGGTCTGCCGCCATTACGGCGCCGATCCGCAGTTCATCTGCTGTTCTGCGACGATCGCAAACCCGCTCGAACACGCAGAAAAGCTGGTCGGAGTCCCGATGGAGTTGGTGAATAACGATGGCTCGCCGAAAGGGCCAAAGCTCTTCGTAATGTGGAATCCGCCGTTCATTGACCAGGCCAAGATGGAGCGGCTCTCGTCGAACGTCGAGGCCCAGCGCTTGATGGTCGAACTCATCCGCCAGGGCTGCCAGACGATCACCTTCGGCCGCGCACGGATCGTGGCTGAGCTTATGTACAAATACGTCCGGGAGACGCTCCAGCGCCACAGCCCCGGCCTCGGAAACTCCGTTCGCGCCTACCGAGGCGGCTATCTTCCAGAGGAGCGCCGCGAGATCGAGCGCCAGCTCTTCTCAGGCGAGCTTCTTGGCGTCACGAGCACCAACGCGCTTGAGCTCGGCATAGATGTCGGCAGCCTCGACGCCGCGATCATCATCGGCTTCCCGGGCACCATCGCGAGCACCTGGCAGCAGGCAGGACGCGCGGGCAGAGGATCGGAAGAGTCGGTCGTCTTCTTCATCGGCTACAACGATCCGATAGATCAATACCTGATGCGCCATCCCGACTACTTCTTCGGCCAGTCGCCCGAGCACGCCATCATTGATCCGGAGAACGCTTACATCCTGGCGAACCACCTTCGGTGCGCGGCTTTCGAGCTGCCGCTGATGTCCGTGGATTCCGACTACTTCGGCGAGCGCGCTCGCGAGGTCGCCGAAGCCCTCGCCGAGTCCGGCCAGGTCAAGAAGATCGCCGACCAATGGTACTGGGCGACTACCGACAGCCCGTCCAGGTCCGTGAACCTTCGGACGATATCCGATAACACGTTCACCATTGTGGATACCACTCAGGAAAATAGGGTGATTGGGGCGGTAGATGCCATCAGCGCGCCGGAGCTGGTCTATCCTGAGGCCATCTATATGCACGAAGCAGAAACCTACTTCGTCGAAAACCTGGACCTCGAGAACAAAGTCGCCTACGTTCGCCGCGCGGACGTGGACTACTACACCCAGGCTATCCTGGACTCGGGGATCAGGATCAGAGAGAAGCACGAGGAACGCGACTTCGGCCATCCTGAGCCTGTCGAAGGATGGCGGGAAAGTTCAGGACGGATCTCCTACGGCGAGGTCACCGTCACCTGGGCCACGACCGCGTTCAAGAAGATCAGGTTCTACAGTCTCGACAGCATCGGTTGGGGCAAGGTGAACATCCCGCCGCAGAACCTCGAAACGATGGGCTTGTGGCTCGTCCCGGACGGGAAGCTGCTTGCCAAGGTAAGGGAGTATGGGCGGAACCCGGTCGAGGGGCTGGTCGGCATCCGAAATGTGGCTGTCCACGTGCTGCCGCTTTTTGCCATGTGTGACAAGCAGGACATCGGCGGAATAGTGGACAGCTCGAATACCGGCACGCCGACCGTTTTCCTCTACGACCGCTACTCCGGCGGGCTCGGCTACTCCGAAAAGGGCTACGATATGATCGAGGAGCTTCTGGAATCGTGCCTGGCGCTGATCCACGAATGCCCGTGCGAGGACGGCTGCCCGTCTTGCGTGGGAATCCCGATCCTGCGGCCGCCGATCCACACCGACCCCGACGCCGGCGGCGGCTTCCCCATTCCCGACAAAGAGGCCGCGCTCGTCCTCCTGCACGAGCTGCTGGGGAAGGAACCGTATATCCCCAAACCGAAGCCTGTACTGGGAGGGTGAGACTCGCGCTGAGCCGGAACCCGCGCAGGCTGAGCGGTCGGAGACGGCGAGCACGACCTCGACTGGGGACGGGTTGAGGATGAGGTCGAGGGAGGGGAACGGGAAGCAGTGACCAGGCAATGGGAACTGCGGCCCATGGATGTACGAACGGCGCGAACAGGGGGAGCGTATGGCGTGATCGAGCAGGGCGACATCATCTCGTACCTTGATATGTGCAGGGAAGAAGGCGTGAATCTTCAGCGCGGGATGAACTACCGCCTGCGAGGTGGAGCTAGCGTCATTCTCATGAGTATCCGGCCAGGCGCACCCTACGCGGACCGCATAGAGGAACACGGAAGAGTCCTTATCTACGAGGGGCACGATGTGCCCCATACCCCTGGCGGTCCGCATCCGAAAAGCGTAGATCAACCCGCCTGGACTCCTGCAGGCACGCCGACACAGAATGGGTTGTTCTTCGCCGCCGCCGCCGCCTACAAAGGGGGTGCCGCGCCTGCAGAGGTAGTCAAGGTCTATGAGAAGATTCGGTCGGGGATCTGGGTGTACAACGGGCTGTTTCAACTGGTCGATGCCTGGCACGAGACGAGTAATGCGCGGCTTGTCTTCAAGTTCCGACTGGAGGTTCTGGAAGCGGCGGCACCAGGAACGGGCGTGTCTGATAGCAGTAGTGTGGACCACAGTCGAGTCATCCCGGCTAGTGTCAAGCTCCTGGTATGGCAGCGCGACAAGGGTCGGTGTGTCGTTTGTGGGCGCGAGGACAACCTACATTTTGACCACATCATACCGTACTCCAAGGGCGGTTCATCGCTGGTCGCAGAGAACATCCAGCTCATGTGCGCCAGGCACAATCTGGGGAAGCGCGACAAAATCGAGTAGCCGGCTCCACAATTTTCTGCCTGCTTCGGCTTGTTCTTTGGAGCCGAAGCAGGCCGGGGGCTTCAACCCTACAGTGTTCGCAGAGTAGTTGAGATGTTAAACAGGAGGACAAATGGCAAGAAGAGACTATGGACAAAGAGAGCTGGAGCTGCTGGCGGAGGTGCTCGGCTCAGGTAAGCTTTGCTCGATTGAGGGAGAGTTCACCCACAGATTCGAGGAAGCGTTTGCCAGAACTATCGGCACGAAGTATGCCGTCGCTATGAACAGCGCCATGAGCGTGCTTCACGCTTCCGTGATGTGCGCAGGCGCGGGGGCCGGGAGCGAGGTCATCTGCGACCCCGTCTTCGTTTTCGGAGCGCAGGCGGCTCTGTACGCCAGTGCGGTGCCCAGGTTCGTTGACATCGTTCCAGACACGCACGAGATGGACCCCGATAAGCTGGAGGCCGCCATAAACGAGCGAACCAAGGCAGTTATCGTCACCCACGCCTGGGGGCTTCCGGCGGAGATGGACCGGATCGTGGAGATCGCACACCGGCGGGGTCTGATTGTAATTGAGGACTGTGCGCACGCGATTCTGGCAACCTACAGGGGTCGTTACACAGGCAGTTGGGGCGACATTGGCTCGTTCAGCTTCCAGGGCAGCAAGCAGATGGCTCTCGGCGATGGCGGGATGGCGACCACCACGAGCGAGGAGCTTGCCAAGGAGCTGGACCTTCACGCCGGCGCCCCCACCTTCCAGTGCGTCGCCTATGGGCTTCACTACAACTACCGGATGAACGAGATCACCTCAGCCGTGGGTCTGGCGCAGCTTGAGAAACTGCCGGAACTTCTTGAAGGACTGAGGATCAATGCTAGCCACTACGACCAGGCCGTCTCCGGCTGCAAATGGCTTAAGCTTCAGGCCGCCCCGGACGCTACCTCGACCTACCATCTATGGGCAGCGACCTTCAGAGGCGAGGATCACGGAATCACTCTCGACGAGTTCAAGAAAGCTCTCAAA
>Ga0315289_10011643_pt1 | contig 12455 bp, 7 predicted proteins | sample YL17G11_40_MG_FD_203452 | JGI IMG/M metagenome (GOLD analysis project Ga0315289, IMG submission 203452) | Sediment microbial communities from Yellowstone Lake, YNP, Wyoming, USA - YL17G11_40 | ecosystem: Environmental > Aquatic > Freshwater > Lake > Sediment | place: USA: Wyoming | collected...
ACTTGCACAGGTGGGTGTCAGATGATGGTTGGCTGTGGTCGATTTCAAAGCGAAAAACCGGAGGAATACCTCGGGTATTTCGAGGATTTTTCGCTTTGAAATCGGCCGCAGACGGCCGTCAGCCGGCGCCCACCTGTGCAAGTTATTTCCTGACGGGCCCTTAGAACCGGCGGCTCGCACCGATATTGCGGCGGCATCCTGTTCGTCAGCTTGCCTCTAGCCGCCATCCAAAAACAAAGGACATAGGGGAAGGCCGTAACCCCCTGATGATACGCAGTATCAGGGGTCATCTTGCGCCCCATGGTAAGCCAGCAATTCATCTAATACCCCCTTCTATCCGATAGGAAGACGATCCAGCCGTTGCCGGTCCTCGCCAATCCAGCTGCGGGGCAAGAGGGGGGGGTAATCGATGAAACTGTCTATTAGCAGTGCCGCGCAGGTCGCAGAGGAATGGTTTAATCTCCTCTTCACCCCACTCAAGGCCTCCCACTACCTTGAATTGGTCAATCCGTTGTGGAACTACCGCCAATTGCAGGCGCGCGTCGAATCCGTCTGGGATGAAACGCCGGACTGCCGCACCATGACCCTGCGACCGGGCAAAGGCTGGCGCCGCCACCGTGCCGGCCAACACATCCGTGTCGGCGTTGAAATTGCCGGCATGCGCCACACCCGCACCTATTCCATCTCGTCGCCGCCGGAGCGCAACGATGGCTGCATCACCATCACCGTGAAGGCGACCCCTGGCGGCCGGGTCTCCCACCACCTCGTGCGGAACGTCACGCCAGGATCATACCTGCCAATTGGTCTGCCGCAGGGCGATTTCGTCATGCCTGAGGCCGTGCCAGCAAGAGCGCTCTATATCACGGCCGGTAGCGGCATCACCCCAATCATGTCGATGCTGCGCAGCATGTCGGCCAATGGCGCGCTGCCAGATGTCTATCACATGCATTTTTCGCCGCACGCCTTTAATGTCATCTACGGACGAGAGCTACGGCAGCTGGCGACGGACCATCCTAGATACAAACAGAAATTAATTTTTACTCAGGCTGGAGACTCCTCAGCAGCCATCGTCAATCACTTTACGCCAGCGATGACCGCCGAATTCTGTGCCGACTGGCGCGACCGAGACGTCTGGGTGTGCGGCCCACAGGCGCTCGTCGATGCAGTTACAGTCGCCTGGAATGAGGCTGGGCTGGCGAGCCATATCCACGTCGAGCAATTTCACGCGGCTCTGGTGGCGGCTAATACTGATGTCAAGGGTGGGCGCATCCGCTTTAAACAGAGTGGCCGCGAGGTCGAAGCGACCGGGCAGACCGATTTGCTGCGCGTCGCCGAGGATGCCGGCTTAAATCCGGCGCACGGCTGCCGCATGGGTATATGCCACGGCTGCAATGCGAAGGTGCTCAGTGGCCAAGTGCGCGACGTGCGCACCGGCAAGGTCACCGACTGCGAGTCCGGCGAACTCGTGCAGATCTGCGTCTTTGCGCCCTCCGGTGATGTCGAAATCGATTTATAGACGGAGAGTCGCCACATTCGACTGATCTGCAAAATTGAGGTTACCCATGAGCGCTCTTAAAGACCGATTAACACCAGACACCCTTGCATCATTTGGCCGCGAGATAGATGCGATTCGCGACGAGGTCATGGCCAGTCGCGGCAGCAGCGATGCTCGGTACATAAAAAATCTAATTCGTACGCAGCGTATCCTCGCCGTTGCCGGTCGCGCTGCGATCTTTACCTGCCTCATATTTCTGCCAGATGCCTACGTCGGGATACCGTCGTGGCCGGCCTTTTGGGTGCTGATCGCTTGCGGAACTGCCTCGCTTGGGATTGCAAAGATTCTCGAAAATATGGAACTCGGACACAACATAATGCATGGCCAGTGGGATTGGATGCGAGATCCTGACATTCAATCGAGTACCTGGGAGTGGGATAACGTTTGCCCAGCCGAGCAGTGGAAGCACTCGCACAATATCGTCCACCACACATGGACAAATGTCATCGGCAAGGACAACGATATCGGCTACGGTGTCATGCGCGTCTTCGCAGAGCAAAAATGGCACCCTTACTTTTTGACCCAGCCATTGAGCAACCTGATGATAGCTCTATTTTTCGAGTGGGGCGTGGCAGTACATGACCTCGAAGTGTATAAAATTCTTCTTGGTAAAAAATCTTTGCGCGAGACCATGCCATTGGCTAGGCAGATTCTCCGCAAAGTACTGCCCCAGGTATCAAAAGATTATTTAGTTTATCCACTACTGGCAGGGCCATTTTTTATGCCAGTCCTTGCGGCCAATATTATCGCCAACCTAATACGCAATCTTTGGACCTATATGATCATCTTTTGCGGCCACTTCCCTGCAGGTTCTAATGTCTTTACTGCGGCCGATGTGCAGGGTGAGACCCGCGCCCAGTGGTACCTGCGCCAGTTACTCGGCTCCTGCAACATTCGCGGCGGCAAGTTATTTCATATCCTATCGGGCAACCTAAGCTACCAGATTGAGCACCACCTCTTTCCTGATATGCCAAGTAATCGCTATCAAGAGGTCTCGCCTCGGGTGCGGGCGGTGGCGGCTCGCTACGGTCTGCCGTATAATAGCGGGTCCCTAATTAGACAGTTCGGAACGACCCAGCTGCGGATCCTGCGGCAGTCCTGGCCAAGCAAGCCAGTAAATGAAGATCCAGGTACGACCAAGCCAAATCACGGGCTTGATGCCGCAAGCTAGTGTTCTGTCGCGAAAGCGCCAGAAAACCATGCAAACAGGCCGCACCTAAACCTACCATCAATAATCTAGGATTGTGATCGTTCCCTTCGTACCATCGAGGCGGACCCGCATACCAGTACGCAGTGTCACGGTGAGGGCCTTGATGCTGACGATCGTAGGCAGACCCATTTCACGGGCCACAATCGCCGAATGCGAAAGCAAGCTGCCGCGTTCAACAAGTAGTCCTGAAATGCTGGGATACAAGGGCACCCAGCCCGGGTCGGTGCGTGTAGTCACAAGAATCTCACCATTGAGATTCAAATCATCGGCAGGTGACTGGACCACCTTTACAAAGCCCTCTACAACACCCGGACAACACGGTAGTCCTTTAAGATGATAGTCGGCGCCATCTTCGATATCGGCTACCTCAACCGGCGCTAAAAGTGGGTTCTGCCAGTAAACAGGGCCACGCGTCAAAAAGCGAATCCTCGGTTCCTGGTCTGCAAACGCCTTATAGGCATCCATCCGCAATTTAGCCAGCGCCTTCAAATCATAGGCTGGCAGGGTACCTTGATGAATGCCGTAGATCTCTTCGATGGTTAGATAGAAGATATCATCCGCATTGATTAAAGCACCGCGTTCGCTCAGATCACGGCCCATCGCACGAAACAAATTGCGCGCGATGCCGTAAGCACGGGTGCGAGCAAAGCGGGTATTCTCGCGATTTCTTACCGCCCTTCGCGCGTGCTTAAGCGACCAATAGAAAACGATTTTTCGACCAATAGAAAGCTCGTTACTGACTGCCAACTCCGCCCGTAGTCGCAATCCACCCTCGCGTTGCTCGTAGGCAGCGAGGTCAGTAGTGCCAGACCGCAAGTAGTTTTTCAGACAGATAAAGACAAAGCTGGGATCGCTTGTTAGATCGATCTCTTCTAGCTTCATCTCACTCATACAGCGAAAGCCAAAGCGGTCAATATAAGCAACAATTTTATGATAAAAGTCTTGGTACTCACTTTGATTCAATGCCTCCAGCAGAAGCTGCGGCGCAGTCTCTTCAAGTAGGAGTTTGAGCCCCGGGTTAGCTACAGCCTCACCAGCGAGTCCAATGAGCCGCCTAGTCGGTTCTGCGCTTTCGAGGTTACCTTCGCCGGCTAATAGGTCATTTTGGATTCCTGCGCCGAGCTTGGGTAGCCATTTTCCACATAGATTTTTCAGAATTCCAAAATGAACCATGCATAGAAAGTCATTGATAATCGGAGCCTGCCATTGACTGAGCAAAACTCGATCGACCTCCAGGTAAGTCGCAAAAAGATCGTCGCTGCTCATCCTCTTTAGAGGCAATGCACGAAATCGGTCATAGTCAAACATGAAATTACGCAAAAACCTTGCTACCAACCTTTGAATCGTAAAGTGATAATAGCCAAATGCCAGTCCAGTGCGCGCCTTACGCAGCTTACCTAGCCAGGTATCCCAGGATGGATGCGGCTTGATTCTTTGTTTAATCTCGCCGCTAAGCTGTTCGCCCACCCCCATCATGGTTTCCATAAATTCGCGGTTATTGCCAAATCCAGGCAGAACACCGACCAGCTTGTACCAATTATAAAGGTTGTAAAATACTCGTCCGTTAATGCAACCGAGCATATTACCGAGGTATGATTCCATATCCTTTACTACCTGACGTGACAGGCCAAGGATCTCGCAAAATTGAACATAAACACCTTTGTAGTTGCGCAAGGCAAAGGAAAAAGAAAGTGGCGACGTCAGGCCACCGTAACTTTCGACGATATTTGAATTATCCCAAAGATTGGGATAGCCACTAAGATTTTGGCGCATAGAGGTGACCGCGCGCGTCTGCAGGACATAAAGATGGTCACCCTTCATCGCCCATTCAATATCCTGCGCACGCCCATAATACTCGTGCAATCGCCGCCCCAATCTATGCAAGTCCCCAAGCTGCAACGGACTAAGAACCGGTGTATCTACCGCCCCAGCTGCAACGGCGACCCTCTGGTAGCCGCCAGATAGGTCGCCACGAAAAGCCTCGGTCTTGCTGACAATCTCCTGACTTTGTACCGCACCATCACCTGCACCCAGCCAAAAAGTATCACACTCCAATGCACCAGACACTAAGCCCTCACCGACGCCATAAACAGCGCTAACAACATATTGATCGAGGCGCATTTGCGTCGGCTCACAGGTAAACAGCACACCTGACGAAGTTGGCTCGATCATCTGCTGCAACACTACAGCTACGCAGATGCCACTTAAGCCGATACCTCGTTCGCGGCGGTAGACCAGTGCTCGTTCGGAATAGGCAGAGGCCCAGCACTTCTTAATCGCCAGCAGCGCCTGGTCTATAGTCAGCACATACAGATAACTCGACAACTGACCAGCAAAGGAGTGAGCGGCGCCATCTTCATCAAATGCCGATGAACGCACCGAAATAGCGCCATTTACTGATACTTCTTCATATCCTTTTATCGCCTCGGCCAATAAATCGGCCGGCACCTGAGCGGCCAAAATAAGCTGCTCTATCTTCGATGATGCGGCCGCCGCCGTCATCAGACCGATGCCAAAATCCTGCAAGGCCTCGGCCACCGCTAGATCGGCGCCGCTACTGCGAATAAATTCCAAAAAGTGGCTCCGCCCCAGCACCACCCAAGCCGGAACGGGTAGACCCATTTGCGCCATCAAGTAGAGGTTGTGACCCTTACCACCCGCCTCCTTAGCAGCAAAATTTGCCGTTGCGTTCTTCCGAACAAGCATCCTACACCTCTTGCGAAAATAGGATTGTCAGGCGAGCCCAAGCCAAGACACATACGCATAAAAGGCCAGTAGATAGCCACTAACCACCACGCGAAACAGCCGAAGGTCCCGCACTTTTTTAGTCAAAATAGCGACAGACGCTGCCAATAATGGCATTATCGTGATCCCTATGCCGACAGATACTGCCGACGCGGCCCCAGCAGCAAAGCCTGAACCGATGCTAGCGGAATCCAGCAACATCCCGTAACATCCGGCGGTCAAAATAATCTGCGATACACTAAGAAACACAGCACCACGCACCCCAAACAGCGCCGAGTATGTCTGGACGTTAGGACGTTCTTCAGTAATAGCAAAAGTCTTCCGAGCGAATTCGAAGAGATTGAACATCGACCAGTTTAATGCACAAAACCATATAAACGGCCGTGGCAAATCAACAATATTCGCACCAGTCGCCGCTGCTGCAATAGACATCCCCAGGACCGCAGCGACCAAGGTGTGCGCTACGCCATAGCTAGTGAGATGCGGCCTTAGCCAGCGTCCGATGAAAAATTCCTTGTACATCAGGATACTATAGGTGATGGCTACAGCATGCGCGCACCAGGCATAAATCCCAAGAGTAGCTGAGAGCGCCACCTCAAAAAGAGTCAGGGAGAGCAGCAGCTGTTGCACTTGAGAAATTTGCAGCAGTCCGCGTGCCAACGGACGATTTGGATTTATCAATAAGTCCACATCGTAGTCTTTGATCTCATCGAAGCAGCGCAGGCGGAAGAATAAGCTAAAAATAAGCATCACGCTTGCCGCGAACCTAAGCGGATCAAATGCTACCCCCGCTAGGTGCGCTGCCGTGACAAAGTTACCCATTGTAAACAACACTACCATCGGACCATGCACCGCCAGTGGAAAGCGTTCGGCGACAAAAATACTCCAATTGCGCACGTTCATACGAGGTGATCCTGAACTTTCGAGGCGGAGATTTGCGCTCTTAGCACCGCATACTCGACCTTGCTATGATGCCGTGGATCCATAGGGATGTGATCGACCACATAGATTGAATCAACTGGTATGGAGTTTTTAGCGAATATCCGCTTTATCTCTGCAATAGCGTCTAGGTTTATGCTCATGTTGGCACGCAGCTGCAAGGCGACAGCATTGCATTCGCCCAGTGTGGAATCCGGCATACCGAGAAAGGCTCCTTGCTCAACAAAGCTAAGCCGTTTCAGTAGCACCTCTGCGCGCACAGGAAAGTAGTACCTCGCATCGCGCTGGATCGCATTATGAATACGACCGACTATCCACAAATAGCCACGCTCATCCAGTCGACCAAGGTCACCTGTCCTATGCCATACGGCACCATCGTTATCGACGATCTTCGTGCTGAGAAATGCCTCTACATTATTATAGTAGTCGCGGCAAACATGGTCACCAGTAACGATAAATTCGCCAATTTCTCCGGCACCAACCTCCAGATGGTCCCAGCCTTCAGCACTCAGTTTGATATCACCGCGCACGATGTGAATAAATTTATAGCGCAAATCACTGCTGATGTGGCCAACGTTAACACCCTCCTCTATGACCTCCTTGTCCTCACTTGCACCACCAGCCAGCATATCTTCCGCCTCAATATGCGCCATGGGTTCGACTTCCGTAGAGCCATACAAAATCCAAATTTTGGCTTCTGGCGCCACCAGCCGAAAGGATGCAACATCATCCCTACTAATCGGTGCGCCACCCGTGACGACCCTCCGCAACGAATGGAGCGTGACCGCATGCTCCAAACAGTAGCGGCTGACGCCGTTAAGTACGGACGGTGACAACGTGGTGCAGGTAATGGCTTCGTGCAGAATTTGGCTAACTAAAGCGGCCCCATCACTAGCAGAAGGAGCGGCCAAATTTAAAGCCGGCAAAACCGTTGTCACACCGCTAGCCAGGTTGTTAAGTGAGAAGATCGGAAAGGCTGGCATATCGATATCTGCAGATGTATAGGGTATAATCTTGGCGAGAGCTTCATGTTGCGCACAGAGGAAGCGATGCGTTCGATTGGCCCCCTTTGGCGTGCCCGAGCTACCGGTGGTGAAGGTGATAAGCGCGGAATGGACGCCCGTGACCGCAGCGATAGGGACCTGATCCTTCGTTTGCAGGAGCTGCTCGAAGGAAGCGGTATATTCGTTCGCAGGACCGGGACCAGCAACGATCCTCAGCAACATAGTCGAAAATTCTGTGACGTTAGAAATCAGGTCAAAGGCGGCCTTATGGCTGATCATAGCCTTGGGCGTCGCGCAGGTCGCACTAGCACCCAGGTGACTGCTACGGGCCCAGGAATCAAGGAATACCGCGATGGCGCCCAGCTTTTGCACCGCAAACATGGCGACGTACATCGGCATGCTCATGGGTAAAAAAATAATAACCCGGTCACCCTTAGTGATGCCGAGGGCAGATAGGCCTGCGGCTGCAGCGTCGACTAAATACATGAACTGTATAAAGGTCACTTCCTGGTGCGTCATGGCCTGCCGGTGATCCTTGCTCCAATCTGCGATAGCTGCGGGTTCAACCCAGCGTATGGCGACTCGGTGGGGGAAGTCCCTGACATGGTCATAGAGGTGTGAAAGCACGTTGTTACGCGGGACCTTTCCATGCTGGTAGCCGATGCGGCGGTGGTCTGCGGCCGTACCTTCACTACCTGAGTCTATGTCGGCACTTGTATCGACAGCAAAAGCCGCCGCGATCAACGGCAAAACTTGTTTCTGATTGGTCCAGAGCAGTGAATGACCGGCACCATCAATGGTATGAATATACTTAGTATGAAAGCCTATTTTTTCTAACACCGCCTCTTGAACCACCGAATCTACAGCGCTATCAGCGGCACCGCGGATCACCACCAAATGATCGACCGTATCGCGTAGGCTCGTACGTAGGGGATGTCTTTCCTGAATTAATTTCTGGTGCAAGGCACTACGCCAAACACTGCCTCGGCTCAGCCGCGACTGCAGTAAGGACACTGACCCGTCATCGACCGACTGTGGCGCAAAGCACCGCGCGACAAAATCCCTAGCCAATTTTCCAGCCATTCGGTTGAGTAGTAACGTACCTAATAGCGGAGTTCCCGCCAACACTCGCTGCCGCTTTGACACCGGCTGCTCACCTACAAAGTAGGGATTTATGACAATAAGCACACGCCACTTGAGGCCACGCTCCTTTGCCCAGCGTAGCGCGCCGTAAGCACCAAAAGAGTAGGCAATACCATAGAGATTGCCCCGCAGGTCCTCACCGTCTGCAGCCATTTGTGCTTCAGCAAGGGCTCGGTCCCCTGCGAGTAGTATCGACGTCCGACCTGGATGACGCAGCGGCATGCGGTAAAAGCCCACGGCCATTTGCTCCGGCAGCGCCAATGCGTTGAGGAGTGGTGTAAAATCTTCAGCAAAGCCTGGGTTTCCAGGAAACAAGAGCAGCGCTTGTCGACTCATAGAATCATCCCCTTTCGTATCATGTGACGCACAGCAGCCGCCGGCGGATTGCGCCGATGTGGCCTGGCACCGGTCGCATGGTTAGCGATCGTAGCGCATGCGCCACTGGCAGCTAGCTCCGCTAGCAGGCTGGTGGTCGCTGCAAGTTCTAGGCCCATTGCACGGCGCAGGTAGGCTTGGTAGTCCAAATCTCCCGGCCTAGACACCGGAACTCTGGCCAGGATCTGACCAGCGTCGATTTTGGCTGTCATCTTATGCAGGGTAAATCCTGCCGCTTCGCCCTCGGCCAAGGCCCAAAGATCGCACATGGTACCGCGTTGTTCAGGCAACAGACCGTGATGAATATTGATACATCCGAGCCTTGGCGCGCTTAATATAGGTTCCTTATAGATGCACCGGGTGCGAGCGTTTAAAATCAGGTCTATGCCCTCCGCAACGACCAGTCCTAGGGACTCGGGTGAATTCACGCTAGACATAGTCCAGACTTGTTTTCCGGCCGCTAAGTAAGCGCGTTGTCGCCGCCAATGGCTCGCACCGAAATTATTGCCAATCAAACTGAGTCCCATCCGACGCGCTCCCAAACCAATGAGTGCCAGGCCGGTCCAAAGATGGGAAAAACTGCTGTTATCGAGCATCATCAGACCATGCACATGCGGACACTGCGCTAACCCGATGATCACGTCATCATAGTTTCCGGGTAAAAATGTCGTATAAGAAGTGACGATGAGAGTTTTCAAAAATAGTTACAGCCTGTGTCTAATTCCCAAGTTTATAGATAGATATTTTGTACATCTGGGTCTTTTCTGCGGCTATTATGGCGCTGTACTCCGCAGACACGTCGGTGAATCCGCTTAGGTCGGTGCCTTCCGGCACCCGCAAGTAGCACCGCACTACGCAAAGTGCTCCGGGATTCAGGCAGCGTTTCAGTTGCTGCATGTAGGTACGCTCGCTGTCTCCGGAAAAATAGGATGGCACGTCGCTGATGGAAACAAAATCAAAGCGTTCGGCGGTGCTTCCTGCAAAGTCTAAGAGATCCGCCCTTACATACTTGGTGCGCAAGCCGCCCCTAAGCACTGCTTGGACCATTGGGTAGACGGCCGGATCTGCTTCTACCGGGTTACCCTCCGGGTAACGCAGGGTTCCGAGAAAGCACAGTTGCAAGAAAAAATTATACCTGGTTAGGCCGTTGGCGAAAAGACGGCGAAAAGCCTGCCGGTAGAACTCATAGTAGCCTTCATCGATATTCTTACGGACAAAGTGCCCCTTATAGAGCACGGCATTGAAAAATGAGGCATTACCAAATATGCCGAGAACCAAGCGCGGAATGAGCTTCCAACGACTGCTAGCCAGCTTTTCTTGAAAATACTCGGCCTGCGCCCCAAGCTGGTCGAAGGCAAAGATCTCATCGTAGCGGTCGCCGACTAGGTGCTTTATCAGCTTCGCCAATTTGGTAAACGTCCGCTCCCATTTCCCCGCGTAAATCAGCCCATGCCAACCTCTCCTTGAGAACAATTCCTGAAGGTATAAACGTGCTGGCGTCGACAGTTCTAGGTCTTGAAAAATTGCCTGACGCTGCCGAGTCATGATACCGGGCGCGTACGGCGGATAACCCCAGAACGCCAGAAAATCGTCCAGACTCAGCTGCCGCATCGCTGCCTCACGCATCTCGGCCAACTGTAACTGCTGCTCAGCTAAATCAAGGGCGACGATAGACAGCGGCCCATGGGACGCAAGCGGTAAGAAACGCCCACCGCTGCCACAGATGCTCAGAATATGGCTGGGCCGATGCTCCTGGCATAGCCGCAACTCAACAGTCGTGTCTTCGTTGGCGAGGGAGTAGTTCAATTCCTTAAAGTATTTAGATACCTTGGCCACGTTGCCCCCAACTTCTAAGGGCCTTGAGCGCGTGTTCACGGCAAAGGGCAATTTCCTGATCGGTGATGAGACCTGTGGGGCTACGAATGGCCGCCAAGCGTGCCCCATGTTTGCGAGCAATCTTATAGATTTCTTTAACTTTCTTGTAATGGATATTGCGCGAAAGCGTAAACGACTCCATGCGTCCTTCAAGGGCGAGTAATGCTGTCTCCGCCAGGCAGGCATAAACAATCGGATGCGGTAGACCAATATCAGCGCCGACGTGCACGTGACCAGGGAGTTCGATCTCGCCGCTCTCGACGATCAAAATATCAGGCCGGGTGATCGCCTGGGCCGCCGAATAGGTTAAGGGACGGCTCACGTCGCAAACGACGCAGCCTGGCTTGATGCGGTCAATCGATAGTACGTTACCGCCTATCGCGCTGGTTGAAATGATGATGACATCGGCTATCAGCGCAAAGCGATCCGGCTGAGTGGTTACGCGGATCTTGGTCTGCGCTGCCATTTCCTTTAGCTCTTCCTGCAAGTTGAGCAGTCGGGCTCCATTAGGTGCTGCGATGATAATCTCGTCGAAGAGATGAACCAAAATTTTGGCGCAGGCTTTGCCGATACTACCTGTCGCGCCGATGATCATGCACTTTCCATGAATTCGCTCGCCGGGATGCTCGGGCGCAGGGACTAAGCCGAGTCGTACCGAGGCTTCACGCGCGGCCCATAGGGTGGAAGCAGCTGACAGTGAATTTCCAGTAGTGACAGGGATTGGACTGCGACTCTCGACCGTAACGCCGCCGTCACCGACGATCTTCGTGAAGGCGCCTAGGCCGATGATGTCGGCGCCCTCTGCTTTGGCATGGTGCGCTAATGCGACGAGCTTGGCGTAGGTTGCCTCGGGACTAGACCGCATCATTTCGCCCGGGGTGGCAAAAATTCCGTAGAGTAGTCCTTCGGCATGAACACCATTAAACTCGCTTTCAATTCCGGTGATCTTTCCGTAGCGTACGCCCGGTAAACTCGCTAGGCCGCGCTCGATGCCGCGCTTTATCGTTTTGGGCAACAACCTAAGCGGCTTCAAAGCTGGGTGCCGAAACAAATCGTCGCGGCGCAGTGGGTGAATGATAAAAGCAAAACGGCGTGGCGCCGCTCCTACACCTGGATAGAGCTGAACCAAGGCGGGCTGAACCTTTTTTTCACCGAGGTATTCTAAAACTTCCTCGGTAGAAAGAGCTCCAGGTGCATCACGAAGCAAGCCAATGATGGCTTCGGTGACACTGAACGACAAGTCTCGATATTGATCGCCAAGAGGTGTCTGCAACGCAAAGCAATTTGTGACTCGGGCCTGGCGTAGACGCTCAGCCAGATCATCGCTCATGCAATCAACAAGCAAGGTCTTGTTTTTAAATAATTCTAGGTTGTATCCCTGAAGCATAACGGCCGGAGAGGCCACAATGTCGATATTCTGAAGCACCCGCCTCAGAAAACGTTCACCGAGACCTAGGCCAAGGATGCTTTGCTCCGGCGGGCGGATAACCGCCCTAACCAGCAGCGCTCTCGCACTTATGGCATAGCGATTGAGGTTGTCCATGCCATTTAGCACCAAGGGTACGCGCTGTATCATCCAGGGGTCCAGACTTTGCAAGGAGGCAGCGCG
>Ga0315289_10011644_pt1 | contig 12455 bp, 6 predicted proteins | sample YL17G11_40_MG_FD_203452 | JGI IMG/M metagenome (GOLD analysis project Ga0315289, IMG submission 203452) | Sediment microbial communities from Yellowstone Lake, YNP, Wyoming, USA - YL17G11_40 | ecosystem: Environmental > Aquatic > Freshwater > Lake > Sediment | place: USA: Wyoming | collected...
CAGAAATTTCTCGAGCTCTGGAAGGACGCCGACCCCGGCTTGCCCGAAGTCGAGGATGCCAGGAAGAGGATGGCGGGGCTGAAAACGCCGTAAATCTCTTAATCTGGGAATTGGAATTGTTGGGAATTGTTGCTTGGCTTCGGCATCTCATTGATATCTCTAGAAATATCAAAATATTATTGCGTTTTTTCGCCTTTGCTGAGCCTTTTTTTCCTCAAAAAGAGTCTTTTAAGACGGGCCGATTTCTCGAAGAGAGGCAGGGATTTGCTCCGGAAAAAGAACAATAATAATCCCAAAGGCGTGGTTCCAGAAGGTCTACGAAGCCGATCCCATGATCTGTCCGAAGTGCGGGGGCACGATGAAGGTCGTCGCCTTCATGACGGAGGTTGCCGTCGTGGACCGGATCATCGACCACCTCAAGCTAACGTTTGTAGCCGAGGAGCCGCCACCCTCCAGAGTCTTTATACATACAACAACCAGGCCTTGGAGAATCTCATCCAGGCCATGAAGGCCTCGGACAAAAAATAGCGGTTCTATTCCGGGCGACGGCCGGGGATCACTTAAGCAGCTTTTTCGTTATCTCTTTAACCAGCTTCTCCACGGCTTCGCGAAGCGCCTTGGCGGTTGGAGCGTCGTTATCGATGGCGCTGTCCGTATTCAGGCTCCCCCATGCGGTCCAGAGGTCGGCTCCGACGGACCGGTCCGTTTTGTCCCCCGTCGTCCGGAAGCTTCCGACCTGCTTCCGCTGCGCGACGGATATCAGGTCGCCCTGGATCGTGATCGTTGCCTTGACGGTGCGCAGGGAGGACCCGATGGACTGCCCGGCAACGCTGATCCCCCCGATTCCGGAAGAACCGCTGGTCGCCTCGGCTTCGAGGATCGTGCCGATGAGAACATACTCGACACCGTTCTTCTTACCGAGTTCAATCGCCTTCTCGACGTCGACCGTGCTTGATTCCTCCTCATTCGCGGGCTTGTACTGGATGAATTTCGGAAGAAATCGCTGGTCCTTTAAAAATTCGGAGCGAATGAATTTCGCCACCTGCTCGCCGAACTCGGCGCCCACGCCCGTGGCGTCTTCGAAGGGAAGGACACCGATCTTCTGAGCCAAAACGAAACCGGGCAAAACCCCCAAAATTAAAAGCCCCAAAAAACCTATTTTCTTCACGGTTTTTCTCCCCTGGTTCATGGCATTTTTTACGAACGCCGCTTCGATCGGACGCTCATTCTTGAAGTCTCGCTTTCGCGATGTCCGCCGCAGAGTATAAGCCGAAGCGAGCCGGGGGGTCAAGGCTTGATACGAACGGAACGACGTCCGCCTTTCAATTTGACGCGGTGCATTCTTGATGATATTCTTCTGCCCATCAAGGGAACAACGGCCATGAAATGCCCCAATTGTCATTTCGATAATCCCGAGACGCAGAGATTTTGCGGGGAATGCGGCACTCAGCTCTCCTCGCTCAAAGATATCCATCCGGAAGTCACTGAAACGCTCCAAACGGCGATAAAAGAACTGACCACGGGTTCGACATTTGCCGGCCGCTACCAGGTTATCGAGGAGCTCGGCCGCGGCGGCATGGGCCGGGTTTACAAAGTCCAGGACACGGACATCAAGGAGAAAGTCGCCCTCAAGCTCCTGCGGCCTGAGATCACCCTGGATAAGGAAACGGTCGAGCGGTTCTCGAACGAATTGAAACTTGCCCGCAGGATCAGCCACCGGAATGTCTGCCGGATGTTCGACCTGGGCCGGGCCGAGGGCACGACGTTCATCACCATGGAGTTCGTGCCGGGAGAGGACCTGAAGAGCTTTATCCATAGATCAAAACAGCTCAACATAGGAACCGCAATATCCATTGCCAAGCAAGTGTGTGAGGGGTTGGAGGAAGCACACAGGCTGGGGGTTATTCACCGAGATCTGAAGCCCGGCAATATCATGATCGACAAGGACGGGGATGCCAAGATCATGGACTTTGGAATCGCCCGTTCACTGTCGGGGAGAGGCATCACGGGGGCCGGGGTGCTGATCGGAACGCCGGAGTACATGAGCCCCGAACAGGTGGAAGGCAAGGAAACAGACCCACGCTCGGATATTTATTCGCTCGGCGTGATTCTTTATGAAATGGTGACGGGTCAGGTGCCTTTTGAAGGCGATACGCCCTTCACGATCGGGGTCAAACATAAGAGCGAGATCCCGAAGGACCCGGCGGCGCTCAACCCGGCTGTGCCGGCGGATCTCAGCGCAGTGATCCTTAAATGTCTGGAAAAAGATATGGAGAAAAGATTTTCCGGGGCCGAGGACGTGCTGGCGGAATTAATAAAAATTGAAAAAGGGATGCCCATATCAGAGAGGGTTCTGGCCAAGAGAAAGCCCTTCACCTCTAAGGAGATCACGGTCACATTCAGGTTCAAGAAGCTCGTCGCGCCGGCTTTGATTTTTCTGGTTGTCGTCATTGCCGGGGTCATTGTTCGGCAACGTCTTCCCCGTCGCGCGGCCCTCTCCAGACCTCCCGGCTTGCACTCGATCGCCGTCTTACCATTCTTAGATTTAAGCCCAGAGAAAGGGCATGAATATTTATGCGAAGGAATCCCGGAGACGCTGATCAACGCCCTCAAAAATATCGAAGGCCTATGGGTTCCAGCCAGAGCCTCGGCGTTTTCGTTTAAGGGCAAAGAATACAATCTCAGCGACATTGGCCTGAAATTGAATGTCGAAACTGTGCTCGAAGGCAGCGTCCTCGTGATCGGCGACAATCTCCGTCTCACCCCGCGACTCAGCAATGTCAAGAACGGCAGTCAGATCTGGTCAGATATTTATAATAAGAAACTGACAGATCTATTTGCCATCCAGGATGAAATCGCCCAAGAAATTGTCAAAGCTCTGAAGATCGAGCTGTTGGGGGAAAAAGAGGCCAAGATTGTCAAGCGCTATACAGAAAATCCCGAAGCCTATAATTTCTATCTCAAGGGACGTTACTACTGGAACAAGCGGACGGAAGAGGAAGTGAAGAAAGGCATTGAGAGCTTCCAGCAGGCGATCGAAAAAGATCCCTCTTATGCGGCCGCCTATGCGGGACTGGCTGATTGTTACAATGTTTTTGGATTCTACGGTGTCCAGCCTCCCAAAGAGGCGTTTCCCAAGGCCAAGGCAGCGGCCCTCAAAGCGCTGGAGATTGATCAAACACTCGCGGAAGCACACACGTCATTGGCCTATACAAAATTGTATTATGATTGGGACTGGTCCGGTGCCGAAAGGGAATTTAGGCTCTCCCTGCAACTCAATGCCTCTTACCCGACAACTCCCCATTGGTATGCAGAATATTTCGCGGCCATGGGCCGGCTGGATGAAGCCGTGGCAGAAAAGAAAAAGGCCAGCCAGCTGGACCCGCTCTCGATGATTATCAACACTACGATCGGCTGGATGGATTACTTTGCCCACAGGTATGATCAAGCGATCGAACAGATCAAAAAAGCACTGGAGATCGACCCGGATTTCGTTCCGGCCCATTATTGGCTTGGCCAGGCCTGCCTGCTCAAAGGAAGCTTTCCAGAAGCGATCCTCGAGTTTCAAAAGGCGATGAATCTATCCAAAGGAAGTGCCTATACGGTGGCGGGTCTGGCCCATGCCTACGCCGTGTCCGGCCAAATCGCCGAAGCGCAGAATTTGCTGGATCGGTTGATCGAGCTTTCGAAAACGAAATATGTTTCGGCCTACGATGTCGCCGAAATCTATGCCAGCTTGGGAAAGCAGGACCTAGCCCTCGATTGGCTGGAGAAAGCGTATGAGGAGCGGTCCCGGGCCCTCGTTTTTCTCAAGGTGGAACCCAAGGTCGACGGCCTGCGCACGAAGCCACGGTTTCGCGAAATTATAAAAAAGATGGGATTGGAGTGAAGATCGCCAGGATGAAAATATTTGACTCCGACCCTATTTGCCGTTATGGTTTAATTTACTCACCGATGAAACGAATCATATGCTGTCTGTTAGCCCTCACTTTCGTGGCCGTGGTATCAGCTCAGGAGAATCCCCTCGCGAAGAGTTCTAGGGGAGACTGGGCGAAGTACCTCATCACAACCAAGAACGAGACGGTCCCACTGATGAGCGGGAAGGATCGACCGCGCTGGTGGGCCGTTTCGGACGTGGGCGAGGGGTTCGTCCGTATCGATAGTTATACGATGTTTGGCGGAAGTCGAGTCGGCGCCGGCGGCAACCTTTTCTATTTTAAGGAGCGTTTCGAGCCCGTGCCTGGTCTTGGAAAATCCGCTAAAGTTCAAGTCATCTCCACCTCAAAGGAAAAGCTGACTATCAACGGCAAAGAGCACGCCTGCACGTAGATCGTCCGGAAGATTGACCAGCCCCTCGATGAGTCAAATGTTCAATCAAGCTGGAGCGGAACCTCTACCCTGTGGATCTGTGATGAATTTCCGCTTGGGCTCGCGAAGATGGAAAATGCATATCAGACCAAGATGTCGAAGTCCGATAACGGTCAGAAGATTATTGAGACCTGGGTCATTGCCGAGTTCGGATTCAAGAACTGGAAATGAGAGTTTACTTCATTTCGGTGGCGGCTTCTGATTATAGATTTAAAGACGCGGTTTCATAACATTCCTGGCAAGTCGGAGAGGAGAATCGGCGCCGGCGGCTGATTATCGATTTGTTGAAGTAATTTCAGAACATTCCGGGGCGAGGGGGAGGGAAAAGCGGCAGCAGAGGGAATGCGAATTGACGCTCTCCCGATTCTTTGATAATCTTTAGCCACACATGATTGAAGGGGTCAGCAGTGACCGTCAAATGCTCGAAATGTCATTCCGATAACCCCGCCGATTCCCGCTTTTGCGGAAACTGTGCCAATCCGCTTTCTGTTACGCCAGGAAAAACTCCTGAAGCCCTGACGAAGACTATCGGTGAGGTCAGCTGGGATTTAGCAAAGGGCACTCTGATTGCCGCAAAATATCGAATCCTGGCCAAGCTTGGCGCCGGCGGAATGGGGGAAGTCTATCGAGCCGACGACCTCAACCTCAACCGGCAAGTGGCCATTAAAGTGATGCCGGATGTGTTCGCCGGAGATCCGGAAAGACTGGCCCGGTTCCAGCGGGAAGCCAAAGTCCTCGCCTCACTCAACCATCCGAATATTGCTGCCATCTACGGTGTTGAAGAAGCCGATGGCAAGCGCTTTCTTATCCTCGAGCTTGTCGAGGGCGAGACGTTAGCCGAGCGGCTGAGCAAAGGTCCTCTTCCCCTCGAAGAAGCCCTCGACGTCTGCGGCCAGATTGCCGAAGGTCTCGAAGGCGCCCATGAGAAAAGCATAATTCACCGGGATCTGAAGCCCTCGAACGTAAAAATCACTCCACAGGGGAAGGTCAAGATACTGGATTTCGGATTAGCGAGAGCTTTCCACGATCAGATTTCGGAGGTCGATATTATCAATTCCCCGACCATTACCGCGGACATGACGCAACCCGGCGTGATTCTCGGCACGGCGGCCTACATGAGCCCGGAGCAGGCGAAGGGGAAGCAGGTCGATAAGCGAGCGGACATCTGGGCCTTCGGCTGTATCCTCTTTGAATGCCTGACCGGGAAGGCCGCCTTCCCCGGAGAGACGATCACCGAGGTCCTTGCGGCGGTGCTTAAGGGCGAGCCGGACTGGGAGGCGCTGCCGAAAGACCTGCCTGGGAACGTAAGCGCCGTCCTGCACCGCTGCTTCCAAAAGGACCGGAACCTTCGCTACCATGACATTGCCGATGCCGTGCTCGAAATCGAAGCGCCGGTAGCCTATCCCTCTGAAGCCGCAGGTGCTCCCCGGCGGCTTTCATTCGCGTGGTTGGTCGCTGGTGCGGCGGCCATCTTCCTCGCCGGCATCCTCATCGAACGATTTCTCATCAGGCGTCCCCCGGCCAACTCTTCGCCTTCGATCGTCACCGCGATCATCAAGGTCGAGCCGGGTCACTGGCTGGACGGATGGCGCACCATCGATCAGATGAATCGCCCGAGTCGAACGGCCATGGCCATTTCTAGCGACGGCAGGTTCGTTGTCTACAGCGCGATTGAGGAGAATCCAGGCCCTCAGGCGAAGCCTCGTTTGTTCCTGCGGAGAATGGATCAATCGCAAGCCAAGCCTATTGCCGGGACAGAAGGGGGCGTCAATCCCTTTCTGTCGCCCGACAGCCGTTGGGTGGGATTCTGGGCAGATGGCAAGTTGAAGAAGATACCGGTCGAGGGTGGCGTAGCCGCTGCACTGTGCAACGCTCCATATATCTTTGGTGCGAATTGGGGTCGTGATAACAGCATTGTGTTTACAGCCGGAGTATCCGCCGGGCTCTCCAGGGTTTCGGCTGAGGGCGGGAAGCCCGAGACTTTAACCGAACCTGATCCGAAGCAGGAGGAAACAAGTCACCGTCTGCCATTCTGGCTGCCCAATGGGAAGGCCGTGGTGTTCACCGTAATGAGACATGACTGGGATTTCCAACCGTGGCTTGCTCTTCTCCGACTCGATACACGCGAGTGGCATGTCCTGTTACAGGATGCCGCTGACGCTAGATACGTTTCCACGGGCCACCTTGTTTTCTTAAGGCAGGCGACTTTAATGGCTGTGCGATTTGATCTGGCCAAGCTGGAGCTTATCGGGCAACCATTCCCGCTCGTGGATAACGTCATGCAAGCCTTCGGCGGCACCAATACATACAATACGGGCGCTGGTCAGTTCGACATCTCTGACACAGGGTCGCTCATTTATGCTCCAGGCGGCATCGTTCTAGACCCGAATAACTCACTCGTATGGGTGGACATGAAAGGAATAGAGCAGCCGGTCACGGACTTAAAGTTCTCTTTCCGCTATCCTCGCCTCTCTCCAGACGGCAAGAGAATTGCCTACGGAACTGTTTTCCGAGAGTGGCGGATCTGGGTGTATGACTTACGCACAAGCACGAACGGTCAGCTAACCCGCGAAGGAAGGGCAATTTATCCGATCTGGACTCCCGACGGCAAACGGCTTCTTTTCGGATGGCATAAATCCCTGAGGGCGAACCTGTTCTGGCAACCTTACGATGGAAGCTCACCGATGGAGCGCTTGACAACAAGCGAATACACTCAAAACCCAAATTCATGGTCTTCGGATGGGAAAACGATCGCGTTAGTGGAAACTCACCCAGATACCAGAGCCGACATTGCCGTTCTGGACGTCCCTTCAGGGCGGGTGACGCCGTTCTTGAATTCGCAATTCAATGAGGCATACCCCGAATTCTCTCCCGACGGTCGCTGGATAGCTTACTCATCTGATGAGTCAGGGCGCTCCGAGGTCTACGTCCGACCCTTCCCCGGCCCAGGGGCGAAACTCCAAGTATCGAACGAAGGGGGTAACTCGCCGCTGTGGGCAAGAGATGGCAAACAACTTTTCTATCGATGGCAGAATCAAGTATGGGTCGTTGATGTCCAGACAATGGGCGGATTTGCTACAAGCAAGCCGCGCCTGCTTTTCGACAAGGCTGGATACTCTACCGCAAGCCCCATACGCGGCTATGATCTATCCCTCGATTCGCAGAGATTTCTCATGGTCAAGCTCGAAGACAGGAAGCCTTCACCAGTCACCGAAATGATCCTCGTCCAGAACTGGTTCGAGGAACTCAAGCGGCTTATCCCCACCGGAAAGAAGTAAGGACGCCGATCCCGGCAGGCCTGAAGTCGAAGATGCCACGAAGCGCTTGGCGACCTTGAAGGGTTAGCTTCTTTACGACGGCGGACCGGCTATTTTGACGTAAGTCAGGACAACGTACGCCTCATACGAAACGAGGAGGCCGTAAATAAGAAAAACGACGTATAGCAAGTAACGGACTTTCAGCCGGCCGAAAACAACGAAGTTCTTATGGATCAGGATGATGGCGATGCAGACCGCCATGCCCAGATATTTGGCGATCATAGCCAGGGCGGGTTTCCTGTCGATCAAGACGACCATCAGGGGATTGAGCTCGCTTCCTCCGAAGTGAAGAATCCTCAAAGTGAAATACGCGTCCAGGACGCACATGAGCAGGGCCGCGCAAATCAGGGCGAAATACTTCGTCTCGTACCGGTCGACGTAATAATTCGTGTCCGCGTCCTGACGCCTGGATTTCATACGGCGGCCCCTGAGCGTAAAGCGGCTGAACGGCTTTGTCCGAGCTCGTCTTCGATCGGGGAGTCTCCGTCTTTCCATGTCCATGATATCGAAAATTCTCTCCGGCCGCACCAGGCCGCGCCCGAGATCATGCCGCCATCATCCAGCTTTGACAATCCCCCATCGGGGTGAATCGGCGGGTGAGACCGAGTCCGAGCCGCCTCAAGTGGTTTGACTCGTTCCCCATTCCTTGATACTCTTTAGCCATCCTTTTGAAGGGGTCAGCAATGGCCGTTACGTGCCCGAAATGTCATTTATCCAACCCGGACATATCCCATTTCTGCGCTGATTGCGGCACACAGCTCGCTCCCTCCAGAGACATCCATCCCGAAGTTACTGAAACGCTTCAGACGTCCGAGATGGAGTTCGCGACCGGGACGACGTTCGCCGGCCGCTATCAGATCATTGAGGAGCTCGGCCATGGCGGCATGGGCCGGGTCTACAAGGTCAACGACACTAAAGTCGGCGAAAAGATCGCCCTGAAGGTCATCCGGCCGGAAGCCGGCCTGGACCATAAAACCCTGGAACGTTTCTCGAACGAGCTCAAACTCGCCCGCAAGATCCGGCACAAGAACGTCTGTCAGATGTTCGACCTAGGGGAGGACCGCGGCACGCACTATATCACTATGGAGTATGTCCGCGGCGAGGACCTCAAACAGATCATCCGGAAGATGGGCCGGTTGAGCCCAGGCCAAGCCATCGGAATCGCCCGTCAGGTTTGCGAAGGCTTGACCGCGGCGCACAAGCTGGGCGTTGTCCATCGCGACCTCAAGCCTCAGAACATCATGCTCGACGAGGACGGCAACGCCCGGATCATGGACTTCGGGATCGCGCGATCGCTCGCCGGCCGGGGAATTACGGGCGCCGGGGTGATGATCGGGACGCCGGAGTACATGTCGCCCGAACAGGTGGAAGGCAAGGACGCGGACCAGCGCTCGGACATCTACTCGCTCGGGATCATCCTTTACGAGATGGTCACGGGCCACGTCCCGTTCGAGGGCGATACGCCGTTCGTCGTTGGCGTGAAGCAAAAAAGCGAGCGGCCCAAAGATCCCAGGGATCTGAATGACCAAATTCCCGAAGACCTCAGCCGCCTGATCCTCAAATGCCTGGAGAAGGATAAAGAGAAGCGCTATCCCAGCGCCGATCCCCTTGAACATGACCTGGAGAGCATGGAAAAGGGAGTTCCGACCCAAGAACGCCTGATCCCGAAAAGGAAAACCATCACGGCCAAGCCGATCACCTTGACATTGAGCCGGAAAAAGCTGTTGATCCCGGCCGCGGCCGTTGCCTTAGTCGCCGTGGCGGCGGTCATTTGGCTGTTCCTCATAAAAAAGGCCGCTCCTCTCCTGCCTGAGCAAAAACGCTCCATCGCCGTGATCAGCTTTGAAAACCAGACCGGGGACAAAGCCTATGATTATCTGAGCAAGGTCATCCCCAACCTGTTGATCACGAACCTCGAGCAATCCGGTTATTTCAACGTAACGACGTGGGAAAGGATCCGCGACCTTCTCAAACAAGCCGGGAAGGGAGATGCTGAATTCATCAGCTCGGACCTCGGTTTCGAGCTCTGCCGGAAGGACGAGGTCGGGGTCATCGTCCTCGGGCTCGTGTCCAAATCCGGCAACACCTTCGTCACGGACGCGAAAGTCCTGGACGTCGGGACGAAGAAATTGCTGGGCACGGCGAATTCCCGGGGAGACAGCCCGGACAGCATCTTTAAGAACCAGATCGATGACTTGAGCCGGCAGATCGCCAAGAGCGTCGGGCTTTCCGAGCGCAAAATAGAAGCCGCCAAGATGCAGGTCCGAGATGTGACGACCAGCTCAACCGAGGCTTACAACTATTATCTCAAGGGAAGGGAGGAGCTCGTAAATTTTGATTGGGATAGAGCCAGACAGGCTTTTGAGAAAGCCGTCGAACTCGACCCGACCTTTGCCGCAGCCTATTATTTCCTAAGTTTCGCTCAAGGCACGCTAAACAATCGCCGGGAAGAGAATGAAGCTCTTAAGAAAGCCTGGGATCTTTCTAAAAAAGCGACGGAAAAAGAGAGGTTTTTTATCCGGGCAGAGTATGCTCGTACCATTGAAAAGGATTGGCAGAAGTGTCTCCGGCTTTACGAAGAAGCCACAGCAAAATATCCGAAAGATAAAGATTTGCACTATATTCTTGCCTTTTCCTATAGCATGTATGCCATGGGTGAGAAAGCCATTGAAGAGTTCAACAAGGTCTTGAGCCTCGATCCCAACTATCCGGATGCCTTGAATCAAATTGCGTATGAATATATGAAGTTGAAAAATTTCGAAAAAGCCGTCGAATATTTGAAGAGATACGTGTCCGTTCAGCCCGGAAAACCCAATCCCTTCGATTCGCTGGCTGAAGCGTATCTTCAAATGGGAAAACTCGACGAGGCCATCGATAATTATAAAAAGGCCTTGGAGGTCAAGCCCGATTATTATGCCTCTACGGCGACGCTCGCCTATATCTATGCCCTCAAGGAAGATTACGCCGAAGCTTCGAGATGGTTGGATAAATACCTTGAATTAGCTCCCTCCTCGGGCGTCAAGCTCATCGGCTATCTGCGGAAAGGATTTTATAGCGCCTGGCTTGGCGGCTTGGATAGATCCCTAGGCTTTCTCCAGAGGGCGGAGGATTTAGCCGACGCCCTGGCTTCGAAAAATTGGAAAGCCAATTTGAGTTGGCTTAAAGTCTGGATCTATTTTGACCGGCATGAGCTTGAACTCAGCCGGAAATATGGTGAATCCTATCTGATTTTTGCTGCGGAAGTACGTCCGGGAGATAAAGAATACTATGAAGCCAGATGCAGTTTCGTTCTCGGGTTGATAGCTTTGGACGAGGGAAAGATCGACCTCGCCAAAAGCAAGCTGAAAGTGATCGAATCCGAATTGCCTCATTATATTTCAGATATGAAAACCGCCCTTCAGCTCGCTTTTGATATCCTCGGTTCGGAGATCGTTCTGGCCGATGGGTCTCCCGGCAAGGCCATAGACGTGCTCGAAAAAATCTCGATTCCCGGACCGCCGTCCTTTTTTCCGACGTCGTCCGGAGATGTATTTTACAACACACCCTTTCTCCGGGATTCCCTGGCCAAGGCTTATGCGAAAATCGGGGATTTGGATAAAGCCATCGCCGAATATGAGCGCCTGATTACTTTTAATCCCAAGGTCGAGTCGCGCCTCCTCATTCATCCCAAGTATCATTACAGGCTGGGGAAACTGTATGAGCAGAAGGGCCTGAAGGACAAGGCCAAAGCGCAGTATGGGCGTTTCCTCGAACTCTGGAAAGACGCCGACCCGGGTCTTCCCGAGGTCGAAGACGCCAGGAAGAGGATGGCGGGGCTGAAAATGCCGTAAATCCCCTCCTTGCATCAGGAGCGCGAAGTGCGTATTGCGATGAATCCTTTTCTGCTCCTCTTTTCATTTCTGTTGATCGTTGGCTGTTCTCATAAAACGGACGAATCTGTCGATAGTGATCCGTGTGCCAATGCCGCAGGAAACGGCCATGATATCATTGCCGGACCCCCTGGACCCACGACAAACGATTTCGACCAGGTGTTCCGTTCTCTTGAAATAGATCCCAACAATCCCGATATCGTCTATCTTGGCACAGAACGGAACGGCATTGTCAAGACCATCGACGGCGGTATCACGTGGCAACGGCTGCGAGATGGAATGCGGCATAGCACCGTCGGCTATCCGGAGGTCTGGGACATTGCCGTTTCACCGTCCAATCCATCTCTCGTCATCGCGGCCACCGCTGATTCGCCCGGGCCCATCGCCGGCGACTATCCCAGTAGCATGGCCGGCGTTTATCGCAGTGTTGACGGCGGCCTGAGCTGGATGCGATCGAATTGTGGAATTTCGAATTCATACGCTTTGAGCGTGCGATTTGATCCCAATGATTCGACGAGCGCCATCCTTGGCATAGGTAGTGGAACAGCGACCTTTTCCGCGCTGCAGGGGCAATCCTTCGATGGCGTATTAATGCGTTCAAATGACAGCGGTTTGAGCTGGAATGCCACCTCAATGCCTGCCGGCGCCAATACGAATGTCTTTTGGCTCCTGCGGGCGTATGGAAATGGCCTCACGCAATTTATCACGTTCGCCCTCTGTCCGGACGACCTATCAAAAAATCTCGGTTTTCTACGCTCGGAAGATGGCGGCAGAAGCTGGAACCCCATGGCACCGCAATTGCGGGAACAACGAATTGTCGAATTTGATGTTTCGCGCGATGGTCGGAGGTTGTACGCTATTGAACGCGATACCTTTTCTCTGCGGACATCGACCGATAGTG
>Ga0315289_10011645_pt1 | contig 12454 bp, 8 predicted proteins | sample YL17G11_40_MG_FD_203452 | JGI IMG/M metagenome (GOLD analysis project Ga0315289, IMG submission 203452) | Sediment microbial communities from Yellowstone Lake, YNP, Wyoming, USA - YL17G11_40 | ecosystem: Environmental > Aquatic > Freshwater > Lake > Sediment | place: USA: Wyoming | collected...
GACCTGTAGAGGGGCCACATGGCGTGGGTCAGGTCCACCGGGCCACCGCTGGATATGATGTGGTCCCCACCGTCGTAGCGCAGGTAGGCCGGGTCTCGCCTGGGGTTGACGGGCACGTACCCGTTGAGCGCCTGCCGGCCGGTGATGTTCTGATCGCTGGTCAGGTTGATGTCGTCGCCAGCGAAGAGGATGTCGTCCCCAGTCCCTCCGTTACTCGGGTCGCCGTCACCGTGGATCTCGGTGGTGGACTGGACGGGATGCAGCAAGTCAACCTCGTAGCCGTCCTCCCAATGGTCGTAGTAGATGACCTGGTAGTCGGCGGTGGCCACCAAACTGACGGTCGAGCAGATCCGGCCGGGGATGCGCTGGTCGGGGCCATCGTAGATGCCCAGGAACGTTCGCCAGACTTGCTCCTCGTAGCCCAGGACGTAATACTCCTGGTATCCGGTGGGCTGAGCGGCGGCTGGGGTGGCCATGAGCAATAGCACCAGTATGGCGATCCATACGAGTGGAAAGGCGAAGCGCCTGCCACGTCTGGCCAGATGTGCGTGTTGCGTCTGCTTGAGCCTGGTTTCCATCCTCATGCAAAGTGCAAGCGGCGTGGCTGTGGTGTTGCTCTCATCTCAACGGCTCTGTTCGGCTGAGTGATACTTACATCGTAACATGTTTCTGTTCATATCGCGTCAAAAGAATCCGAGAATGGATTGAAATCCACGGCCTCCGCATGATTCCCTCACGGTTTCTTGGTGTATACCAACCCGTTGGTAACAACAAAGGCGCACCCGTCGTGTGGACCAAGTGCGCCCCCCGTATCCGGCATCTTAATCTTTCTCCTGATCAAGATGGCCGAGGCTATGTGGTTTTCCCCCCCCCTCTTGGGCGAACCGCTCTCAATCACAGCCATTTTACCACATTTTTCAATGTAACGCAAGTAACCCATGATTCCTATTCGGCTGCTCATCTGGCATCCAATCTCCAATCTCCAACCTCCCTACACAAACCGCATAAACACCTGATTCCCCAGCAGCCGCCCTCGTGCCGTCAGCCGTGCCACGTGGCCATTCCAGTTCAGTAATCCCAGGTCCCGCAACTGGGCGAGTTCCTCTCCGAAGGCTGTTTCCAGAGCGAGGCCAAAGCGAGTGTGGAAGCGGTCACTGTCCACGCCCTCTGCCAGCCGCAGTCCCAGCATCATGGTCTCTCCCATCTCTAGCCGGTGACCAATCGGCTCGCTCTCGGCCACCGGCGTGTGGCCTTGTTCCAGGGCTGCGACGTAGTCCTGGGGGTGGCGCGCGTTGGCCCAGCGGCGTCCGCTCAGCCATGAGTGTGCCCCTGCTCCGAGCCCCAGCCATGGCTCGTTGCGCCAGTAGGTCAGATTGTGCCGGCACACGAATGGGCTGACCGCCTCGCTGGTGGCGGAGGTCGCATACCTGGGCCACCACCAGCACCCGCCTTCGAGATCTGCCCGCGCCCAGTTCGAGATCTCGTAGTGAAAGTAGCCGGCCTCGGCCAGCCTCTCCTCTGCCCACGTGTACATCTCTGCTGCCAGGTCCTCGTCGGGCGGTGGCAATTCGCCAGCGGCGATTCGTTTCTCCAGCGGCGTGCCTTGCTCGACGCCCAGGCAGTACAGCGACAGGTGCTCCGGCCCGAGCGCCAACGTTCTCTCCAGCGTCTCCTGCCAGCGGGCCAGCGTGTGGCCTGGCAGGCCGTAGATAAAGTCCAGGTTCAGGTTGTCGAAGCCCGCGGCCCGCGCCGCGGCCACTGTCTCCACCGCCTGCGCCCAGGAGTGGATGCGGCCCAACAGGTGGAGTTCGTCGTCGTGGGCCGATTGGACTCCCAGGCTGAGCCGGTTCAGCCCCAGCGTGCGCAGCCGGTACAGCCACTCCGTGGTCACCGTGCCGGGGTTGGCCTCGAGCGTGATTTCGGCGTCATCTGAAACGTGAAATGTGAAACGTAAGGTGTCAAACAGTATGGACAACAACTCGGAGGGCAGGAGGGAAGGAGTACCGCCGCCGAAGTAGATCGTCGGTACGGCCAGGTGGCCCCATTGCTGGCCGGCATGCTCGATCTCGCGGCACAGCGCGGCTACGTAGGCCGGGATGAGCCTTTCCAGCCCGGCGTAGGTGCTAAAGTCGCAGTAGGCACATCGCGCCTGGCAGAAGGGCACGTGGACGTAGAATGCCACGTGCTGGGAAATTTTGGAGTTTAGATTCTGGGCCAACACTACCCAATGTATCACATCCTGGCCTATCCGTCAAACTCACCATGATACACCCACCGACCATAGTGAAGTGCAAGTGTGCATGGTTGCTTACCACCCGGCTCCTGGCTATCGGTAGTGGACAAATTGGCATCTCAGTGGCATAATTGGCCGCATGAACACTATACTGCCTCATCTCTTTGATGTGTGTCCAAAAACGGGGAAATTGGTAGCGCTACGAGTGAAGAAGCATTGGCTGGTCTGGCTATTTCCTCTCGTTGGCCTGGCATCGCTCGTCTGGTTTCTGGTGCGCGTGATACCGAAGCCTAGCCGGGCCAGTTATCCGTGTCAGCGGGTGGCGGCTCCCCTGGCTTCCGGTTTCGTGCTGTGGCTGTTTGGCCTGCTGAGTTCTACGTTCGCATTCCGTAAAGCCAGCCGGCGCTTTCATGAAGCGCGATATCTTATCAGCGTTCTCTGTGCGTTGACTGGGGTGATCGCTATCGTTGGTTGGGGAGCCTTGGACGCACGGGAATCGGTCCTTGCAGAGTATCCACCTCACCCCTCCAACCAGCCGATCGGAGTTGCCCAAGGGCTTCGACCTGGTCGCGTAGTATGGGTCTATGATCCTGCGGTCACCGACTGGGTTGGTCCTCGCACGGGACAGCGCTGGTATGAGAACGTCAATCAGGCTGTGGCCAATGAGATGCTCTCGCAAGCCATACGTGGTTATACCGGCCATACCACTGACCAAGATGCGTGGGATGCTATCTTCCGCTACTTTAATCGAAGCGACACTGGCTACACGTCTGGCGAGAGAATTGTGATTAAAATCAACCTGACCACCTCCAATGCCCAGGGTTCGATGGCGGATGAGCAATATAACCAACTGGAGAAATCTGGCGTGACCTTGGATTCCATTTCTCATTCTCCCCAGCTTTTGTACGCGTTACTGGACCAACTGGTCAATGTGGCAGGTGTGCCTCAATCGGACATCACCGTTGGTGATCCTACCGGCCTGTTCGTCAGTTTCCTCTATGATCCACTCTATGCTGGCTTTCCCAGTGTTCACTATCTAGACAATCGGGGCACTCACGGGCGAACACGTGCGGAGTTTAGCACTTCCCCTTTTTATTGGAGCACGACCGCTGCTGACGGAACGACGCAGGATTATGTCCCTGCGGCTTTCGCTGGGGCCAAATACGTCATCAACTTTGCGGTACTCAAAAGCCATAATGGCGCTGGCATAACAGTAAACGCAAAGAACCACTATGGTTCGCTTCTGAGATGCCCGAACGGCTACCTACGGGGTGCACCCAACGTCGGTGAACCCTATAACAATTATTACGACATGCATGCCACGTTGCCGGGACTTGGGGAGCCCACGACCTTAGGACATTACCGAGCCCTGGTGGATCTGATGGGACACGCGGACCTTGGCGGCAAAACATTGCTGTATCTGGTAGACGGTGTTTTTGGCGGCAAAGACTGGAATGCAGTCCCGTCGAAGTGGGTGATGACGCCTTTCAATGGGGATTGGCCGTCGAGCCTTTTCCTTTCTATGGACCCTGTGGCCATGGACTCGGTGGCGGCCGATTTCCTGGCTCAGCAGTGGCCGAGCCAGGTGCGTGTGAACGAAGAGGTTGAGGATTTCCTTCACGAAGCGGCTCTGGCTAACAATCCACCCTCCGGCACGTTCTACGATCCTGAGCGTGACGGCGCCCGCATGGCCAGCCTGGGGGTGCACGAACACTGGAGCAACGTGACCGATAAACAGTACACACGCAACCTGAACATAGGCGATGGGATTGAACTGATTTCCTTGGGCAGCATTTCAGTCACCGTTGGTACCCTGGCGACAGATGCAAGGGCTGCGGAGAGCAATCTGGATACTGGTCAGTTCACGATCAGCCGCGCAGGTGATATGAGCACCGATCTGGCTGTGCTCTTCAGCATCGGAGGGACGGCTGGGGAGGGCAGTGATTACCACCTATTGCCCATTTCTGCGACGATTCCGTCAGGTGAGTCGTTAATGGTGATCACTGTCATCCCCATTGACGATCCACAAGTGGAACCCGACGAGACAGTGGTGTTGACACTTATGAGCGGCAGCGGGTATACGGTTAACGCTTCCAGGCAGACTGCCTCAATTGCTATTTCAGACAACGACAGCTACACATTCTTGCCCCTCGTCCTCCGATGAGAATGCGGGGCAGGGATGGCAGAGACAGAGGAAGTGGGGGATACTGGCCATCGGTGCTAGTACACCACCCGCAAGGTGTATGATGTGGTGTTGTTGTAGCCTGAGGCCGTGTAGATGTAGATGTAATACCAGCCTGCCAGCCCCGTGTACTCAATGTGATAGGAGGGCGGATCCAGATCATAGTCCACCCGATTGTCCACAGACTGATAGAACAACTGTAACTGCACGCCCTGGCCATTGTGGCCGGTCAGGTCTATGGTGATGTCTCCGCCGGTGCGCAGGTAAATGCTAAAGTAGTCCTTCGCGTCATCGGGATAGCCATAGTAGTCTCTATCCGAGCGCAATGGACCGTTTGCCTCTGCATAGCTGTCGTTGTCTTCCTCCTCCCACGGGCCTTCAAAGTAAGCCATATAATCCCTCAGCACCAGTGGCAAGTAGACCCAGGTCTGGGCAGGGACCGAAGCTGTAACGATCCGTGAGGAGACGTTTGCCGCATACTCTGGGAGTAGCGGGAGGTCGTGAAGCCAGTCCTCCGCTGTGCTGGCTGACTCTGAGCCGTCCGAAGGATCGGTCAGGTGTGTCACTCTGAATTGGTGGGGTGTGTAATTATGTGCATTGCTGGTCAGGTGGACCACCACGAAGTAGGCGACTGGCGTTCCAAAGGCCACCCGCACGTTGGGATCGGCATCGGCAAAGACAACGGTCTGCCTTCCTGCTACGAGGGAAAGCGTGCTGACCATCGTCACTGGTGTGTCGGCGCCAGGCTCGAAATTGCCGGACCCATTATCCCGATAAACGTACAGGTTCTCGACCAGGTTGTTGGCTTGAATTGAGGTCAACGGGTGACCCGCGCTTTCCTCGAACAGCAATTCCAACGCGGCTAGTTCCACGCTCGTATCGCCGGCCCGGCCTCGATGTGTCGCCACGATCCGGAGCAGGTCGTCCTGCTGACCGGCGGCGATGGTGGCTGGAGCAGTATCGGTAGTAGCCAGGGCAAACTGTCCCCCCAGATTCTCGCACCAGGCGATTTTGTCGTCCTCGGCGGAAGCGGAGAGGACATCCAGGTCGCCATCGCCGTCCACGTCTGCTGCGTAGACCGAGCGGGCAAAATCGGCGGAAGTGGTGATGGTGTGGCTGGTGAAGGCAGGGGGTGAAGCCCCGTCGTTCTCGTACCAGGCGACCTTGTTGTCGAGGTAGGAGGCAGAGAGGACGTCCGTATCTCCCTCACGGTCCACATCCACGGCATAGACCGATAGGGCACCGGCGGCATTGGTGGTGATGGTGTGGCTGGTGAAGGCGGGGGGTGTCTCCCCGCTGTTCTCGTACCAGGCGATCTTGTCGTCGTTCTGAGAGGCGGAGAGGACATCGGGGTCGCCGTCGCCATCCACGTCTGCTACATGGACCGCATAGGCCCCATCGGCAGCAGTGGTGATGACGTGCCTGGAGAAGGCGGGGGGCGAACCTCCGTCGTTCTCGTACCAGGCGATCGTCTTGTCCATCCACGAAGCGGAGAGGACATCCAGGTCGCCGTCTCTGTCCACGTCTGCCGCGTAGACTGCGTGGGCATCGTCGGCGTTGGTGGTGATGACGTGAGTGGTGAAGGCAGGGGGTGAAGCGCCGTTGTTCTCGTACCAGGCGACCTTGTTGTCTTCCCACGAGGCGGAGAGGACATCCAGGTCCCCATCATTGTCCAGGTCGGCTGCGTAGACCGAGCGGGCACCGTCGGCGGCAGTGGTGATGGTGTGGCTGGTGAAGGTGGGGAGCGAGCCTCCGTCGTTCTCGTACCAGGCGATCTTGCCATCATTCTGTGAGGCAGAGAGAACGTCGGTGTGACCATCGCTGTCCACGTCTGCCGCATAGACCGAGGAGGCGCCGTCGGCGGCGGTGGTGATGATGTGAGCGGTGAAAACGGGGGGCAAACCGCCATCGTTTTCGTACCAGGCGATCTTGTCGTCGAGTCGCGAGGCGGAGAGAACGTCCTGGTCGCCGTCGCCGTCCACGTCTGCTGCGTAGACCGAATAGGCGGAATCGGCAGCGGTGGTGATGATAAGCCCGGGTCCAAAGGGAGTCCCGTTGCTGTCCGTCGCCCTACCAGGCGGAGAAAAGGTCAGAGCCTGCGTGCCAGACACAAACACTGATAGGATGAGAAGGCATGTGGTGCTCCGCAGATGCTCATATCTCAGAGCGCGTCCGAAAAGCCGTTGAACCAACCGAATCTGCATCGTGTAGTTGTCAAATGCTCTCATACGCCCTATCCCTGTTGTCGTCGCGCAGCACTGAGCAGGCAGCGGGTGGCAATAGGGAGAACTGGATGTCCGTACTGCGCGCGGCGTTTAAGGTGGCGCTGGAGTAGGCTCCTTTGTGCCACCACCGCCACCACCACCACCACCACCATCACCACCACTGGGGTTGAACCAAAACATCCATTCGGATGAGGTGGCCAGTGTTTTCCCGCCATGCACCACTGCCACCACCCAGCGCCACTCGCCGTATTTGTCGGCCGGCAAGTCAGCAGTCCAACTTTGGTCCGTTAACAGCCCGCTCTGAATCGCATAGCCGCTTCCGGGGTGGCGGGCCGTGACCTGGTAAGCCTGGCCCGCACCCAAAGAGCCACCCCATTGAAAGGTGATCGGGCTCCGGTATTCACCTCCCTGAGCCGGCGCCACCGGTTCGGGCGCGGTGGCGCGGGGAGCCGGTGTCGGCGTGGTTAGCGGTTCCTGCGTGGAGGTAGGTGAGACGGAGGTCGAAGTAGGCGGGACGGGTGTAGAGGTCACCGATTGTGCTCGGGGCGTCACTGTGGCCATCTGTGTCGGTGTCGGTCGCTGCGGCGGTGTTCTGGTGGGACGGCTTGTCGCCGCTGGTAGAGGGGAGGGCGATGGCACGGCCGTCTTCTCCACCATCTCGGTGATGGCTGTCGGGGTGGTGGTTACCATTTCCTCCGCCCGTGGTGTGTGTATGGCCCTGTCGCTACCACTTCCCAGTGTCAGCACTACTCCCATCAACAGCGCCAACACAGCGACTGCAGCGGCCGCGCCCAGCAGGCCCCAAACCCGGGCGGGGATGGCCGTCCTGCGTTTAACCTGAGTAGCGGCGGCGGACCTGGCCGGGAGTACCTGCGTGCCAGTGGTGTCTGTGGCTGCCCCTGCCAATGCTGCCCGCATCTCGACGGCGCTCTGGAACCGGGCCGGCGGCTGCAACTCCAACGCCCGGACCACCGCTGTCTCTGTCCGAGCGCTCACCTTCGAGTTCAATTCACGCACTGGTACTAGCGCCGTTGGGTCCACAATCCGCTCCGTCGCTGTCGGCGGGAGCCGGCCGGTCAGTGCATGATACAGCGTCGCCCCCAGCCCGTAAACGTCGGCGCGGACGTCGGTGTAACCACTCCCGGCCTGGGCATCATATTGCTCTGGCGGGGCATACTGGGGCGTGCCCATGCCCCGCATCGCCGTCCGCGTGCGCGGGTCGCGCGGGTTCCACAGTTTCACCAGCCCGAAGTCCACGAGCACCGCCCGCTCATTGCAGATGATCACGTTGTGCGGCTTCACGTCTCGATGGATCACGCCCTGGGCATGGCAGTATGCCAGTGCGTCCAGCAACTGATCTGCCCAGATCAGTACCTCCTGCTCGGGCAGCGCTCCTTGCCGTTCGATGCGCTGTGCCAGACTTTCTCCCTCGATGAACCGCATCACCAGATAGACACTGCCCCCCTCCTCAAAGAAATCGGTAACGTTCACCAGGTGGGGATGGTTGAGTCGTGCCAGGACGGCGGCCTCCCGCTGGAACTGCTGGCGCAGTTGGGCCAACGTGTCAGGGTCGAGATCTGGTTGTGGGAGCATCTCCTTGATAGCGACGGGGATGTTCAGGTGAAGGTGCAGGGCCTGGTAGATTGTCCCCATCCCGCCCTTGCTCAGGAAGGAGACGATGCGATATCGGCCTTGTAGGATTTCTCCGGTCGCATGTACCATCCGTCACTCCTGGTTGCTCGGGTTTCACGTTGCTCGTGCTATGGCCCGCGAGTTTGATGTGAGGCAGCGTATGGGACCAGCGGTGTACACAACAGTGTGTCTCAGGTGGGGAGACCGTACTATTGACTATGATTATACAACACAACTCGTTTTCTTGTCAAGAGAATTTGATCAAAACCATTTGGCCATAGGGCAATTCGTGGGTAGAGTAGGGCTGGACAAACTGTCCTGTTGGTGGCATAATCCGCCCGGTGGTAGGCCAGATCTCTGTGCACCGGAGTGTGATGATGCCTGAACAGGAATACGACGTGGTGATCGTGGGGGCAGGGCCGGCAGGTATCTTTGCGGCGCTCGAATTGAGCCGCCGCCCGGGCCTTCGTGTAGCGATCTTCGATAAGGGGCCGCCCATTGAGAAGCGGCGCTGTCCCGCGCGGGAGGGGCAGGGGTGCACCCACTGCCAGCCCTGTTCGATTATGACCGGCTGGGGAGGGGCGGGAGCATTCAGCGACGGCAAACTGACCCTCTCTCCGGCCTCCGGCGGGCACCTGGGCGAGGTGCTGGGTGACGAACAGACCCAGGCCCTGATTGACGAGGTAGACCGCGTGTACGTGGCCTACGGTGCCAACCCGGTCGTCTACGGCGGGCGCACCGACGAGTTCGAGGTCTTGGAAAGACAGGCCACGCTGGCCGGCTTACGCCTCGTCTCGGTTCCCATCCGCCACATTGGCACAGAGTGCAGCGCCGAGATCATGGCGCGCATGTACGCCGACCTGGTGGAACGAGGGGTCCACGTGGAGATGCGTACACCGGTGGCGAGGATCAAGGTCAACGGCGGAACTGTCGCCGGCGTTGAAACCAAGCGCGGGGAGGTAATCAGGTCGCCGCGGGTGATCGTAGCGCCAGGGCGGGAAGGGGCCGAATGGCTCAAGGGCGCCGGCGCCGAGTTGGGGCTGGCCCTGACCTGTAACCCGGTGGACCTGGGCGTGCGGGTGGAACTGCCGGCCACGGTGGCGGAGCCGATCACCCGGCTGCTGTACGAGTTCAAGTTTCTGTACTACTCGCGTGCCTTCGACGACCTGGTGCGGACCTTTTGCGTGTGTCCCTACGGCGAGGTGACGCTCGAATACGCGGGCGGCGTGACCACCGTCAACGGCCACTCCTACGCCGGCCACCGGACGGCCAACACCAACTTTGCCTTGCTGGTGAGCAAGAATTTTACCGAGCCGTTCGACGACCCGGTGACCTACGGGCAGTCCATCGCCCGGCTGGCCAATCTCTTGAGTGGCGGCGTGCTGGTGCAGCGCCTGGGCGACCTGGAGGCCGGCCGCCGCACCAACGCCCAGCGGCTGAGCCGTTCGATCGTCGTGCCGACGCTCAAGTGTGCCACGCCGGGAGACCTGGGGCTGGTGTTGCCGTATCGCCACATCGTCAACGTGCTGGAGATGATGCACGCCCTGGACCAGGTGATGCCGGGCGTGTGCTCACGCCACACGTTGCTGTACGGCGTGGAGGTCAAGTTCTACTCCAACCGGCTCAAGTTGACGCCGCAACTGGAGACGGAGGTGGGTGGGCTGTACGCCTGTGGCGACGGGGCGGGCATCACGCGGGGGTTGGTGCAGGCTTCGGCGTCGGGGCTGATTGCAGCGCGGGCGATTTTGAGCGCCTGACCTGTTCAGGGGGCCCGACGCTGAAGCATCGGGCTGAAAGAGCGAAGCCCTGCGGGCTGGTATTCATAGCCCGATAGGGCTTTGTTCTCTCAGCGCGGGGATTCAGCCCCGCGCTTCTCCTGCCGTGGCTCCGGCAGGCCGCTCGTCAGGATGTACCCGGCCAGACACAGTCCCGCCGACATGGCGAACAGGCCGGCAAAGCCGACCCCGTCTACGATCAGCCCGCCCAGCCCGCAGAGCAGGACGACGAGGCCGATCAGCGTGTTCGATAACCCCAGGTAGAGCGAACGTTCGGCCTCGGGGACCAATTCCAATAGGAAGTTGCTGTCCACCAGCACGTAGGCGGGCCGCATGGTGCCGTCCAGGAAAAAGATCGGCAGGGCCAGGTAGGGCAGCCAGGGCCCTTGGGGGCGCAGGAGCCATACCGCTCCTGCCAGGGCCAGCGCCAGCCCGGCCGTCGCTCCACCGCCCAGGCTCACCAGCCGCATCACCAGTTGATTCCCGCGCCGGTCGCTCAGGCGGCCCCAGGGCAGGTTGAATAGCAGCGTGGCCGTCACGCGGGTGGCGATGTAGACTCCCACCATCCCATCCGGCGCTCCCAGCGCGCGCCTGGCGTAGATACCGTAGAAGGGGAGGGCGATGCCCGCCAGCCCCAGTGCCAGCCGCGCCGCCAGGTAGCGACGGTAGGTCCGGTCAGTATGCAGGAGTCGTCCGGCCAGCCCCAGTTGTTCCTTCATCGTCACGGGAGGGGGCAAGGCCGTGCCAGGGGGTTCCCGGATCAGGCTGAACGCGCCCATCCCCATGGCCATCACGACGGTGTACAGAAGGAAAAGGACGGCGTGGTCGCGGGGAAAGGGGAGGGCGGGGTGATTGAGGAGCGTCTTGACGATCCAGCCGCTCCCCAGCGCCAGCAGGCCGCCCGTCAGTTGCCGCCAGGCAAAGAAATAGCCCCGCCGGCGGGTTGGGATGGTCTTGGCCACGATGTCGAAGAAGGTCAGACCTGCCAGGCCAGAGGCCAGGCGGGCGACGGCATACAGGACGAAGAAGGCGACCAGCAAGAAGAGGGGATCGTCCACCAGCCAGACTGTGGCTACCAAAATGAGCCAGACCGCGGTGCGGATGGCGGTGCTCAGCACGTAATTGGGCATCTTGAGCGGCAAGCGTTGGATGTGGGTGGACACAAAGATCTGTGGCAGAAACCAGCCCGCGTCCCCCAGCGGCGCTACCAGCCCGATCAGCAGATTGGAGTGGGTCAACTGGCTGACGAACCAGGTGAGGACCAAGGGGGGATCAATCAGCGCCTCGGCAAACTGGAAGGTTGTGCCGTTCAAGACCCCCAGCGCAAAGTTGCGCCGGGTTTCCCGTGGTGAAACGACCATGCGGCCGATTGTACCGCGCTCACGTGCAATCCGCAACCTGCATTCAAAAGAGCAGGAGCCTTCCAGATGGGGAAGGCTCCTGCCGGGCTGATGGTCGAGCACTAGATCGCATCCACTATGTTACTGAACACGTTGCCGATTTCAGGGCCAAACAGCATTAGAATGACGATGACGACCAAAACAATCAAGGCGAGTAGCAGAGCGTACTCGACCAGCCCTTGTCCACGTTCACATGGCGCAAGGAGCAACGTCACCACCTCCTTCCTATCGCTCGCCCGTTGTTGGCAATACCATTATATGCACAAGCATGCCAGCAGTCTATAGGACCAAAGTCATATAGGAAGGAGGTGAGGTCAACGGAACACGAAGCACGGAACACGTAATCCGTAATGCGCAATGCGTAATCGCTATTGTGCCGCTTTCAACACTCGATCCACCAGTTGGCTGCCGAGAACGGCCAGCCCATCGGTGGGCATGTAGTTCGCGGCGGTGTCTTCGAACAGTGCCTGCGCCTGCGAGGGGAACTCTTCGTCTCCTTGCCAATAGACGAGGGCCAGGTGCACGTGCGGCAGAACGGTGAAGGCGTAGCCGGCATCTCCGATCCCCACAGGCTCCCCTCCCAGCCGCTCGCAGGCGCGGCGGAAGGCCTCGATGCCACCTTCCAGTTCGCGCACCAGGCGGTTGCCCGAGTAGCCCTGAAAGGCCTGGGCGTAGAACAGGCCGGCCGGGAGTTCGCGGAAACTCACCCAGCGGCTGGAAGGAGTAGTGCCGTCGGCTGTCACCAGGTAGGTGAGGATGAGGCTCTTGGTGAAGGAAGAGGGCTCCTGGCCGGTCTCGGCCCGCCGGATGGTAAAGTCGTCGCCGGAGATCACATACTCCTGCCAGAAGAGCACGAGGTGAAAGTCGCCGGCTTGGTCCCGCTGGCAGCCACTGCGCAGCGCCAGTTTGCCCGGCTTGACCAGGCGCAATCTGGCCTGCGCCTCCTCGACCACCGGCGCCAGCCGGTCGAGCCACTGCTGAAGCCCGGGGGTGGGCTTAGCCTGCTG
>Ga0315289_10011646_pt1 | contig 12454 bp, 7 predicted proteins | sample YL17G11_40_MG_FD_203452 | JGI IMG/M metagenome (GOLD analysis project Ga0315289, IMG submission 203452) | Sediment microbial communities from Yellowstone Lake, YNP, Wyoming, USA - YL17G11_40 | ecosystem: Environmental > Aquatic > Freshwater > Lake > Sediment | place: USA: Wyoming | collected...
TTCCAGTAGAAAAAATCATAGAACTTGCCAGTCCTTATCTGCACTTCACCTTTGGAGGTGAAGCTATACTTTCAGTGGGGAAGTCAATAGATTTTATTAAAAAAGGATTTTGCGGGGTGGTAAACACAATGCCCTTTACCTGTATGCCGGGAACTATCGTTACAGCCATTGCCAAAAAAATCCGGGAAAAATATCATAACTTCCCCTGGCTGGATATTGCCTACGAAGGGTTGGAAGATACAAATGAATTGACCCGCCTGGAAGCATTTATGTATCAGGCAAAGGAGATGCAAAAAAAAGGTTCAAAAGTTTAAAGGTTCAAAGGTTCAAGGTGAGAAAGCTTGCCAGGGGACCTATCAAGTACTGGCTAAATGTAGCGGAAGTCTTCAGACCTCCATCGGTCAAAACGAAAGTATTGTAGGTCAAGCATGTCCGTAGGATTGCTTAACAGTGGAAATAGAGATAAAATAAATCGCAGAGGGAGATATAGATGAACAAAAGATTTCAAGCTTTAGTGGAGCAGATCTTAGAGTTTCGCTGGAAAGCTAATCCAGTAGAGGCGACTTTTACAGGTATTCATAAGTATGATGGTCTATTTGAAAACTTCTCCCCGGTTTTCAGGAGAAATTATCATAACAAATTAAAAGGATTTTCAAAAAAGCTAAAAAGGTTTTATTCAAAGAAAGAAAAACTATCCGAGGGAGAACTTTTAGACCTTGAAATCCTTCATTCTACCTTAGAAGCAGAAGTCAAATACGAAAAAGAATATAATAGATTTATGCGGGATGCGAGCTTTTATCCGTCTTTAGCTTTGAATGGTTGCAATGTTTTTATCTTACGGGACTTTGCACCACCAGAACAGAGGGGTAAAAGTCTTCTGCAGAGATTAAAACTTATATCGGCTTTCTTAAAACAGGGAGAAAGGAATTTAAAAAAAGCAAAGAATATTCCGGGAATCTGGACTGAGATCGGGATGGAAACAACTATAAGCGGAAAGGCTTTTTTTCAAACTTCCGTTCCGGAGTTTGCGGGGAAAGTACCTCAATTAAAAAATTCGATTTTGAAAGCAGCACAGGAAGCAGAGAAAAGCTTTGAGCGATATTATAATTTCCTGAAAGAGAAGGTCCTGCCAAAATCCAGAGGGGATTTTGCCTGTGGTAAAAAACTTTTTGATTACCTTTTATCCAGCTATCATCAGCTCCCTTATGATTCAAAAGACCTTCTGAAAATAGGGGAAAAAGTGATTAGAAATACCCAGGATGAAATGAAAAGAATTTCTAAAAGAATTGACCCCGGAAAAAACTGGTCTGAAATTTTATCTGATATAAAAAAATTACATCCCCGCAGAGAAGAACTTTTAAGCTTCTATAAAGAGGAGATGCAGAAAAGTTGTAATTTCGTCAAGGGCAAAGATCTGGTTACCATGCCGGAAGAAGAGGAATTAGAGGTGATTGAAACTCCAGTTTTCGTCAGGCATCTTATCCCTTATGCGGCGTATATGTCCCCGGCTCCATTTGAGAAAACCCAAAAAGGGTTTTACTGGGTTACTCCCGTAGATCAAAAGCTTCCACTTGAAAAACAGGAACAACAGCTTCAGGGACATAATGTTTTCAAATCTGTTATTACTACCTTGCATGAAGGTTATCCAGGCCATCATTTGCAATTAGTTCTGGGCAATCGGATAGATTCTAAAGTCAGAAGGGTTTTCGGCACTACCGTTTTTGTAGAAGGCTGGGCTTTATATTGTGAGGAGATGATGTATGAGCAAGGGTATTATACTGATATCAGAACCAGGCTTTTTCAGCTCAAAGACCAGCTCTGGAGAGGGTGTCGGGTAGTGATCGATGTTAAACTCCATACTAAGAAGATGAGCTTTGATCAAGCAGTGGAGATGTTAGTGAATGTGGCTAAGTTAGAAAGAGTAAATGCCATAGCAGAAGTGAAAAGATATACCCAGGAGCCAACCCAACCAATGAGCTATGTGATAGGGAAATTAGAGGTTTTAAAGCTTAGAGATGAATATAAAAAACTAAAAGGAGCAGAGTTCGACTTAAAGAAATTCCATGACCAGCTTTTAAGTTATGGTTCTATTCCAGTTAAGTTGGTCAGAGAGAAAATGCTTGCAAAATAACTATTAAGACAATAAACCCAGGTTACCCTCAACCTGGGTATCGAGAAAATCCCGCCTTGTGGGCAAGGCAGGAATATCGGTTATGAAATTTGTAGAGACGCATAGCATGCGTCTCTATGTTTTTTTCGTAGCGTCCGGGTTTATCGCGGACGTTTTTGTTATAGGAGGAGACAAAAATCGGGCATAAAGCCCGGCGCTATATATATAACCTCACCCTATCACTCTCCTTAAGAAGGAGAGGGGATTTATTTCCCTCCCCTTAGAGTAGAGGGAAGGGTGGGGTCAGATTATGGAGTGCATCGTCTGTGTGACGATGCATAACCTCTGTGCATGTGTCCATCATTGGGTCCCCTGACCCGATGGAAGCTTGCCTGGTCAGTCCGCCTCAGGTGGATGGCAAGCACTGAGCACTGGTAATAGGGGAGAATACAATTCCTGCAGCGTATAGAATTCCCTGATATTTTCAAATCATTCGTAACAGATTCTTGTAAAAGCTTTAATCAAGTTTAACGTTATGACACAGGCGTGGCGCTGAAGTTGGTTCTGAGAGGTAATCTGTTGCCTGTTCAGTGCCGATTTATATTAATAGTAAAGCTAAAAGATTACAGCTTTTTGCTTGCATTTTAAGCTGTTAGTGTTTTTATTTAAGACAAAACTTGAAGGTTTTAAGAAATGAGTCAATATTCCCGTGAGAAAAAGGAAGATTCGGTTAAGTTTCTTAAAGAGACGATTGAGACTAAAATAGATAAACTTGCCGAGATTAACCACAATTTGAAGAAAAAGCTCTTCGATCTTCAGGCTATTTTAGAGCTAAGCCGGCAATTTAACTCAAATCCGGACCTGGATGCTCTTTTAGAAAATATTCTTCTGACCTGTGTGAAACGTTTAGAGGTTCGCGGCGGAGTAATTGTAGTTCAGAGGATTCCTGGGGACAAATCGTTTTCTCTTACCAGAGCTTATGGGATAGAGCTAAAAAAAGGATGGGAGTTTTCACTTGATTCTTCCCTGACCAAATATCTTAAAGAAAAGAACAAGCCTCTATTCATAAAAGATATAATCAAAGAGTTCAAGTCTGAATTAAAAGAACTTCAAGCTGTCAATTTAGAGATAATAACACCTCTTTTGATAAGAGATAATGTAAGGGGTATTCTTTTACTCACCGATAAAATTTCCAATCTACCCTATTCGGAAAACGATCTGGAATTCCTTTCCCTGCTGGTTAAACAAGTAACAATAGTAGTGGAAAATTTACTTTACTCTCAGAACGGGAAACATGCAAATTTAGAGCTTAAGAAGGCTCAACCGCAGTTAATGCAGACCGAGAGGTTGGCACTTTTGGGTCAACTTTCAATAGCAATTGCCCAGAAGATAACTGACCCTTTGGGGATAATTAAAAACTATTTAACTATCCTTTCACAATCTTCTAAAAAGCCTGATAAATCCCTGGCTCATCTAAGGGTTATAAAAGAAGAGGTGGATCGGATAGCCCATATCGTAAAACAGCTTACTTATTTCTATCGCCCCAAAACTGAGGTTAAAACTCTAATAGATATTGGTTCTCTTTTAGAAGATACCCTGTCTTTTGTAGAAAAACAATTTTCCAAAGATAAAATCTATATAAAGAAGGAATTCCAGTCAAACCTGCCTAAGATCAAAGTCTATCCGGATGAATTACAGCAGGTATTTTTAAACCTTTTAATGAATTCTAAGGAGTCTCTGCCTTAGGGAGGAGAGATAGAAGTTTCTATAAGAGCTCAGAAGGAGAAGCTGGAAATAGAGTTTAAAGATACTGGCAGGTGGGTTGAAGAAAATGATATCCCTTTAAACTTCGAGCTTTTTGATATTCCGGAGGAAGGAGAGTCAAGATTGGGATTCTGGGTTTCCTCCGAGATATTAAAAAGATATAACGGTGAACTAAAAGTAAGAAATAGAGAGGATAGAAAAGGAAGCTGTTTTAACCTCAGCTTGCCTTTTCGAGAAACGGAGCTGCAGGACGGTAAGTTAAGGTGAAGACGAAAAATCCGGAAAAAATCTTAGTAGTGGATAATGAAATCAGGATGCGTGAGAGTCTCAAGACTCTTCTGCACAACTCCGGGTATGAGGTGGAGATGGTGGAAGATGGGGAGAAAGCCATTCGCCTTATAAATCAAAATAATTTTGAATTGATAATTGCGGATATAAATATACCAAAAGCCAGTGGGATAGAACTTTTAAAAAAAGCAAAATCTAAAGACAAGGACGCCTTGGTCATCCTTATGACCGGCTATGGTTCATTAGATTCAGCCTTGGAGGCGATAAAGGGAGGGGCTTATCACTATTTTCTTAAACCGATTGAATTTTCAGACCTGGAGAGAGTTATAAAAAGCGGGCTGGAGAAAAGGAAAATAGATTTGGAAAGAAAAAATCTTTTAAAAGAGCTAAAAGAGAAAAACGTAGAACTCAAGACGAAAGTTGAGGAACTCAATGCCTTATATCAAGCTGGTCGAGCTTTAAGCTCCAAGGATAGTTTAGATAACCTGCTGGCCAATATCCTTTCTCTGGCGACTAAAGTGGTGAAGGCTAAGTCCGGTTCCATAATGTTGCTGGATCCTTCAAATAGATTTCTTTTTATAAAGACAGCCATCGGTCTGGAAAAAGAGATTATAAAGAATACAAAATTAGAGCTGGGCAAAAGCATATCCGGCTATGTGGCTGAAAAAGGGCAACCGCTTTTAGTGGAAGATGTGGAAAAAGACCCGCGCTTTAAAAGGACCTCCAGGGAAAAATATGAGACCAAGTCTCTGCTCTCGGTGCCTTTGAAAGCTAAAGATAAGAGCTTAGGTGTCATAAATCTGAATAACAAACTCAGTGGTGAGCCTTTTAATACTAAAGATCTTAAATTGATCTCCACCTTTGCCTCCCAGGCCGCTATAGCGATTGACGATGCGTATAATTTTGAGCAGAGCAGAAAAAAAATTGCCCAGCTCTCGGTTTTACACCAGATCGCTTCACGCCTTTCCACTTTAGACGATTTTGAGGAGATCTCGAAATTCATTTTCCTGCAGTTAAAGAAGATAATGCCCATAGACTTTTCCCTGTGGTTTGACTGGAATGAAAAAAATCAAAAGATAAGGCTCAGTTCTATACATGGGCTGGAAGATAGAATTTCAGGGTTGGAGATCCCCCTTCTGGATTTAGATATATTCGATCGGGAAAAGCTGAGCCAGAAGATTAAAAAAAGGCTGGAGGAAGAAAAGCTTTTTTCTAAACAGAGCATCTTCTATTCCTTCCCTATACTGGCAGAGGGTACTTTTCATGGGATAATCTGTGCTGGTAATTTCAGGGGACTGGTCTTGACTAAAGAGGAAGAAGAGATTATCTCCATCGTAGGTTCTCAAGCATCTTCAATCTATGAACGCCAGCGAGCGATCCTGAATGCAACCAGACTTCTAACTATGGGGAATATGATGTCTGAGATAACCCACGATCTAAAAAAACCTCTGACCAATTTAAAAGGGGTAATTCAGCTTTTAAAAGAAGGGAAAAGCGAAGAGAAAAAGGAAGAGCTACTGAGAATACTGGATCAGGAGATCAACCGAGCGAGTGAACTGGTCAGGGAATTAGTGGATTTCTCCAATCCAGGGAGATACCAGTCAGAGAGGAAATCGATCCTGCCCATTCTGGAAAAATCCTTGAAATTACTGGAAACAGATGTTAAGAAGAATCGTATTAAAGTGGTTAAGGAGTATCCGGATAATCTGCCTTTAATTTTCATAAACGAGAATGAGCTGTTGGAGGCGTTTATAAATGTGCTCTTAAATGCGGTGGAGAGCATGCCTGAAGAAGGAGAACTGAAGATAGAGTTGAATAGATATTATGATGTTCAAAAGGAGGATAGTTTTTTACAGATCTGTATTTCAGATCAGGGCACAGGGATTTCCAAAGAGAACCTGGATCGGATCTTTGAACGGTATTACACTACCAAGGAGGGTGGTTCAGGTTTAGGGTTATCCATAGTAGAGAGGATTATCAAAGCCCATAACGGATTTATCAAATTAGAAAGCCAGTTAAATAAAGGAACAAAATTCTTCATCTGTCTACCCTGCAGTTAGAGTCTTTTTTAGTTCTGCCGATAGGGTGGATAATATCCGAGAAACGGAGACAACGAGCCCGCCCGCCCTTTGGGCGTCTGGCGTAGCCACCGTAGGAAAGGCTGGAGTTTATGAGAGATAAAGTAAAGTTGTTAGTCATCGATGATGACCCAAGCGTCCCCTGGCTTTTAAGCGAAGGATTAGGAGAGAATTATGAGATCGTTTCAGCCCGGGATGGAAAGGAGGGGATTAAGCTTATTTCTGGAAATAGACCGGATCTGGTATTGCTGGATATCAAAATGTCAGGGCTGAGTGGGTTTGAGGTTCTGGAGCAGATTAAAGAAATGGATCGCTTTTTAGAGGTTATAATGCTTTCCGGACATAGCGAGACCAAGAATGTTGTAGAGTCGATTCGCCGTGGAGCCTCGGAATTTATAACTAAACCTTTTGATGTGAAAGAAGTTGAAATTCATATTCAGAAAGTTCTGGAGAAAAATAAATTAAAGAAAGAGTTAGACCTGCTTAAATCTGAACTTCAGGCTAAATCGCAATACGATAAGCTGATCGGCGAATCTCCCAAAATGTTGCAGGTCAAAAGTTTAATAGAACAGGTGGCGGACTCGGAATTGACTGTGCTTATCAGAGGAGAAAGCGGCACCGGCAAGGAGATAGTAGCCCGGATGATCCATAGTCTCTCCAGTCGAAAAAATGAGGCTTTTATAAAGGTTAACTGTGCAGCTATTCCCCGGGAGCTTTTAGAGGCGGAACTATTTGGTTATGAGAAAGGGGCGTTCACCGGTGCACATAAAACTAAACCGGGAAGGTTTGAAACTGCAAATAAAGGGACTATCTTTTTAGATGAGATAGGTGATATGCCTTTAGAACTTCAGGTCAAGCTTCTGCAGGTTTTAGAACAGCATGAGTTCGTGCGGGTGGGTGGGATAAAAAATATTCGGGTGGATGTGAGGATCGTCTGTGCCACAAATCGGGATCTGGAAAAAGCTTTAGAAAAACAGCTTATTCGAGACGATCTATATTACCGCTTAAATGAGGTTACCATCAAAATGCCGGCTTTGAGGGAGATGAGGGAGGATATCCCTTTCTTAGTTGACCATTTTCTAAAGAAATATACTCTTCAATATAAAAAGGATTATGCTCAACTTTCCCCAAAAAGTATGAAGCTTTTACAGGAACATGGCTGGCCCGGAAATGTGCGACAGTTAGAGAATCTGATTAAACAGATCATTGTGCGAGGGGATGAGAATATAATACTGGAAACTATAAAGGCGACCATTATACCATCTGATACTGAAGAAGAGCTTGGAACTAAAACCGGAGACAAAAGTTATTCTCTTAAGAAAAGAGTAGCTCAGGCTATAGCAAGTCAGGAAAAGAGATTAATCCTCGAAGTTCTAAACAAGACTAACTGGAATCGAAGAAAAGCGGCAGAGCTTTTAGAGATAAGTTATCGCTCTTTGCTCTATAAGATCAAAGAATACCGTCTTAATGAAACTGAAAAATAAGAAAGAAATAGCTCTAATCTCTTATGTAAGTTGGTGCAAAGATTATGAACAGGGTTGCATATAAATTCCTCCTTTAAGGATAAAATCATATTTACAACTCACCTGTTGATTGGAAGTGTAGGTAATTGTTAGTGAAAAAGAGTTTTCACACACACCGATTACGCTACATAACCTTTTGTCTATCATCGACTTACCTTCCGTGAATTTAGTTATCAACATTCTAAAATTTATAACATTCTAATACCTCAGGCTAAGAAAAAGTTCGATGGCATAAGTTTTGCTTTTTTATTAAGCACTTAATGATACGAAGTTACCCCTTCGTCGATAGATAGATAGACCATAACTTTTTAGGCTTGGATGCCAGCTTCATTTTTAAGGAATACAACACAAAGAAAAATGATTGATAAAGTTTTAAATTTTCATATTTATAAAAGGAGTGTTTGAATGGAAAGTTTCAGGGATGAACTTGATCCAAAACCGGATCATGAAGAATGGGAAGAGACAGAACAGTTTTACAAGAGACACCGTAACTTCGGGCTAAGGGCAAAGCAGGAGCTAAAGCGAGCAGAGAGGTACTGTGAATTTCTATCCCTTTTAGTGGTTGATTTAAGCAGTTTAGCAAAATTTGCTAAAGGTGGTGCTATGAAAAGTTACCAGCGAGTGGAAACGTTTTTTGAAGAACTGGAAAGACTGGTTAAAGGAAGCGTGCGGGAGACAGATCTGGTTTCTGGAGTTGAAGACCAAAAACTGCTTTTGCTTCTTTCCGAAACACCTAAGGAAGGTGCCAAAAGTCTATCAAAAAGATTAGGGGAGAGGGTAAAATATTTCGTTTCCAATACCCTGAAAACTCCACCGGGCTGGCAGGTGCCGATGAATATCCTTTCTTATCCGGACCGCAAAGGGAAAGACAAGTTCTTAGGTTTCATTCAGGAGTTGACCCAATCCTGATTTTTTTAATCACACTTTGACAAGGATGTCGTCTGCAAGTAAAAAAGGTTAATTAAAAAGAATCAAAATAATTAAGAAGATTTTAAATTTCAAAGGTTAATCTCTACAACCTTATTTGTGAGTTAGCCTAAAAAGGTTTGTTCTCTTTTTTTTCAGGGGTAGGTAGCAGGTTTTTCCCTCTCCTCGTAGGAGAGGGATAGGGTGAGGTCAAAAAATGTCCAGTGATAGTGTTGCCACTCCTGTGGCAACGAGGAACATTAAAAAAAATAGAGACGCATGGCTATGCGTCTCTACAAAAATCGTCGGTCAGGGGACCAACCAGTAACCCCACCTTGCCCACAAGGTGGGGTTTGGGCGAATACGTCCTAAACGGATCCGTAGGACAGGTTCGCCCCTACGAATTTTATTCAGGGAAGATTTTGCCGGGGTTGATTATTCCTTCAGGGTCAAAGGCTTGTTTTATCTTCTTCATAAACTCTATTCCAGCTTTGCCCACTTCTTTTTCTAAGAATCTTGATTTGGTTGTGCCGATGCCATGTTCTCCGGAAAGAGTTCCGCCTAATTGCAAAGTTAAATCGAACAATTTCTCCACTGCCTGTTCCACCCGGTGCATTTTAGCTTTGTCTCTGGAATCGGTCATAAAATTTACGTGCAGGTTTCCATCTCCGGCATGTCCGAAAGTATTTATCTGAACATTGTAATCTTTTGCCAGTTTTTTGATTCCCCGGACTAACTCTGGCAGTTGACTTGGAGGAACGCAAACGTCTTCATTTACCTTGGTAGGGGCTAATCTTAATAAAGATGCAGAAACAGACCGGCGGATCTTCCAGAGATTATCTTTTTCCTCATTGGTATCTGCAAATCTTAAACTTTTAGCCCTGTTTTTCTGGCAGATCTTTATGATATCTTCTGCTTCTTTATGAGCAGATTCTTTTTCTCCACTGGTTTCAATCAAAAGAACTGCTTCTGCTTTTTCGACCCGGTCAGTCTGGATATATTCCAAGACGCAGGCGAGGGTATCGCCATCAATGAACTCTAAGATAGAGGGGGTGATCCCTGAGGAGGTAATATCCGCTACTACTTTTGCGGCATCTTCCATCTGATTGAAGCCCGCTAAGATGGTTTCCTCATACGCTGGTTTGGTTAAAAGTCTCAAAGCTATTCTGGTTATCAAAGCCAGAGTCCCTTCGGAGCCATTGATAAGTCCGGAAAGGTCGTAGCCTGAGTCTCCGTTTGTGTCAAGAATACCTGTTCGGATAAGCTCTCCATTATAAAGGACACATTCCAGTCCCAGAACGTAGTTTTTGGTTACTCCATATTTCCTACCTCTCAAGCCACCTGCACATTCTGCTACATTCCCTCCTAAAGTGGAGGTTTTCAAACTGGATGGGTCAGGCGGATAGAAAAGCCCGATTTTCTCCATCTCATCTGCAAAGTTTTGAGTAACCACTCCAGGCTCTACCACTGCATACATCTTCTCTTTGTCCACAGACAAAATCTTATTCATCTGCTCGAAGCTTACTACGATACCACCTTTGACCGGTAATGAGCCGCCAGTATAACCTGAGCCTGCTCCCCGGCTGACAATCGGGATTTTATGGGCTGAAGCATATTTCATTAGTTCTACTACCTGTTCAGTGTTCTGAGGGATGACCACTGCATCCGGCATAAAGCTGGTGTTGGTGGCATCGTAGGAATAGCAGAGCCTCTCCTCATAAGTGGAGAGTATATTTTTTGAATCGAAGATTTTTTTTAAATCTTCAAACAAGGTTTCTTTCATTTTTTCCATCCTTAAAAGAGGAGTTTATATGTCTCAAATTATACGAAAGGAAATATAAAATCTGAAAGCGTTATAAGTCAAGATAAATGAGAGGATTTTAAGAAAGTAGCCGTAGACTTTAGTCTGCGTTGTTATACTTAATGTGCTGTCAGGTGTTGCCATCTGACAATTAGTCAGTTAATAGACAAATATCGTAAATTCATCACTTAATTCTCATAAAAAATGCTGCCGGGAACTTATCTTGAAAGGACTTTTCCTCGAGGTGTGTTACAGCAAGAGTTATTCCGCTAGATGCGAGCATTGCTGCTGCCAAGAAATTAGCATACCCTGAGGCAATCAGTGGGCCCGCTGCAAGTAATTCGCCACTTAGTTCAGCACCAAACCATTTCAATAAATTACTATCAATCTGTTTCCATTCTTGTTCTGCTTTCTTAACCTCTTCTCTCAGTTCTTCGGCCAAAATCTTGGCGTTCGCCTCACTGAACGGCTCTCCTGTACAAGCAGACCTCCATACTTTTCGTAGAAAAACTCTTAGACTCTCTAATCTTTCTTCTTTTCTTAGAATTAGGGCGTGCTCAAGGCTCAAATTATCTAAGTATTTTAGTTTTAAGCTTTGAAATGCCTTGGCAAAAGGCGTCCATTCGTTGTTCTCTGCATGATGACTTTCTCTATCAATTTCGATTTCTTTCCATTTTGAATAGATGTCTGTAACCAAATATGAGCCTGTCAAGGCAGTGGTTAACTTGGCAATGTCGTAGCTTGCTCCGGAAGAAAGCATGTGTAACTGACCAGCTTCCTTTCCAGACTCAAACGGTTCTAGAAAATTCGGGTTCTCTTCTCTTATTTTTTCAATATATGCAATAAAATCTTTTAATGATATTCCATTTTTCTCTAATGCCAACTCACGAAACACTTTTTCTAGGTAATCGTTAGGAGCAGATAATATTAGGTCACGGAGTGCTTCTTCTTCCACGCCTCTATCTTTTAATTCACGCGTAGACTCTTCCAGAGCCTTCTTCAACTCCTCGTTTTCTTCAAACTTCTTCTGTTGTCTTTTTATTGAATCCCAATTCAACTGCCGATCAAAATCATTGGGAGTTCGTATAATCTCGACTATCCCAGCCTTGATCCATGGGACTAGCGAAAACCAAAAATTGACATTTTTCAGAGTTTGTGATCGATATTGTTCTGGAGTCAAAATAGGGTTGAACTCATCTCTCACGCTACGAGGATAAACAAATGGATCAACCACCAATAGTTTATCGGCATAGATAGAATGGCGTACTAATCCTTTCAGTATGAATTCGGTTCTGTAATCCCCAATATATAGTCCTGTGACATCTGCCTGAGCTACACGAAGTACACCTTTAATATCCATATCTGGAGGCCACACCTCCATAATAGCCTCATGAATTCTCCTGACTGCGCCATCTGTAAAAGCAGCCTTGTATTCCTTCAGTGAGAGGCGAGCTTTAGATGTATCGAATTGAAGAGCCTTAGAAATTTCGTCTATGAAAAGTATGTCCCGACCACGAATTGAGAGATGGGGAATCCAATCCTTCCCTTCTCTAATTATTTGGTTCCAATCAGTTTTACCTTCACAGCAGTACTTATACTTCTTTCCGCTACCGCACGGGCAAGAGTCATTCCTTTTAATCTTGAACCTTTGACCCATAGCTATTTCTTACTTACCTAACATAGGTTTATCTGTGCAAATAAATTCACTCTCTATTATACTAATAAAAGAAGCCTAATAAAATGAAAATTAAAATATATCTGAAGTTAAAATAACTTGCCTTGTTTGGATATGCAAATAAAATTTTTCCGTCAGGCAAGTCCGCCTGAGGCGGATGACGGGCACGTGAAAGAGTTTTTGTCGGGCAGTTTTCAACAGCCCGACCTACTGCTACTGACTGGAAGTACCCGAACCTTCGCTGGGGCGCGGCGGTAGCAACGTCGGCTGCACGCGCTTGTTAGCCCGCTCTCCGTGATAAGTCAAAAT
>Ga0315289_10011647_pt1 | contig 12454 bp, 14 predicted proteins | sample YL17G11_40_MG_FD_203452 | JGI IMG/M metagenome (GOLD analysis project Ga0315289, IMG submission 203452) | Sediment microbial communities from Yellowstone Lake, YNP, Wyoming, USA - YL17G11_40 | ecosystem: Environmental > Aquatic > Freshwater > Lake > Sediment | place: USA: Wyoming | collected...
ATCATATGGCGCTCCCTGGAACCATCAGCCTTAAACCTGAAACACTGAAAAGCTTGATCCGCGACTATTGCGTTAGCCTGGCAAAGCATGGATTCAAAAACATCATAATACTCCCATCTCACGGCGGAAATTTCGATGCTGTGCGAGATGTGGTCAATGAACTCAATCAAAGTCTTGAAGAAGTTAATGTCGTAGCTTATACGGATCTGAAAGGCCTCTTGAGATTCCTTGCCGAGTTTTCATCAAAACATGGAATTTTGGCGATTGAGTCAGGAAGTCACGCAGGCGAATCCGAAACATCAATGGTTCTGGCTATACGCAAAGACCTGGTCGATATGGAGCATGCCGAAGAAGGTTTCATGGGAAGTATCGAAGACAAGTTAGATCTTGTGTGGAGTCAAGGCATAAGGGCTCTAACGAAGAATGGTGTACTTGGAGATCCCCGCAAAGCAGAAGTTAGCAAAGGAGAAGAATATCTGGAACTCTGGGCAGAGAAAATGGTAGACTTTATTCGAAAACAAGTCGATATTTGATCGGATCCATGTTGACTCAACCTTCTCAATTCTTTCTCAAGATGCACGCAAGCACTATCCAAAGCTTCAAACAAAACGTTCTCCTTTAGCAACCTATTTACCGATGGTGCGAGGTGGGATTTGAAATCGCCACCCCGTGGAGATATCACCCGCACCCTCCCTTTTTTCTGCTTACCGAAGTGCGTAGCGCGCGCATTGTTGATAGGTAACTTTTCGAATCTTTTTTACCCCTCGTAGTATTATGAGGAGTAAGTTTTCGTCTGTTTTTTTACCCCTCATACAGCACTATCCTATTCCTTGTTATCAACAGATGTATGTTGAATCAGGTATACATCTGGATCCATCCAATCAATCATCCACAACCCGTCGTCCGTCGTCGTGGTCGTCGTCGTAGTTCGTGGTCGTCGTTCGTCGTGGTCGTGGTTCGTCCGTCGTCCGGGTTGGTGGTGGTGGGGTAAAGTTTTATCCAACCAACCAACCAACTTGGACGACGACGACGGACTACGACGACCACGACGAACGACGACCACGACGAAAGACGGTTAACGGACAACCAAGTATAGGTCGGTAATGAAGGCTAAAAACTGTATACCCCATTCAAGATACATCTATGGATATTTATGGAATAGAAAGGGTTTTTCCATATTGCGACAAAACAGGATACAATATTGGGAGGCGAGCTTTCAAGTACCCGCAACTCTTCCGACTAAGCAGAATCACGAATTTCTTTTTGGAAGGTTGGACTATCGCGCAAGTGAGAAGCTGGACAGGGTTGAGTCTAGCATCTCTAGAATACTATGTTGGAATCGTTGACACTCAAAAGATGGGCGACAGCTTAGCGCAAAAGCATTGACTATTTGATTCTGTTTTCTCGGGTTGCAATGGTGAATAGGCTAGGCTACCAGTTGCGGGAGACGTCTCCAATAGTGCAACCATAAACCTTTTGGCACGAAGATAAAGGAAAAGAGTAAAAGGGGAAAGATTGAATGTTACGGGCCTTCGACTTCCGAAAACCAACGTCGTCGGCGCCAACTGGCAGTTTGAGAGAGCCAAGAAGGAGTAGAAGATTGCTCTATAAGCCAATTCCATAACATTATTATACAATAGGAAAGACTTGTTTGTAGCTCTGTTCAAAAAAGGGAACAAGCTGTACAAAAACAATTGAGGAGAAAGGAAAAATGAAGAAAGTAATCGGATTTCTAGTCTTGGCTTTAGTGTTCTTTGGATTCACACTCTCGCCTATTAGAATGCCCACAGCATATGCAGCCTCTCAAGTGGACATAAACATTGCAATCGAAAAAGGCCTTACATATTTGAACAACACACAAGATGCGGCAGGACATTGGGGCTGGTACGCAGTAGCAACAACAGCAACGGCAGTTCTAGCCTACGAAAACGCTCCTAACAATCACTTCGGCTGGAATTTGAGCGACCCGTACCACACAACCGTCCAGAAAGGATTAGATTGGCTCTTCGGAGTAGCAGCCATTCAGTCGATAGCAGTGCAACCGGCAGGCGACCCTGACAGTAACGGAAACGGCATAGGAATCTACTTCCCCTCAGACGGAAACCCAATCTACGAGACTCCAATGGTGCTTCTAGCTATAGTAGCTTCTCAGACACCAGCCGCAGTAACTACCACAGGACCAGCAAATGTTATAGGCCGCACTTACTACGACGTCGCAGTTGACATTGTAGATTATCTGGCATGGGCTCAAAACGAAAATGGAGCGGGTCGCGGTGGATGGAGATACTGGCCAAATTATGGCGACAGTGATAACTCATTGTCTCAATGGCCTGTTCTAGGCTTGATGGCGGCTGAACTGTGGGGAATAAATGCACCTGCCTTCGTGAAAAGCGAACTGCTGGACTACTGGACCGTCGCAGACCAGAATCTTGACGGAAACTACGAGACGAACTACTATTACGGTTCATTCGGCTACTCAAACAAATATGAAATTAACGATGTTGCGGAGACTTCGGCAGGGATCTTGGAATTAGCCTACTGCGGCGTTCCCAAGACCGACTCTAGAATCATAGCGGCTCAGGGTTACATAGTCAGGGATTGGCTGACAACGTCAGGTTGGAGAGTCAACCTTGGCAACTTCTACGCAATGTACGCTGTGATGAAAGCGTGCAGACTGGCAACACCAACACCGATAAAATACATTGCAAACTACACTGGCGCTCCTACAATGGAGTGGTACAACGGAACTGGCGAATATGCAGACCTACTTGTCACTAATCAAGGTGGCGATGGACACTGGGATCAGTGGGTGGCTCCCGAAGGCATAGTTACTAACTTGAGCACCGCTTGGGCTGTGCTCATATTAGAATTCGTGCCTGTCAAAGTCCAATACAAGCTTACGGTGCACGTTGTTGACTCAATGAGTAACAACCCCATAGCGGGAGCTAACGTACAGGCCGAAGGACCAAACACGTACTCAGATGTAACTGACGGCACGGGCAAAGTGATATTCGACAATATTCAAGCCGGCACGTACAATGTGACAGTCACAGGAGCGGGCTATTACCCTGACTCACAGATGGTGGATGTCACGTCAAGTACAGAAATAACCATAAGACTGCGACCAACCTTCGTGATACCAGAGGTTCCAATCGGAACCATAATGGCCTTAGCATCAATGATTATGGCACTTCTAGCGTTTGCTGCCGCCCCTAGACTAAGCCGAAGACGGAAACACAACGTCCCTTAACCCTCCCTTTTTTTGTTTGAGAGCATGATTAGGCTAGGCTACCTCTTACAAGTCAAAAGAAAATAGTCGGCGTATGCCGAGTTTTCCTTCAAGCTGTCGAAACCACGTAAGAAGGGAAAGCCTAGAAGACACGAGTTCAGATCAGAAGCGTGGCTACCGTTGAAAGGTGAACGTGCGCCATTGACTAAGCCAGTGATGGATTACCTGGAGCTGCTAGGCCCAGAGGATAGACTATTCAGTTTTGGAAATTCCAGGGCCTTACAAATAACCCATGCCATTCTAGGAATACCTTGCCATTGGCTGCGTGCCTATGGCGAAGACTATCTTTATGAAATGTGGGATCACGATATTCTAGCGGTTGCCGACTACGTGAAGGTTGAGCCTAGAACGCTTCAGGAATACATTAGAAAACCTAGAACCAATACACCATCGTTCACGGTTCATCAATCCAGCGTTTCTTGTTCAGTCTAATAATCCTTTTGAATATCGCCAAGATCGCAATTTTGGTTGTTCGGGGCAAAGCTTTTTTCCTGATCCAGCCGACCAGCTAGACGAGTGATCTAGATATATTCCCACTTCCGGAATGCTTCTTTTAACCCAGAACATCGGATTATTCTATTAGAAAATCACGAGTTGTTGAAAGGACATGGAAAAGAAAATCTTCTGTGATAGATGCGGACGTGAGCTATCAGCTTCAGAAGCGATCCAACTGTACGACTATGACTTATGCTATGCCTGTCGCAAGGAAATTGTGCCATCCAGATAGTTCGTGCACGCTCTCCATGCTTGTGTACAAAAGCAAAGAATGGAAACCTAGAATAGCAAATATCTGAAATGCTCATTGTGGTTTTTTCGGGCAACCTCTTTTATGTTCACCATACCGTTCCAAATCAAAAAAAACCTCACCACAATATGGGCATTTACGACCAGCCCCTTCTTTAAGCTCAGGCATTTTATTAACTCACAACTCCTCTCTTTGTTTCCTTGTTGCAATGAAAATATAGAGTTTTCTGAGCATGTGTTAGGCTTTGCAGAAATTCTATCCTAGTTTGGGTTTTGGGGGTAAAGTTTTATCACATGGACGACGACGGACCACGACGAACGACTACGACCACGAACTACGACGACGAAACGACGACGGACGACGGTTAAAGGAAAACCAAGTTTAGGCTTCTAATGGACAGCTAAAAACTGTATACCTGATTCAGGATGCATCTATGTATGCTAATGGAATAGGAAAGGATACATGTAGTATCGAAATCGAGTATACAGTACACGTCATAGAAAAGCTAGTAGTACGAGGGGTCAGAAACGCACAAAAACTTACCCCTCGTAATGAAAACACTGGTCTTGGCAAGTTACCGCGCGCTATTGTGTTTCTCAACTATCGTGTGCGCTTTTCCAAGATTGCAGGGTTTCTGGGAAATCTTCCATGAATCGAACGAAGATAGTTAATGCACCAAAGGTTTGGTCGAAAGTGGGTTTGTATTTGTGATGAGCGATCGGGTTCCTCACTTTATCCCAAAGATCTTCGACGCTCATTTGTTCACTTTCTCTGCCAACGTTCTTACTGTAGACGAAATTGAGGTTTCCGAGCTGCAATGGATACCTTTGAGGGCCTCCCTTTTCATTCTTGAAAGTCGACTTCATTGTTGGGTTTTCTTGGATTATTCCGTCGACTGCAACATCAACGATTTCTTCCATCACGTTGCACGACCAAAGGACAGCGAGATTAAAAGAACCCCTATCGAAGAGAGCAATTAGGAAGCTGCCATCATCGATTTTTTCTATGATTCTCCTTGAATTTGGAAAACCTTCAAGGCCTTTCTCCCAAATCCTCTTTTGTTGCTTGAAAAAACCTTCATGCAGATGTATACTGTTACGGAGGGAGACTCTTTGGCCTAATACTGCTACTTCAACAATCGCTACTGTAAGTGCAGCAATAGAAACAGAGAACGTGACCAGGAATTGGGAAAGTCCATATATGTCATTCGAGAATTTTGCATAGAAGGGAAATGCGATTGCGAGAGCACTGACAATAAGAAAAAGGTAGCCACGCAGATAACCCATATTAGGGACTTCTCGCGTTTGAGCGAAGTTCTTTGAACCTAAACCCGATACTAGCACCATTGCGAAGAACATGGGCACGTAGAGCAGAAGAATCGGTCGGTTCAGTACATAGATTATCGCGCTTTCCATAACTAGTCCAACCACTAGTGGCGGGCCACTTGTAAGGAAGAAGCCAGACCCGTATAATCTTTTGTCAAATATAGCAAGAAGTATCGCTTGCCATGTTGGTTGCTTCATTGTCTCTCAATCCAGTTAGATTATTGTCTAATCTCTTTGCTTATGCTTTGTCATCGCGCGCGCGGGCTTGGTTCAGCATTGCAGAGAGCTCAAAGCAAGTGACTTCGTCTTGAGAATGGAGAGTCTTTCAAACAGAAAGAAAGGAAAGAGACAGTATTTGAGTAACATGAACACTAGAACCTGCTTAGAAGTCTAAATGCATACTTCTCGATGAAGGTTGAAATTCCGAGAATAAGGTACGGGAAAAGTCAAGAAATTGAAACACTCATTAGTGAAGAGGCTTTCCTATTGGCTCAATACTTGAGGAATGAGAAGCAGACGTGGATTCCAAGATCTGGTTTCACTTTAGTAGTGTCTCATCCTGCATTCGCCTCATCTCAACCAATTCTGGATGATTGAGAACCTCTAGTATCTTCTTTGCTGGTATCACTATTGCGATTCCCATGTTTACTTTTCCGTGAAGATCGTTGCCCATCAGCGAGTCATTTTTGCGGTCTGTTGGGATTTCCCAATGCCCATGCATCAATCCTAGAAGATAGAATCCGCCTATACCTAATGCAACCGTCTGTCTGACGAAAACAGGGGAGCCGCTTAAGCCTCCGATGGATCTGGCTTCAATCAAATATGCCTCTATGTTGCCAGAATCTGTGGGTATGACCTCATCAGGCATCATAGCAATGTTACCAGTTCGCACGATCGGCAAATTTCTTTGAGAGCCAGCTGCGTGAGCAAAAAGACCCGTAACAAAGACCTCATCTCCAACACCGATTTCTTTCTGTTGTATTATCTCGCCAGTGAGAAACGTATTGACATGGACAGCTTTGTAGTCATATGTTTCCAGAGGAGGAGCGTAAGGATATACTGCAACATCGACCGAAGCGTCAGTAGGATGAGTAAACCATTTTTCCAGCTTGCCTTCCACTAGCTTTGATAGTCCGTCTTTGCTATTTATACGAATGCGGAACTGCCTGTTTCCAATCTTGTCGGCAACATGTCGAGCAGTCACTATGTAGACATAGCTTGTTCCCTCTTTGCGCGAAGGCAAAAGCACAAAGAAAACAGTGCCTATAAATTGAACACGCGCCCCTTCGAGAGATTGAGTAGGAAGACCAATAAACGCAACGCATTTGCGAACCTCGTCTGGGACTCTAATGTCGCTCACCTTCATTCTAGGTCTTGTAATGACGTGAGTTCTTAAACTTTGATTCAACACGCGAAACGCTTGTTTTTCGTTTGCCTTGCGTCTGCGCGCGCTGTGAGGAGAGAATTAAACATGCAATGCTCCTATTCATTGCTGCCCTTGAGTCAAAACTGATTGGATGGAAATAGGAAAACAGAAAAGGACGTTCTAATACAGTTAGGTAGAAACATGACACCAATTTGCTTGGAGAACATCTTATTCGATTACGGCAATACGTTACTATTGGATCCATTTGTTTCGATTCTGAGAACAAAGGCAAATGAAGCTATACAAGTAATAGAAGCAGAAGGTATGAAACTCGAAAGAAAGGAACTGATTAGGGCGTGGATCCAGGCGAACAATGAGACGGATTATCCATACATTTCGCACTTCTACCAAGAGGAAAAGATAATTCAGAATCTTCTCAAAGAACTGAAGATTCCACAAAAATCGATTCTTGTAAACAAGCTTCTGCGCATATACAGAGATGGTTTCAGAGAGAGCATAGTGACTGACAAGGAAAGCGAGAGAACGAGACAACTCTTGTTGAGTTTGAAGTCAATGGGTTTGCGTCTAGGGGTGTTAAGCAATGAGCGAAAGAGATTCCTCAAGATTGGTCTTTCATATCTGTGCATAGATGATATTCTCGATTTCGCTCTAAGTTCTGAAGAGCTTGGAATTGAGAAGCCAAAGGTTGAATTCTACCAAACAGCCCTAGCAATGCTCCATCTCATACCAGAAAAAACGTTGTATGTGGGCGATGATCCTTCAAGAGACATCATGCCGGCAGCTAGAGCTGGGCTTAAGACGGTATTATGTCTGCAACCGCGAAAGTACAGCACACCTTGGAGAGACTACGATTGTCAGAAAACAGTCAAAGCTGATTTCACCATCAACAAGCTTTCCGAACTTCACACGGTTCTTGACAGAATCAGCAGATAGAAAGCCTGGACATCCGAAAACTACTTTAGAGAAATCCGCTGTTCCAGAAATGTGGGTAAAGGTATGAGTCAAGATCCCGACGTGACTTCTGACTATAAAGACGCACTTATGAAAGCCCTTGAACAGAATTGGCTACATGCTAGGCATCAAGAAGTGCAGCGACAGCAGCAGTTGTTCATCTTCTTGGCTATCACTGGGGTCATGCTCACTATTATTTCTCAGACGTACATTGCGTGGCAATCAACACTTAAGCAATTCTGGCTCGCTTTCCTGTTCCTTATGATTTTCTCTCATATGGTCAGTTCGAGTTTCATAAAGTGGAATCTGGAATTCAGCAATCACATTGCTGGGGTTCAATGGATTTCTGAAAGGCTCAAATTGATTGGCCCAATCTCGAATGAAAGAGAGCAGAACGTTTTGGACTTCAAGCATTTCAGAACCCATAAAGATCAGGACAGGCTGAAGAAGAAGCTCTTGAATGACGCCATGTTTCAGGGATATATGGCGTTGCCGCTGCCTTTGCCAAAAAGAGTACATCAAAATTTCGAAATCCTGATCCGCTTTATTCTACTAGCTACTTCCATCGCGTTTATGAGCGGGCTAGTCTTGTGGATCTCAGCTTTGCTTATCTCCGGTTTTAGCGCGCTCGGGTACCCGCTCGTCTGGATCTCCGCACTGCCTTCATCAATTTCGAATCTACCAGTAGATGAGATTGCTGCAATTGCCTTGGGTCTCGTCTTTGGCTGGTACATTATCCGGTGGGATAAGATGACCAACGAATATATGAGTGAGAACGCGTCGAAGTTGCTGGACATCAGGCAACCCAGCAAGACTAGCTTGACATATAGAAGAGGAACACCGTTCTTCAAGAAAAGCGAAGAAGAGCTGAAAGAACCAGTTGTAGAATATCATGAAGAACTCCCACTCTCAATATTCGAAAAGATCTACAGAAGAATCTCACGGATGCTCAAGCAGGTTATAGCAACCTATTGGTATTAGGTTTGTGCGTGTGTGTGCGCGAGCTGACTTTCTTCAATCTAAACAAGGGTACAAGGTAATTGAGAATTTCTAATTCCAGTATTGAGATCTGAGGAATGTATCAGGTCTGGTTTTGGTTCTTGATTGTTTCGATTTCTTTGTTTAGTTCTTTTATGATGTCCACTAGCCTCCAAATAGCAGCTTGGAAATCGGCTCCCTTGCTGGAACGTTCCGCCAAATTCCGTTGCACATAACTAATCATTTCTTCAAGGTGTTTCTTGTTCATTTTGCTGAACCATTTCTGAATTGGTCTGTTCCGATTTAAAGCTTGTTCGTTTAGCGCGCGCTGTTTACTCGATTTCGATAGCATCTATCTATGGTAGATTCTGATATATCCTTCCTATTTGAGTAATATCCATATCCTGAATCAGGTATACAGTGGTTCCATTTTCTCCTATGTCCACCAACCGTCGTTCGTCGTGGTCGTCGTCGTGGTCCGTCGTCTTTTTTGGTTGGTTGGAGTAAAGTTTTATCTTCAGTTTGGTTATCCGAGCCTGACGGTCAGAGGAACCTTCTCTTAACGGTGGATAAATTCCGCTCAATCAAACTTCACCTTTTCTTTTTTTGACCAGTTTTATTTCTCTATTGTCGGGTTCCACCCTAACACTAAGGTGTCCGATTGCTAGTGGTGGCAAGATGTGTGACAACAGTTGCTCTGCGGTAAGGGGACGGACTATACCGTTTGGACTCGTTTGTGTCCAGCCGTTCTTCCCTTTGCGGTAACTCTGTGTACAGCCGTGTTTAGTTGTGATATAGATTGTGCACTCAGCATTCTTCATGTCGTTTCCCCCAGTTCGGTCAATATGTCTTCGACTCCTGTCGTTTATAGTTCTCGGCGGTAGAGTTTTATCCGCGCACGCATTTCGATTTGATACAAGCCCATGGGAGAATGGTGTTGACGAGGCTTTCTAGATTATATCGCTTCTTGCTGGTGATCGCTAAATATAAGATCTAATCTCATACGGCGCGCGCTCAGAGCTGGCTGGACTGCTTGACCAGACTCTGTTGGCGTACAATTTTCTAACCTGCAATAAAAACAAATACTCCAAAACTGAAATGCAGATATACAGAATGTGCGAGGCATGCATAAGTGAGTAATCATGTTTCGATGTCATATCCTGACTATAAGGAACTGCTACAGGGTTGTGCTGGTTACATCGAAGACGAAAAACGCGATGCGATGTACAAGTTAGCTCTTCGCCTGGTTTCAGAAGCAAAGTGGAAGCCAGAAGAGTTGGCTGAGGGAGTAGGCGTTCTTCTTCTTACATGGAATGCTGCGTTCTACACAAAATACGGTTCTTTTGACTTCGATAAACTTGAGGATTTTATTGGAAAGAGAATAGATGACCTGAAAGTCTATAGCAATAGAAGCATTTTGTCCTATTCAAAAACAACGAATCGCCCCGAAAGGAACACGCTGAATAGCACATCCGCCCCCGCAAAACCAGCCGCGCCCTCCTTTTCGATTCTGCGTTTTTCAGCGTTTAAGGGTATTGGTTACACGAACTATTTCGCTAGCTAGCTCGATGACATTCATTCGAATTATTTCTGTAGGTCTTCGCCTCTATTATCAAGGCGGCATCTTTTCACTTCGGTGGACGCAGCGCCCTTCCCAAAGCCGTCCTTCCAGCGCCGAGGGCTAGGCCTATACTGCTTTTGCCGCAGGCTTCGTTAAGGGCTTCAATCGCATGGTCAATCTCTTCCTTTTGAACAATAAGTGGAGGCTGAAGACGGAGCATATCCGGTCTGTGGTCAAAGTTACCAAGGATGACGTGATGCTGGTTCAACATCCTACTAAGAATGAAGCTTGAAGTGTTTTCGCTAGGGAATTCGATCCCCAATAGAAGACCTATCCCCCGTACCTCCTTGATATTCTTATGGCGCGTCTTCAGATCCTGTAGCCTTTGTAGAGCGTACTCTCCCATTTTCCTTGCGTGTTCAACCAACCCGTCTCGCACAAGGATCTCAATAGCCTTGAGGGCTGCTGCACAAGCTTTAGGGGTGCCACGAAACGTCGAGATAAGAGACTCCCAGCTGTTCTCTTGGTCGTAAGCCTTTTTCCAAATTTCATTGCTTGTGACCGAGGCGCTTATCGGCAACACGCCCGCACTAAGCGCTTTGCCAACAACGATAATGTCGGGTTTCACACCTTCATGCTCAGCCGCGAACATCCTGCCAGTTCTGCCGAAGCCCGTCTGAATCTCGTCAAGAATCAACAGCGCATCATACTTGTTGCACAGTTCTTGTGCGCCTGGCAGGTACCCTTTTGAGGGTATATTGCAGCCTCCTTCTGCTTGCACGGGCTCCACGATAAAGGCGGCGACATCGCCCTGCCTCAGCTTCGACTCTAATGCTTGAAGGTCGCCGAAGGGCACGTTTTCGCAATTGGGCAGAAGGGGTTCAAAGTAACGTCTATATGTCCGTCCAGTGACGGAGAGACTTCCAAAGCTTAGCCCATGAAAGGACCCATCGGCATAGATGAATCTTTTCTTGCCCGTAGATGCACGAGCGGTCTTTAACGCTATCTCAACTGCCTCTGCTCCTCCACTACCGAAACACGAAATATCGGGGTGGCCTGGAAGAAGTCCGTGAAGGTTTTCAGCCAAGGCTCCCACTAGTGGATGCGTACCTACATAAAACGAAAAGATAGTTGGAAGAGTAGCAGCTTGTTGTACCGCCCTCAGCACTTCCGTTGGATTATGTCCGAGGCTAAGGGTGCCATAGCCTGCAGTGAAATCGAGGTATTCTTCACCATGCTCGTCGAAAATGCGAATCCCTTCAGCTTTCACATACCGTTTATCTGCGTTTAGAAGCTTGAAGACCCTCGCCTCTATAGGGCTAACGTGCTTGGAGAACCTGTCGACCATTTGACGTCGGGTTGAAGCCAAAGCCTCTTCAAGCGTGATTAGTTCTGCCTCTTTAATCTTCAATCTACAACAACTCCAAAACGCTTCTGAAAAGAATATTGTTACGTAAACGGATTAAAGAATATTGGTAGCAATCATGGAACACAAATTCCTCAACAATCGTAATCAGAGACAAGTTGTGGAGAACTTCGGCGGGTTTAAACGAGCTTAGGCAGTCCTCATTTTCTGATTCTTGACGCGCACGAAGTTTTATAAGAATTGCGCCACAGAATCAAAGCATGATCAGAGACGATTACTCATGGTGAAAGTCTTTGTTGTTTATGATACAAAGTATGGTAACACAAAGCTCGTAGCAGAGAAGATCGTGGAGGGAATGAGGGAAGTCGAGGGAATAGAAACTGCGATCAGCGATGTCAAAGAAGTCAACCTTGAAAAAGTAGCTGATTCAGATCTAATATTGATAGGATCGCCAAACCATGTCGGCAGGCCCGCCCGCGGCATTGAAGCGTTCATCGATAAACTGGGCAAACTCGATTTGAAGACGAAATGGGTGGCTGTTTTCGACACTCATATGGCCGCGGATGAGCGCGCGCACGCTAAAATGGAAAAGAGGATAGGCGAAAAGGTTCCAGGTTTAAAGCTGATAACTCCTGGCTTATCGGTAGAGGTCAAGGCTGGCTTATCGATGAAGGGCCCAATCGCAGAGGGCGAGCTTCCCAAATGCGTAGATTTCGGAAAGAAAATAGCGACTCAACTCAAAACGTGATACCTGTCTTAGACGTAGTCATAAACCCTAAGCCTCTTAGCACGTCCTACAAGCGAAGCGACTAGGTGCTAGTTTTTGACTATTTTAGGAACACGCATGCGCGC
>Ga0315289_10011649_pt1 | contig 12454 bp, 11 predicted proteins | sample YL17G11_40_MG_FD_203452 | JGI IMG/M metagenome (GOLD analysis project Ga0315289, IMG submission 203452) | Sediment microbial communities from Yellowstone Lake, YNP, Wyoming, USA - YL17G11_40 | ecosystem: Environmental > Aquatic > Freshwater > Lake > Sediment | place: USA: Wyoming | collected...
TATTAACTGCCTGGCGGTATTATTTTAACGAGAATGCTAAAGGGAGACTCCATTTAGATTATCGCGAAAGGAAGGATTTTGCCTGGGGAGTTGATTATAAATATAATATAGAAAATTTAGGAGACGGGCTGTTTAAGACTTACTATATGAATGAAAGAAATATACAGTCGAAGCACTTATGGGAAGTGCCCAGAGATACCTCAGAAAAAGAAAGATTCAGAATCCAGCTACGGCATAATTGGGATATAAGCCTAGAGGATCGCATCATTTTGCAATATAATAAAATCAAGGACACTAATTTTCTTAAAGATTATTTTGACCGCGAGCATGAGAAAGACACAGCGCCAGAAACATATTTTTTATTTACCCACACTGTGCCAGAGTATACCTTTAGTTTTTTAACTAAAAAAAGGACAAACCGGATTTTTGATGAAGTAGAGCGTCTGCCAGAATTGAAACTGGAAAGCCCGGATTTGAATATATTGAACAGTCTTTTTCCTACGGAAAGTCCCAACTTAACCAATGTCTATTTTAAAACGCAAAACAGTTTTTCTAATCTTTCTCATAAGGGGATCGTACCTACAGAACTGCGTGATCATGTAGAGAGATTTGATACCTATGATCAACTATCCCTGCAGAGAAAAGTTTCCTTTATCGAGACAAGGCCCTATGTAGGGTTAAGGGAGACTTATTATAATAAAGACAAATTTACGGGAAAAGACATATTTCGCAATGTCTTTTATAGTGGTGTAGATTTGAGTACTAAATTTTACAGGATATTTGAGACAAAGAGCGATTTTCTAGGTATAGAGATTAATAGGCTGCGACATATTATTACTCCTTCTGCTAAATATGCCTATATCCATCCACCTACTACACTATCATCAAAATTACAAGACTTTGATAACATAGATGAAATTAGCCAGAGCAATAAGGTGACACTGGAATTGCAGAATAAGCTACAGACAAAGCGGGATAATAACAATGTTGATTTCGTGAATTTTAGAATATTTAGTGATTATTCATTTAAACCGCAAGGCAGCACCGGAAGCGGTTTTTCTGACATCAATTTTGATTTAGAGACCATTCCCTATAAGTGGCTAAGAATAGATTCTGATGCAAGTTATGACCGTCCAAATGGATATTTTAAGACTGCCAATGTAGATCTTACAGCAGACGGTGGCGATAAATGGTCAGCTAGTATTGGGCAACGTTATCAAAGAAAGGCGACAAAGGATTTAATTTCGAGTTTCAGTTACAGGGTCAATCCAAAGTGGAAATTTACAGTTTATGAGAGGTATCAGTTTTCAGGTAGAGGCTTAAGGGAACAAGAATATTCAGTCGAACGAGACCTGCATTGCTGGACAGTTGCTATAAATTATAATGTGAAGAGGGTTGCTGGTGAAGAATTCTGGGTGGTCTTTAAAATAAAGGCATTTCCTGAGATGGGTTTCGAGTTTAATAAGAGTTATAATAATCCAAAATTGGGTTCGCAGAACCCTGAGATGTTACAATAAGGAGAGACCAAAAGGTGAAGATTGCTATTATTGGCACAGGTTATGTGGGTTTAGTTACAGGTGTTTGTTTTGCAGAGTTAGGTAATAAAGTTATCTGTGTTGACAATGATAGCAAAAAGATTAATAGCCTAAAAAAACTAATCATACCAATTTACGAACCTGGACTAGATGATCTTGTAAAAAGGAATGTTAAGAACAAAAGGTTGTCATTCTCAACAAGTATAAAGGATGCCGTCAATAATTCAGAGGTCATATTTATTGCAGTAGGAACTCCTCCAAGAGAAAACGGAGAGGCGGATTTAACCGGGATTGAGAATGTTGCCCGTTCAATCGCTAAGGCAATGAGCTCGTATCGGCTGATTGTAGAAAAATCCACAGTTCCGATTGAGACAGGAATATGGGTGGAACATACTATCAAGCTAAATATCAATAAAAAAATTAAATTTGATGTTGCTTCTAATCCAGAATTCTTAAGAGAAGGCCAGGCCATCGATGATTTTATGCATCCGGATAGGATTGTGATCGGCGTCGAAAGTCAAAGGGCTAAAGAAATTCTTACCAGCCTGTATAAACCCATTGGCGCACCAATTGTAGTGACTGATATAAAGTCTGCAGAGCTGATCAAACATGCCTCGAATTCTTTTCTTGCCACCAAGATTTCCTTTATTAATGCCATTGCCCAAATCTGTGACTTAACCGGTGCAGATGTAGCAAAAGTAGCCGAAGGCATGGGTTTAGATAAACGCATCGGTAGGGCATTCTTAAATGCTGGAATCGGTTATGGCGGTTCTTGTTTTCCTAAGGATCTAGATGCCTTCGTTAAAATCTGCGAAAAATACGGTTATGATTTTAAACTTTTAAAAATCGTCAAGGATATAAACCACAGACAAAAGCAAATTTTTGTGGATAAGATAAAAGATGCCCTCTGGATATTAAAAGATAAATGCATAGGTGTCTTGGGCCTGGCGTTTAAACCCAACACCGATGATATCAGGGAGTCTGCCGCAATTGATATTATAAAGAGACTACTTCAAGAAGGTGCTAGTATCCAGGTTTTTGACCCGCAGGGAATGGAGAAATCAAAGGCAATTCTAGAGGGAGTAAAGTTTTGCAGGGACCCTTATGAGGCTGCCAAGAAAAGCGATTGTTTGGTTGTTTTAACCGAGTGGAGTGAATTTAAAGAATTAGATTTTAAACTTATCAAGAAATTAATGAGGCAGCCCTTAATCATTGACGGCAGAAACATCTACGATAAAGTTTTACTCAAAAAATTAGGTTTTAGATATATTTGTGTAGGTAGACCCAAAATATAATGTATTATAAAATAAATAATAATTACATTGATTACACAGATTTTTCCCGCTCTCACTCTTAACTACAGCGGGATCCCGCCAGAGGCGGGAAAAAGCAGATTATCCTTCGACTTCGCTCAGGATAATCTATCCTGAGTTTATCGAAGGGCAGATTACGCAGATTACAAACACAAAACTTATCTGTGTAATCTAATCTTTAATCTGTGTAATCATAACTTTATTTAGTTAAAGGAGCATTATGATAGATGGCGTAAAGATAAAGGAACTAAAGATTATTCCTGATGAACGCGGCAGGCTTATGGAGATATTAAGAGAGGATGATGCAATCTTTAAGAAATTCGGCCAGGTTTATATGACTACCGCTAAACCCGGTGTAGTTAAGGCCTGGCACTACCATAAATTGCAGATTGATAATTTTACCTGTATCATTGGTTCTATTAGATTAGTCCTCTATGATGCCAGAAAAAAATCTGCGTCATTTAAAGAAGTGAATGAATTTATATTGAACTTAGATGCGCCCAAACTTATTCAGATTCCTCCTTTAGTCTATCACGGGTTCAAGTGTATAAGTGACAATGAGGCTATGGTTATCAATGTACCCACCCGCGTATATAATCGGACATCCCCTGATGAATATAGGATTGACCCATATGATAATGATATCGATTATGACTGGAGGAAATAAATGGCTGATTTAAAAGGCGTAATTTTGGCTGGCGGCTTGGGAAAACGCCTAGACCCATTAACACGGGTTACCAACAAACATCTCTTGCCCGTATGTTCAAAGCCCATGATTTATTATCCTCTCCAGTCGCTGATTGAGGCGGGTATAAAAGATATAATGATAGTTACTGGCGGTAATAATGCTGGTGATTTCCTAAAGTTACTGGGTGATGGCAGGGAGTTTGGTCTTAAACACGTAGGTTATACTTATCAGAAAGGCGAAGGTGGAATTGCAGATGCGCTAAAGTTAGCAGAGAATTTTGCTGAAGGCGATAGCATTGTAGTCATCTTGGGGGACAACGTAATTGAAAAGTCAATCAAAAGATATGTGGAGAGTTTCAGAAAACAGGAAAAAGGAGCCAGGATTTTAATTAAAAAGGTGGATAATCCAGAACGATTTGGCGTTGTTAAATTTAAAGGAAAAAAGATTGTCAAGATAGAAGAAAAGCCTAGGGTTCCTCAATCTAATTATGTTGTTACGGGAATTTATATGTATGATAATAAAGTCTTTGATATTATTAAGACGCTTAAACCTTCTGCCAGGGGAGAGCTTGAGATAACAGATGTGAATAATACTTATCTCAAAATGAAGGAACTTTATTTTGATATCTTGGATGGCTTTTGGACAGATTGCGGGACATTCGAATCGTTATTACATGCCAATAATTTAGTAGCCAAAAAGGCAGGCTCTAGATGAGATTGCTAATCACAGGAGGAGCGGGGTTTATCGGCTCCAATTTAATACGTTATATTTTGGATAAATATCCAAATTATAAGATTGTAACCCTCGATAAGCTAACCTATTCTGGGAATTTGGAGAATCTAAAGGATATAAAGACTAATTCGAATTATAGTTTTATAAAAGGCGATATCTGCGAGTCCAAGATTGTGGACAAGGCAATAAGAGATGTTGATATTGTAATTAATATGGCTGCCGAAACTCACGTGGATAGGTCTATTGCTGATGCCTCCAGTTTCATAACGACCAATATCTTTGGCACTTATGTGCTTCTTGAGGCAGCCAGAAAAAGGAGTATAAAATTATTTTTACAGATTAGTACAGATGAGGCTTATGGCAGTATCCAAGAAGGCTCTTTTAAAGAAACTGATCCTTTAGCCCCCAGCAGCCCCTATGCTGCCAGTAAAGCGGCTGCAGACCAGCTGGCAGGGGCTTATTTTACTACCTATAATTTGCCCATAATTATTACCAGAAGTAGCAATAACTTTGGTCCGTACCAATATCCAGAAAAGATAATCCCTCTATTTATTACCAATTTATTAGAGGGTAAAAAAGTTCCACTCTACGGTGATGGATTAAACAGACGGGACTGGCTTTTTGTCTTGGATAATTGCGCTGCCATTGATTTAGTGCTGCATAAAGGCAGGGTCGGTGAGATTTACAATATTGCCTCGGGTAATGAATTAAATAACCGGGAACTTACTGACATAATTTTAAAGAAGATGAGCAAATCCGAGGATTATATTGAATATGTAACAGACCGTCTTGGCCACGACAGAAGATATTCGCTTGATTGCTCAAAGTTAAGAGCATTAGGCTGGCAGCCAGGATATAATTTTGGCGAGGGATTAGGCTTGACAATTGATTGGTATAGTAATAATCGAACCTGGTGGCAGAGATTAAAAAAGTCTTAATTACAGGTTATACAGGGTTGCTCGGAAGCGACCTGTATAAAGAGTTTTCTGCTGATTTTGATGTTATTGGCTTATCTAGGTCAGCTACGACATGCGCTAAATCAGTCTGTGCGGATATAGTCGATAAGGATAAGATATTTAAGATAACTAGAGAAGTATGTCCGGATATAATCATACATACCGCTGCGATAAGTAATGTAGATAACTGCGAGCTTAGTCCAGAACTTGCCCAGCACATAAATGTCAAGGGAACAGAAAATCTGGTGTTAGCTGCTCAGGAAGTCGATGCTACATTTATTTTTATAAGCACGGATTATGTTTTTGACGGCAGAAAGAAAACACCGTATAAAGAAGAAGACCAAACTAACCCTATAAATGTATACGGCCGGACAAAACTTAGCGCCGAAGAGCTAATTAGATCTCAACTAAAAAATTTTTTTATAATTCGTACCTCTTGGTTGTTCGGAGAAAAGAGAAAAAATTTTGTGGATACTGTCTTGGAACGTGCAAAAAACGAGAAGATAATTAAGATTGTGAATGATAAATTTGGTAACCCTACTTATTCTTTAGATCTGAGTAAGGCGATTTTAAAATTGCTTGAATTAAACAAATGGGGTTTATATAATATTACAAACCAAGGGATGTGTTCTTGGTTCGATTGGGCAAAGAAAATCTTAAGATACGCCCAGATAAACAATGCCAAGGTATCAGGTATAAGTTTAGGAGAGCTGAATTTAGCTGCAAAAAGACCGTTTATGTCAGCATTAGATACCACTAAATTTTCAGATTTAGGAGTGTTTTCTTTGCGGCCATGGCAGGAGGCGCTATCCGAATACCTATGTTCGAAGAACTAAAGTCAAAGATAAATAACAAACAGGCAAAGATTTCTGTAATTGGCTTGGGTTATGTGGGGCTGCCCTTAGCTATTGAGTTTGCCAAGGCAGGATTTACCGTATTTGGCATTGATAAGGATAAAGACAGAATTGATAAGATAAATAAACTGATACCCTACATTCTGGATATTCCCATAGAGGAGATTAAAGGGGTATTGAAAAAGAATAAATTCATCCCCAATACTAAATTTAATATCTTAGGGATTTCTGATGTAGCGATTATCTGTGTCCCGACGCCTTTAAAGAGAAAATATCAGCCAAATATTTCTTATATTATAGATGCCGCAAAAGAGATTAAGAAATACCTGCGCAGGGGCCAGCTCGTTGTCTTAGAGAGCACTACTTATCCCGGTACTACCGAAGAGGTTATCCTGCCCTTACTTGAATCCAAGGGACTTAGTTGCGGCAGGGATTTTTATTTAGCCTTTTCTCCGGAGAGGATTGACCCCGGAAACGAAAGATACCCGGTAAATAAAATCCCCAAGGTTGTGGGAGGTATAACAGTGCAGGCCACAGAATTAACCAAATTACTTTATGAGAATATTATTGAGAAGATAATACCCGTCTCATCCACCAAGGTGGCGGAGACCGTAAAACTATTAGAGAATACCTTTCGCATAGTTAATATCGGGCTCATAAACGAAATGGCCATGATGGCCCATAAGATGAAGATGGATATCTGGCAGATTATTGAGGCGGCAAAGACAAAGCCATTTGGTTTTATGGGCTTTTATCCGGGGCCGGGCGTGGGTGGGCACTGTATCCCTAAAGACCCTCTGTATCTGTATTGGAAGGCGAATCTGCACGGTTTTAAATCGCGTTTTATAAAATTGGCCTCCGATATAAACAGTTCCATGCCAAACTATATTGTCGAGAGATTGACTAAGATTTTAGAAGAGCGCAATATCAATTTAAAGCGTGCTAAAATCTTGATTATCGGCGCCACTTATAAAAAAGATGTTAAGGATCTGCGTAAATCTCCTGCCCTAGAAATAATTGAGATACTACAATCTAAATGCACCAAAGTTGCCTATTCTGATCCTTTAATTCCGTTTTTAAAATTTAACGGCATTGATTTAAGATCTATTAAACTAAACAAAAAGACTATCAATCAGTTTGACTGCACATTAATTGTTACTGATCATACAGGAATAAATTATAATCTCATATTTAATAGTTCTAAGATTATCTTTGACACCCGAAACGTCTTTAAACAAAATAATAAAAAGATTGTGAGGCTCTAATAACAACTTATGAAAAAGATCGCATTGATTACAGCGATTTTTAAAAAAGATTACAGCGATAATATATCACCGTAATCGATTTTTTTCCCGCTTTGCGGGATCCCGCTGGAAATTTTTTATTGTGCGGGATAATCTCTGTAATCATAATCTTATTCAATTGAGAGGACAAAATGGCAAGATATTTAGTCACAGGCGGGGCGGGGTTTATCGGTTCTCATATCGTCCAGAGATTAGTTAATGAAAGACAAGAGGTAATAGTATTAGATAATTTCTCGACAGGAAAGAGAGAGAACTTAGCAGATTTTTTGGATAAGATAACATTGGTTGAGGGCGATATTAGGGATAAAGAATTGGTAAAAAATATTACTAAAGGCGTAGATTTTATCTTGCATGAGGCAGCACTTCGTTCTGTGCCTAAGTCAGTAAAGGATCCGTTATCTTATAATGATGTAAATGTCACGGGCACATTAAATCTTCTGTTGGCGGCTAAGGAGTCAGGGGTTAAGCGATTTGTCTTTGCCTCTTCGAGTTCCGTTTACGGAGAAACTGAGGTGTTGCCGGAAAAAGAGCAGCAACTGCCTTTACCTATTTCGCCATATGCTGCTACAAAATTAGCAGGCGAGTATTATTGCCGGTTTTGTTCTGCCATATATGGCTTAGAGACAGTGAGCCTAAGATATTTCAATGTCTTTGGACCAAGGCAATCGCTTGAATCAGAATATGCAGTGGTGGTGCCAAAATTCATCACCTGTATGCTCAAGGATGAGTCTCCTCCGATATATGGCGATGGAAAGCAATCAAGGGATTTTACCTATATAGATAATGTCGTAGAGGCTAATATCTTGTCCACTAGCTCAAGGCTAAATGAGCCAGCAGTGCTTAATGTCGCATCACACAAGGCCTATACTGTTTTAGACATTGTCAAATACCTAAATAAGATAATGCAGAAAGATATCAAGCCGACATTTCTGCCGCCCCGGGCTGGCGATGTGCGCCATACCTGGGCAGATATATCCGGGGCAAGAAGAATATTAGGATTTAGGCCCCAAATAGATTTTGTCGAGGGCCTAACCAGGACAGTAAAATGGTTTCAAGAAAAAAGACAGCAGTAGTTACGGGCGGCGCGGGATTTATCGGTTCACATTTATGCCAACGTCTGATAAAAGACGGTTTTAAGGTCATCTGTATTGATAATTTTATTACAGGCAAGATGGATAATATCCAGGGACTGATCATAAACAGTAATTTTAAGTTTATACAACAGGATGTAACTAAATTTATAGATGTTGAAGGCCCAGTTGATTATGTCCTGCATTTTGCCTCGCCGGCCTCACCCATTGATTATTTGCAATATCCTATTCAGACATTAAAGGTCGGTTCTTTAGGGACTCATAATGCCTTAGGGCTGGCCAAGGTAAAAAAAGCGGTTTTTGTCTTGGCCTCGACTTCAGAGGTATATGGCGACCCCTTAGTACATCCCCAAAGAGAAGATTATTGGGGGAATGTTAATCCTATTGGTCCGCGCGGGGTATATGACGAGGCAAAACGTTTTGCCGAAAGTATTACCTTGGCCTATAATCGCACCCATAAGATAGATACCAAGATAATCCGGATATTTAATACCTACGGTGAGAGGATGAGAAGCAATGACGGAAGGGTCATACCTAATTTTATAAATCAGGCCTTAACCGGGAAACCTATTACCGTATATGGCAAAGGAAATCAGACCAGGTCTTTCTGCTATATCCAAGACTTGGTTGAGGGTATTATAAGGGTTATGAAGAAATCCGGTCTCAATGAGCCGATAAACTTAGGTAATCCCAACGAATTTAAGGTAAAAGAATTGGCAAAAATCGTTATTGCACTAACTAATTCTAAAAGCAAGATCATATATGAGCCCCTACCCAAAGACGACCCCCGGAGACGCTGTCCAGATATCTCTAAAGCCAAAAAGCTACTTAATTGGCTTACCAAGACAGAGTTAGAAGAAGGCCTGAAAAAAACCATAGACTGGTTCAGAACTAAAAGATGATACCAGCGATAACCATAAATCGCTGTCCCGAATGTAGTAACTTTTTAGGTTATTCTTCGGGATCCCGAAGAATAGCCCAACAAATTACTACATTCGGGATAATCTTAAAATAAATCGCTGTAATCAGTTATTAATATGCAGGCTATAATCTTAGCAGGCGGTAAAGGCGAAAGGCTAGGCCCTTTAACACAAGAGGTCCCTAAGCCGATTATTCTTCTGGGCCAAGAGCCATTTTGCCATTATCAGATAGAATTACTTAAAACTTACGGCATAAAAGATATTATTTTTAGCGTAGGCTATCTTAGAGACAAAATTAAGAGTTTGTTGGGCGATGGTAATAAACTAGGCGTAGACATAAGGTATGCCATTGAAGACAATCCCCTGGGAACCGCAGGTGCGATAAAAAAGTCAGCTCAATTTTTAGAGTCGGATTCCTCTTTTTTGGTTTTAAACGGCGATGTATTGACAGATATGAACTTAATTAAACTCATAGAATTTCATCACCAGAAAAAAGCACAGGTTACTATATCCCTGGCCAGGGCCATAGATAAAAAGAGTTTTGGCCATGTGGATGCTGATAATGAGGGAAAAATAAAAGAATTTTGCGAGAAGACAGAAACCCTTTCCGGGTCAGACTTTGTAAATGCCGGGATATATGTCATGGAGACAAAGGTATTGGGTGAGATACCGCCTGGCATAAGTTATTCATTCGAGAAAGATTTCATTCCTTCTCTAATAAAGAAAGACATACCTGTTTATGGTTTCAAGACCAGCTGTTATTGGCTAGATATAGGAGAACCCAGCCGCTATAAAAAAGCACAGAAGGATATTTCTAAACTATTTCCGCCAAATAAATAAAAATAGTTTTACCTTTTTAGACTCATCAAACGAAAGTGTTGACAGCAATTTAATTTTTTTCTATAATGAACTCCATTATGAACAGAATATTGCCAGACAATCATGGTTATTTTGGACAATTCGGCGGAAAGTTCGTTCCCGAGACCCTGATGTATGCGCTTTCGGAATTGGAACAGGCATACAGAAAAGCAAAAAAAGACCCCTCTTTTAAAAAAGAGCTTAAATTTTATTTAGAGCAATATGCAGGCAGGCCTACGCCATTGTATCTGGCCCAAAATATAAGTAAATATTTAGGTAAGCTAAAAGTCTATTTAAAGCGTGAAGATCTTCTGCATACCGGCGCCCACAAGATAAATAATACCTTAGGTCAGGTGCTTTTGGCGCTGCGGATGAAAAAGACGCGCATCATCGCCGAGACTGGTGCGGGTCAGCACGGCGTGGCCACGGCGACTGTTGCGGCAATGTTTGGTCTTGAGTGCGATGTCTATATGGGGGCTGAAGATATTAAAAGGCAGCGCCTAAATGTGTTTAGGATGAAGCTTTTGGGTGCCAGGGTAATTCCAGTAGAAACAGGTTCACAGACCTTAAAAGACGCCTGTTCCGAAGCCATCCGAGACTGGGTTACCAATGTGAAAGATACCTATTATATTATTGGTTCTGTGGTAGGGCCGCATCCATATCCGATGATGGTGCGGGATTTTCAGGCCGTGATTGGCCAGGAATCTAGGAGACAGATTTTAAAGTTGGAAAGAAGACTTCCTGATTATTTGGTTGCTTGTGTGGGCGGTGGTAGTAATGCCATTGGTCTGTTTCATTCTTTCTTTAAAGATAAGCAGGTTAAATTTATCGGCGTAGAGGCAGCGGGTAAAGGCCTGGGTTCAGGCCTGCATGCTGCTACTTTAGTTAAAGGAAGAGTTGGAGTATTGCATGGAGCAAAGAGTGCGCTCCTGCAGGATAAATTCGGCCAGGTAAATGTCGCCCATTCTATTGCTGCAGGCTTGGATTATCCGGGTACAGGGCCAGAGCATTCCTATTATAAAACCATCGGCAGGGCCAAATATGTGGCGGTAGATGACAAGCAGGCATTAAAGGGTTTCAGGCTTCTGTCAGAGATAGAAGGAATTATTCCGGCGCTTGAGCCGGCTCATGCTATCTATTATTTGAAAGTATTAGCTCAACAGGCAAAGAAGAATTCCTTAGTGATTTTATGTTTGTCAGGTAGAGGCGATAAGGATATAGATATAGTCTCAAAATTTGTTATTTAAAATGATGCCGAATGCAGTGTTTCTTTTAGAATAACTTCGGCATCCCGAAGATTAGCCAAAGATGAAAACTACATTCGGGACACGAATCGATAAAAAGTTTAGAGAATTAAGACGCAAAAATAAAAAGGCATTTATCGCCTTTATTACTTGCGGTGATCCAAACATCACAACCTCTTTTAAGTTAGCCCTAGAATTAGAAAGATCTGGCGTAGATATTATTGAATTAGGCGTACCGTTTTCTGACCCTTTGGCCGACGGTCCAGTAATCCAAGCTGCCTCCCAGCGGGCCTTAATGCAGGGCACAAATTTTAATCATGTGCTTGGTCTCATAAAACGGATAAGAGAAAAAAGTCAGATTCCCTTGGTAGTGATGAGTTATTATAACCCCATATTAAATATGGGCGAGGAAAGATTTGTAAGAAAGGCATCTGGAGCTGGTTTAGACGGACTAATTGTTCCGGATTTACCACCCGAAGAGGCAACGGATTTAATAGGTTATTGCCGCAAATTTAAATTAAATACCATATTCTTTTTATCACCTACCAGCCCAAATGAGCGCATCAAATCAGTGGCCCGGGTATCCAATGGCTTTATCTATTATGTTTCTTTAACCGGTGTTACCGGGATCAGAAGAAAATTACACGATGAAATAAAAAGTAGGGTTGGGCTCATAAAACGTTTTACCAAAAAACCTATATGTGTGGGGTTTGGAGTATCTAATAGGGCTCAAGTCAAAGAAATTTCTAAGTTTGCCGACGGCATAATTGTGGGAAGCGCGATTGTAAAAAAGATTCAGGGCAATATTGGCAAAATTGATTTAGTAGGAAGAGTTGGTAAATTTGTACGAGGTTTGATAAGTAAATAATTAAGTCAATATTAAAAATATCTTTGAACGCAGATTTACGCAAATCTAACGCAGATATACGCAGATTTTTTTGATTATCTGCGACCATCCG
>Ga0315289_10011650_pt1 | contig 12453 bp, 13 predicted proteins | sample YL17G11_40_MG_FD_203452 | JGI IMG/M metagenome (GOLD analysis project Ga0315289, IMG submission 203452) | Sediment microbial communities from Yellowstone Lake, YNP, Wyoming, USA - YL17G11_40 | ecosystem: Environmental > Aquatic > Freshwater > Lake > Sediment | place: USA: Wyoming | collected...
ATTGCAAACGAGAGAAGATGCATCGTAGACATGAGTAAAAATGTAGATGCGAGAGAAAGGATGCAGAAGGAGTGGGCGTCTCAAGAATTAAGGGGTCTTCCGTTACATTATTCGTTGGTTTTATGGTATATTGCGTATTTGTGTAAAGAAGGTGGAAAGACTAGTACAGGCGAAGTCTATAAATTCAGTATAAAACATCCTTTAGATACTATTGGAAATAAACCGATTTCAAGGGTAGGTGAACGAAGGATCCTCGAAATAATAACTCAACTTGAAGCAAAGGGATTGTTAACTACGATGAATGTTTCAATGGGAAGAAGGGGCTATGGAAAATTAGTACGACTGAATCTCAACCCTGAAGACGTTCTATCATATTATGAACGTGATGTGTTACAAATTAAAATGGTAGAAACGAATACTTCGTGGCCTAATTTTTAGCCATCAGGATTACACCTATCTATACCCTGCCCCCGCTCACATATTCAACAATATATTATAGACATCAACCTTAGCCGCCAGCTCACACGCGATGTTCATCAGGCCCCTTGCCATGCGGCCCTCCCCGAACACCCGCTTGAACGTCGAGTACGCCGTCTCCACCGCCCACCGCCGCCCGCAGCCCGTCGACTTCGCCAAATCCCGGTAGCCGAGCCGCCTGTAGAGCTCCACCGCCCGCCTCCTCGCCGGGGAACGGGTGTCGAGCCGGCTGTTCCTCCTAGGCTTGACCACCGCCTCGCACGCGCGGGGGTCAGGAAAGAGATGATTATCCACCCGGTTGAGGGCAGAAGCTGATCTGTGTGGGGTGGTTTTTGGTGAACTGGTTTAAAGTTGAAGAGGCTGCTTGAGGCTGTTTGTGGTAGTGGGCGGCTCCTTTGCTTCCTGAGAAAAACCGTGTAAGGGATCACGGGGTACTCTTCGGCTCAAGATGCTCGTCGAGGATGGTCGGGGGCCTTATTTCACCTATGTTTCGTCGCTCACAAGATGGTTAGATCAGGTTCACCGTCGGTGAGGTCCTCTCTGATAGCTTCAGCAGAGGCACCTTACGATGCGGGTTCAAGCGCGCGCGGAACGCTCTTATCCCCTACTTCAGTAACCCCGGCGGCTTCAACGTCGACGCGGTCCTAGTGATCTGGGGTGTCCTCATCTGGAGCATATGCGCGATCTAGGCTCAGTTGAGCGGATGAGCTATGATCCCCGAGGTCTCCGAGATGGGAAGGACATGTATTCTCATAGGTGTAGACCGCGCCACCAAGGGCGAGGCGGCGGAGGATCTGGAGAAAAAGAAGTCTTCGCCTTCAATGGCGGAGGACTGAAACGGGCTCCGGGAACCCATGAAAATTCACTCCTCCGTTCAAAGACCCGTGAATTTGGCCCCCTGACTTTGAATGGATCAAGGCGGACGAATATCGATCTGTGTGAAACCCGGTTGCTGGGAAGCCCGGGATTCACGTAATTATCTACGCAACCGAACAAATTAGACGCCCACACCTAGACGTTCGAGCAAAAATGGAAACCAAAAAAGCAAGCTCAACGGACGGATACGTCCTAAGGATCGCACACGAGGACCTGGTCAACCAGGTTTTTAGCCTCGAAAAATACTACAGCGGGATTCAGCGGAACTTTATTCGCGGGACCCCGCTATTATTCGCCGCCAAGTCCGAGAGCGGCGATAGCTTCGTCGGCTACGGAGTAGTCGATAAGATAGAGTACCTGTGGGAGATGACCCCAGAGGAAGAAGAATACGCAAGAGAGCACAACTGGAAAATCGCCCTCACCCTAAGAGGAGCCACCAGGTTCAGGACCCCTCTACTCATCAAGAACAGCCTCCTCAAGGACGACAAGAGGAAGGGCGCCTATCTCCACGGAGCCAAGCTCAGCGAGGAGACAATAGACGGCCTCCTCGAGCAGGCGGAGGAGATCCAGGAGGCCGCCTAAATGGAGATAAACTTCGGAACCCCACAAACGGCGTGGAAGCAATATGGCCTCGAACAATACCCAATCCAAGTAAACGGAAAAGACACGAGCTACAAGGCCATCTTCAGGAACAACAGCCTCGTTAAAGTCCTCGGTAAAAGCTACGAACTATTCCCAAACGAGGAGGCCCTCAAGATCGCGGACGCGGCAGCCTCCTTAGCAGGCCTAGAACGTTTCGCCCCCAAGACATTCGGCGTAAGAGCCGAGGGACACATGCTCTATAACAAGCAGGAGACAAAGATGCGGGCGATATACACGCCGGGTAAGATCCAGAGAGTCGATGGAGAGGAGGTCAACGTCGGCGTCAACGTCTTCAACGCGATAGACGGGTCAAGCAGCTTCGGATGCGGAGTCTTCACCTTCAGAAGCATCTGCTCGAACGGAGTCATCTTCGGCTACGAGGAGATCATGAGCCTCAGAAGAATCCACACCAAGGGCCTCCAATGCGCCATAGAGGACATGAAAGCCAAGATGGTCCTCGTCATGGAGCAGGGAGCAGAACTCCTCGAAACATATCGACGTATGGCGGCGATCAAGGTCACGGAGAAGTTCATAGACAGGATACTCAGCAGCCGTCTCCCAGCCAGAGTCCTGCCCTACTACCTCAAGGAGGAGGAAGCCAGGCTCCCCGACATAACGGAGTGGCAGCTCTATAACGACGTAACGGAGCTCATCTGGCACAACGAGAAGACAGGTCTACATAGCAAGACCTTCCAGTTCAACACGCTTCACAGCATCATGCCCATAACACCGAGGAGGATCTAAAAATGCAGACTCAGGTCAGGAAAGTCAGCGACCCCTTCGAGAGGTCCTGCAAGGTCTGCGGACACGTAAAGATCTGCGCCGTATTCAGAGCCGTAGGCCCACTCCTCTCCCAGAACTGGGACGACGAAAACAGGCCATTCGACCCAGAGACTCTCGCCACTATCTGTAAAGAGTTCCTCTCAGCCAGCACAATAGAGATCCTAAGGGAGGCCCAGTGAATGAAGCTCTACATCGTCGTAACCGTCGACGACTACATTCTCCACGTCCAGTTAAGCACACCCGACAGAGACAGGGCCCTCAACTATGCCAGGGAGCTGGCCGGAGACTGGCACAACGAGGTCACGAGAGACGCCGGCGAGGTATACTTCAACCAGAAGGAGGACGGCGGCATGGAGTACGCCGTCTCCGTCCAGGAGGCCGAGATAGATCTCCCAATCAAGGTGGATCAGGTTACTAGGAAGGAGGTAGCAGACCTCGCGTCAACCATTCTCTGGAACGACGGCATCGAGGAGTTCGTCCCCGACATGGTCGACTTCGCACGCATCGCGGTGAAAGATAGCGACGTCTCCTGCTCGGACGCCAAGCTCCTGAAGGCGGCTACTCACGCGGCCTTCGGCGCCATGCTCCTCGGCACACCCCTACAGGAAGCCATAGACACCGTCCTGTCGCGGCGAGGCGACATCCTGGAGTGACTCGATGGCCGGAAAGTTCTGGCCCTGGGTCCGCGAATTAATCTGGCAGGAGGCTGAAAGCCTCCACGCAGCGGACTTCCATAAAAGCCACGAAGAGAACATCACGCCACCTACACGCCAGGAGCTCAGGGAGGGAGGATATTTCTACGCCGCCAAGCTAATAGTCCTCCGAGAAATACACCGGAGCGGCATGAGATGATGTTCAATAAGGACCTCCTCGAAATGGTTCTCTCCGGCGCTAAAACGCAGACCAGGAGACGGCACAAGCACGCCCTTAGGAAGGGCAGGATCTACGCCGTAAAGAGGAATTGGCTTGAGACCACCGGAGACTACATACGAATAACGAAGGTCTTTCCCCAGAAGCTCAGCGACATCACCCAGGAGGAGGCCATTAAGGAGGGTTTCAGTAGCTTTGACAAGTTCCGCGACGCTTGGATCAGAATAAACGGGAGCTGGGACCCGGAGATGGTCGTTACCGTCTACGAGTTCGAGCTCGCCGAGCCTCCACCTAAGAGGAGCCGAGTCGCGTAGATCTAAGTTACACGCGCGCTAGATCTTGTCTAATGTTTCATGGAAGATGTGGATTATCTCTGGTGAGAGCCAGAAGCCTTCCTCAAGCATCTTTCCTAGGGATTCCCTTGCCTGCTTCTTGTCTAACTGCCCATCTCTTACGCCCTTCAGAAGCACATAGAGGACCCCTTTAGGCTCTAGGCCGAGGGCCTTACCCGTGTGGTGCGCGTCCTCATCGTCCGTCAGGAAGATGCTTGTTCTCCTCTCTAGGGCGAGCGCTATCGCCTCACGTTCTCCTTCACCCAATTCGACACCGAGCTTGTTCTCTCCTACCTCCACCCTGTCCGTGAACTGTCTCCCTGGCTTGAAGACCCTTATCCATCCCTCTTCCACGGCTTTCTTGATTACCTGGGCATCCGCGTAGCCTTTCTCAATCCCGTGGGTTACGGCTTCCTCGTAGACCGCTTCAGGGATCACTATCTCGGAGTATGATTTCTTCAGCAGATGCAGGATGCCACATTTACCTAGCCATATGAGTGGGCCGGCGTCTAAGGACGCAGCCAGCTAGCCCACCAGCTGCTTGGCCTCTTCGCTAAACCTCTCTTCGCCGTACCTATAGGGGACGTTTCTACGTTTGAGTTCCCGGAAGAGATCTCTTTGGCTTAGACCTGTCAGCTCAGCCGTTCTTCCGAAGGATATCCGGCCCTTTTTGTATAGCTCTAGGGCTAGGCGTAGCTTCATCTCTCCGATGCCTATCTGGATGGCCTCTCTCATGACCTCTGATCTCTCCCTCTGGAGTTTGTTTGTGAGGTCTTCGAGGTCTTCTATTGTCTCTTCAGGTAACCTGACGGTTGTTACCTTGAACGCCAAAGCCTACACCCGTATTCTATTAGGATACGGATGTTAATAAGTTTGACCCGGCTTTCACGATCCGTGTTGGCTGTAAGCCCATGGCTTAAGCTTAGCTAAGATATTGTGAAGGGGGCTTCTGCCCGAGTGTTACCTGCCTTCCAGTTCGAGGTGTTTTTCCCCAAGTATGAGTGTTTATCCGATTTCTTTCAATACGATGCGCGCTTGAAGGCAGGTGGTATCTGCCCCGTAGTGCTCCGCCGGCTCAGCGGCCGCTGCCACGCTCTTCCTGTCGGTGAGGAAGACGCTGTACTTGATGAGGCGGGTCCAGCAGATGGCGGCGAGGCGGTGAAGGTTGCTACAGAACTTGGTGCCGGGTTTGATTGTGTGGCTTCTCGTGTTCTTAGGGCTCTTGCTGGTCTGGCTGGGGGTTTTCTTGGGCTCTCGGTGTGTGTACGCGCACGTCGCCGGTTTGAGCGTTCGTTTATGGAACGTTTTTGCTGGCATCCTCTTTCTTAGGAGGGGTTTGATGTTCCCTCAGCTTGCGTTTCGCCGCGACGAGTGTCCTCGGGTCGAGGTACAGGCCTGCGTTGATCATCTGGTCGAGTTTCTCCTCGGCTGTTGACGCGTCTAGTCTATCCGTCGCTGTTAACCGGAACAGAATGTAGAGTGTTCCGGGGCGTGTTGGGATGTTGTATAGTTCAGCCACCGCTCTGGCTTCCTCATCGTCGATTATTGCGGTTGCCTTCAACTCCTCCGCGGAGGCGAGGGTTTCGGCTTCGCCCAAGTGGATCTCCGGGTGCCTTGAGAAGGCTTTCATCTTCGCCTCGTTTCCCGGTGAGTGTATTTTGAGGAGCCCTTTCTCGATGCTGTCTCTTATTATCGCCGCATCGGGGTAGTCCGTGTTTTCGGCCGTCTCCTTTCTCACGGTCTCCGTGGCGAAGGCTTCGCATGACTCGAGGGCGGCTTCCAGGAGGCTCGTTTTAGCCAGGTAGATGAGAGGCGTCGCGTCGAATCCGTATTTGGGCCGGTTACTCGTCAAGGGCCTCTCTCCAGGCCTCGTCGACGTCTTCGGGGGTGATGTGGGCGGGGATCTTCTCCCGGGTAGCCAGATCTATCATCTCCCTGATGTTTAGGTCGGCCTGCTGGGCGGCTTTCCAGAGTGTGCATTTTCCTGCTCTGTAGAGTTCTAGGGCTCGCTTCTTCTTCTCCTCGGCTATTCCTTTCTTGAGGAGTTGTCGGGTTGCCGTTGATCTGTCTATTTTTTCGATGGAGGCGGTCTTCTCGATGTCGCGGTAGGTCTCCTCGTCGACTCTCACGGTGAGGTTTCTCATTTTATCCGAGCACATGTCTCTGTATGCGTTTATAGGGTTACGCATACATAAAGAGTTCCTTCTGCCGGATGCTCGGTTGGCTTTTTCTCTTGCGTGGAACTCGACTGAGGAACGGGGGTTTATGCGAGCTTGACCTGCTTCCCGGTGCGGCTCGACTCGAGGGCGGCTTCGCAGATCTGGAGAGCTTGTAGGCGGTCTTCTCCCGTTGCCTCCCGGGGCGTGTCGTTTCTAACAGCGTCGGTGAAGGACTCGTGCGCGCGAATATACGCCTGTAGGAGAGGCGGTCGCTACCCAACTCGGCGAAGCTGGGCAAGTCGCCTCGGTGAGTCAGGAAGCCCACCTCTTCAGAGGTGGGTAGTTGACCAATCTCAATCGAACATTCATCCAGCCAGCAGGCCTCTGAAGGATGACGCAAAGCACTAATTTATTTTAATTATGCATGTCGCTCTGTGAGTTGGTCGGCTTGTAACTGTCCCTATCACTTCGTATTCTCCGGGCGTAATGCACTTCGGTTCCCAGGTCTCCATGTAGGTTTGTTTTTCACCGGTTTTCAAAAGCAATGATTCTAGAACCATGACGAACATTTTGTTGTTTGACCAACGCCAAACTTCCACTCCCTCTTTTAAAACAATTACGTCGTGTCGTTGAGAGGATGTGAAAATAAGTTCAAGAGGCGTCAAGCCCTTGTTCGTGAGTGTGACAGATATTTTTACCTCTTCCCCTACCGAATATTCGCCCTTATCTGTTCGAGTCTCCACTAAAACATCATTTTCCACTGAAAATACCTCAGCATAGCTCTGACTAATCATAAAAAAGGGAGAATATGTTTAAACTACTTTGAACGTTGTTTGTCCGGTTCCGGTTTGGTACCCTGTTAAGGACGCTGTTGCAACAACTTTGTAGGTTCCTTTTGAAGTGCTTCCTCCTATTCTGTAACTAAATCGCACTCTACCGCTTGAGTCTGTTGTGCCAGATCCGGTCCACGCCACCGAGCCGTTGGGGTAGTAAACGGTGACTCCAACCGATGCTCCTTTCAGAGCGTTTCCGGTGGCACTGTCTTTAACGGTACACGTTATGGTGACAGATGACCCTCGTGAATATGTAGCTTTATTCGTGCTTACTGTGACGCTCATTGTCTTTAGCGTTGGTACAGATGGCGTCGCACTTACCTCATTGGATCTGCCTGACTCGCCAACAGAATTAACTGCAGTGACTTGATAATAGTAGGTCTGCCCATTCGTGACCGCCATGTCAGTGTAAGCTAACACGTTTCCTAACGTTGTAAGTAGCGTCTCTCCGCCTGACGCAGTACCTTTGTAAATGTTGTAGTTTGTAATTGCAGAACCACCATTAGATGATGGTGCAGACCAGGATAGCGTGACTTTAGCATCGCCGGTAGTTGCTATGAGGCTCTGTGGAGCAAGGGGCACTGTCTGCACACTTACCGTCACAGTTGCAGAGTGGCTCAACGAGTCACTCGTACCTGTTACTGTCACCGTGTATGTTCCAGCCGTGGTGGTAGACGGAACTGTTATCGTCAGTGTTGACGAAGCAGATCCTCCTGATGAAACTGTAAGTGAAGATGGGTTAGGAGATGCACTCCAACCAGTTGGAGCAGTAGCTGCAAGTGTAACTGTGCCGCTAAATCCATTAAGAGATGTCACTGTTATCGTTGAAATTCCTGAGTCCCCGGCATTGATCGACAGAGAAGATGGGGATGCTGAGATCGAGAAGTCAGCCGTTGCAGGTGCGCTAGCTGCGTATGCGTCTATCCTGCCATATCCATATGCTGTATCCCACCCTGTAGTACCTTTGTCTACAGCGGTTTTCTGCAAGATGTCTTTAACTTCAGCTGGTGTATGCAGCGCTTTGTTCAGAATCAGGGCGACCGTCCCGGCTACATGGGGGCATGCCATCGACGTGCCGCTCAGGGTAGCGTAGGTGCCGCCCTTGTACGTTGAGTAGACACTCACGCCTGGAGCCGTCACTGACAATTCTGGGCCTCTGCTGCTCCAGCTAGCCACAGCATCGTTGCTGTCAGTTGCGCCGACCGCTATCACTGAAGAGTATTTCGCGGGGTATGTTAAAGTGTTACTACCGGGTCCATTATTTCCAGCAGCGGCCACCAGAACTATGTTGGCGCTGTAAGCCTTGTCGCACTCTGCATGGAGCGATGTTGAATCAGAGGTTGAGCCGAAGCTCATGCTTACCACCTGCATATTATTAGTTATGCACCACTCGATTCCACTAATGACGTCACTGACATATCCTGAGCCAGAGCGATCTAGCACCTTGACGGCGTACAGTGCGGCTTCTGGAGCCACGCCAACAACGCCTAACTCATTGTTTAGCGCGGCGACGATGCCAGCGCAATGAGTGCCATGACCGTTATCATCGTTATAACTGCTGGTGCCCGCGACAAAAGTTGCACCGCCCACGACCTTCAGGTCAGGATGTGCTGTATCTATACCGGTGTCTACGATAGCGACTTTTATTCCCGTGCCTTTATTGCCTGTAACCCAAACTTCAGGAGCCCTTATCTTCGCTATGCCCCAAGGAGTTTGTTGTTGTAGAGTGTAGACCTTGAAGTCGGTTTCAACGTAGGCCACGTTAGGGTTTCTCTGTAAAGCATCTATGGCCTGAGGTGGAAGTGAGGCTGCTATCGCGTGAATGTGTTCGTAAGAATATTTTATCATACCGCCTTGGGTCCTGACCAACTCAGCGTCTTTAACCCCTCTAAATCCTATTATAACTGAAACCCTTTCTGCAGGTTGCGCTGATCCTATTGACGTAAGCCCTGAGAAGCTGACAGTAAGAATGAGCGCCACCAGAACAATGCTGATAAGGACTTTACTTTTTTTTAACCTCAACAAGATTGATGTAACCCTCTTCAAGGTTTTTATTACTTCGCCACCAATTTAAAGTTATATTCTAATTAAAATTACCCCAAACCCAAACACGCTCTCTCACTCCATCCCCCACACACGTACGCGCTCCGCCCATCATACGCGTGCAGTGAAGATGTCAGAATTAGTTTCGTGCCCGATTAACCTATGTCAAAGGGTGACTTTCGACGAATCCCCCACTATCAGCCTGTGGCCTTCAGGAAGTCTCTGCGCGGAGTCGAGGATCTCCACGTCTTTCCCTATCAGGCTGTCAGTTATCTTCTTCCCGCAGTCGATTCGCGTGCCGCTCATCACGATGCTGTTCTCCATCTCTGTGTTTAGCAGAGTCACGTGGTCGCCGATGCTCGTGTATGGTCCTATGTAGGCGTTGGGTCCTATCTCGCAGCGGTCGCCTATGACCACGGGTCCCCGGATGGCGGTGTGGCGGTGGATTATGGTTCCCTCCCCTATCCCGACGCTGTTGGTCATGGTGGCGGCATCTTCCACGGTTCCATGGTTGTATGGTTCCAGGTCGTTGAGGACGAGTTGATTGGCCTCCAGGAGGTCCTCTCGGCTGCGCGCACACTTTATAAACATCTTCTTAGCTGGGGCTTTGCCGATGGGCTCATTAAATGAGGTTGGCCAGCGATCTGAGCAGGTATACGAGCATGGATCCGACGACTAACGCGTAGATGGTCGATCTAAATCTCCTCGAACTTGATCTGTTCAATATGGCGACCAGTCCAACAGATGCGAAGAGCCCTAGTGGAAGGTTCATTAAAAGTCGGAGCCGGTACACGTCGTTCAGGAAAAGGAATCCTACTCCGCTCACGGTGGTAAGGGCGGTTAGGTATAGCCAGGGTACACTTTGACCCTTCGACTTCAAGGCACCCCAAGCTGCGAGTGATAGGAGGACTAGGTTCGAGGTGAAGCCACCGGAGAGAAACGTGTATCCTGTGAAGGGATTTGTCTTGGCGGAGGCGAGGAGGGAGATGAGGATGCTAAAGCCGCTGGACGCTGAACCGCTCAGTATGAGGAATGGAGTGAAGAAGAGGAGCGAGGCCAGGATCCACCTTACTTCCATGTCTCTAAAAATCGACCTCTTCCTATACATCATTAAGATGCTAACTGGAATTAACCCGCCCAGGTATGGGTAGAATATGAACGGGTGTGTGTAGAGGAGTAATAAACCGAACAGGTTTGAGGCCAGGAAGACGAGGTGGCTGCGGGTCCTAAGGGCCCTGAAGAGTAATGCGAGCCATAGTTGTGTGAAGATGATCGCGAACATGTTCGCTAGGAAAAACCCATAGATTGATTCTATGGTGAAGACACCGCAAGCGCTGAAGAATGCAGCGAAGGCTGCTGTGTCGCCGTCTCGGAAGGCCTCCCACGCGAGAAGCGTGGACGAGGCGGCGAGGAGGGTAAGAAGAAGTGAGGGCAGCGCCACTAATATGGAGAGTTCCCCAGCGCCGGTGATTCTCTGAATGAGGTAGATAACGCCGAAGACTACGGGTCTCTGTCCACCCATCACCTTGAAGACGTTCGAGGGATCCGCGAAGACCTGCTTAGCGGCATCTATGTAGAATGTCACGTCGTATCCTACTAGGAGACCGTGGGGGTTCACCGAGCCTAGATAGGGGTATACCCCGGCGAACGCGGCCACGCCGAGGGAGAACACGAGGAGGGCCCAGTTGTACTTGGTGAATGAGGCACTCTGTTTTAGATTCAGCTCGTGTTCGGGGTGCATGTTTCGCAGACGGTTTAATAACCATCCGAAGAATAGTGCGAATATCGGTATCAAGGCGAGGGTAGATAATAGATAGTATATGTCTGACTCGACTGTGGAGACTTCATTTAGAAAAGGAGTGGATCCGAGTGGAAGTAGAAACCAATGGATAAGCGCCAGCTCCTCGAATGAGGCGAAAATTGAGAGAATCCAAAGAACAACGTCTGGCCAGCATCTCCATCTGAATAACCCAACGATGGATGCTGAAATCGACGCCATCGTGACGGCGCTAGCAAGACCCAAGAGAGGTAACAGGATCAATCCCGCTAGCGGGGTCAGCAGTAATGGGTCTGCACCTTGCTCCAGGTACAGTATGACCCACGCAGCCAGCAGGATGGACATCGGAATGATCAGGCTGGACCCTGTGTCAAGGGCCTTGAGGTGCGTAACCCTGTGGGTCGTAACCGAGTACTGGACCCCGGATAGTTCAAGTAGGGAGAGGGTGCCACAGACTAGGAGACAGGCTAAAACGAGAGGCTTAAGAATGCTCCGGGCCCTCTCAGACCTCGACAAGTTAAACAGATATGTAAGTTAAATATATATAAAAAGGCTGCCCAGCTTGACCAAAACAAAGCCACCAATCACCGAAAAGCGGATGCAACTACTTGGGCTACTCATAGGATTTTTCGTATTGGTTGCATTTGCGACGCTTCCTATAGTGCCTGTGACCACTCGCAGGGAGTATCAGGTCATCGTCCCGGTGGAAGGCTCACCAATCCAAACTCGTCTGTATAACGAAACCATCCCCCTATCAACTACTACTTTTCAGATACAGTCCCTAGAAATTGCCTTCGATCAGCAGGTCGACATCTCCTGGCACGGAACCGACCATGTTGACCTCATCGCTTTTCTCAGCAACTCAACGACGAATTCCTTTATCCAGTCCGTTATGATGGATGTGGGGGTACCATTAGGCCCGTCTCTTTCCACCGGGAGAAACGTCTCCACATTGATTGTTGGGCTGCTCGAGGAGAAGCTCCCAGAGATTATGAGGAAGACAGCTGAGTCGGGCTACTATAGGATAGAAGAAGTCGAGGACTCAACCCGACTCCAGCTCAAAGCTGGCGAGTACAACTTCGTTTTGCTTTCTATGGGGAATACGGGCAGTCTCCATGTCCTGATATCATATGAGTCGACGGAGACTAGGACCGAGACCCGCATTCAGGAGGAAATAACCAGGATCTCGGTAATCGACTATCTTAGAAAGTATCAATTCGGCCGCTAGTCAGAATGTAGCCTACTGGTAGAACACCTTTGCGCGCGCGGCGTCTACGCCTCCACCTCCTTGTCCGCTAGCTTCAGCCCCTCGTCCATTGCATCGATGCCGACATCAACCTGCTCCTTAGTCACGATCAACGGCGGAGCTATCACGAAGTGGCTGATCCAGGTGTTGCAGATGACGCCGCTCCTACCCATCTCCGCGGCGACCTTATCCACCATTAGTGGGACGCCACTGACCTTGTCAATCCGCGTGTTGAAGGGTTCCTTCGTCTTCCTGTTCTTCACGATCTCGACCGCCCAGAATAGGCCTATGCCCCTCACGTCTCCGATTGAGGGGTGTCGATCCTTGAGCTCGTTTAGCCTCTTTCCCATGTGGGCGCCAAGCTTTTTAGTGTTCTCGAAGAGGTTGAGGCGCTTGTATTCGTTTATCGCGGGGA
>Ga0315289_10011651_pt1 | contig 12453 bp, 9 predicted proteins | sample YL17G11_40_MG_FD_203452 | JGI IMG/M metagenome (GOLD analysis project Ga0315289, IMG submission 203452) | Sediment microbial communities from Yellowstone Lake, YNP, Wyoming, USA - YL17G11_40 | ecosystem: Environmental > Aquatic > Freshwater > Lake > Sediment | place: USA: Wyoming | collected...
TGAACTGCTGAAGAGCAAACGGGTGTTCGATCGGATACTGTACGACTTCGATACCTGTACTTCACCTGGCAATGGGGAAATCGGTCGTGTCCTTCGGACGATGAGAGGGCTCCTCAAGCACAACGGGAAGGCAATAGTCGTTGTCAGCAACCCATTCGATTCATGTGTAAGGGAGACCGAGACAAACCGCAAGATGCCCTGTTCTACGGTGACCTATCCGTCAGAATATCGTTTTAAAAAATGTGCCAAGAGCGATCAAGCGGTCCAGACTGTAGTGCATCGTCCATACGAGTCACTGCAGCGTCAATTCCTAAAGAACGGGTTGAGGGTCACAAGCCTTCACGAGACCCCTGGGACAGATTTTGATAGTCTGGCACCAGCTAGTGAATTTCTTTGCATGGAGTTGGAGCCAATCACGTTGCCGCCAAGGCGGAATGTAAGCCTCCTCATCAAAGCGAGCCCGATTGAATGGCAGACCATCGAATTTCAGATAAAGCATATCGTGAGGCAGCTGGATACGCCGTGCCAATTCTCCGAGATTGTCATCGTTACCGATCGGTACGATGGCCCCTTCCTCAGGCAGTATGCCCTTCCGAATCATGAACAGCTGCTGGACAAGCTCATGAGGCTCAGGGAGGACGGCTGGATAGACAGGGTGATCATTGCCCCCAATGATCCAGCGGAGGTCAGAGACACATATGGGAGATGGTTCGGCCTTGAATCGAATGAAACACACTCAGAGAACGGTCAGCACACATACACCACCCTATACGGGTTCGACCACTGCAACGGGGATTACATCCTCCAGATGGACAGCGATTGTATGGTCGTCAGAAAGGACTTTGACCACGATTTCATCGGAGAGATGATCGCTGAAATGGAAAAAGACACAAAGGTTCTGACCGTCCCATTCAAGGTTGCCAAGGAAAGAGTGGAACCATATGCTCACTCAGGCGAAGAGAATAACTGGAGGACCGAAGTCCGCTGCTCGCTATTTAAACGAGAGAGGTTGGCCAGCGTTCTTCCATTGCCCAATTCCCTGAATCCTGAAGGGGAGCTCCATTTCCCCTGGCACAGAGCCCTTGACCAGCTGATTTCAGATCGGAATTGGCATTCATGTCGAGGAGGGGACAATCGGATCTTTTTCATCCATGTCCCGAATCTAATGAAGGACGATACTAACCTCTGGTACAATATCATCAGACAGGCAGAAAGTGGTCGAGTGCCTCCAGCACAATATGCCAATGTGGACCTACGCGGGCCCATCGAGGATTGGTTTGCCCCCAGGACCGAGGAATTCATCTTCATAGTGCGCGGAAGGAACGTGGGTATTCCGAGGATAAGGAGGATGCTGCGCTCTATCGACGCCCAACATTCCGATTCCTATGGAATCGTGTTTATCGATGCGGATTCCGTAAACGGCATGGAGGAATATATTGAGAACATCGCTCTGGGAAAGTATGCAGATAAAGCAAGTTTCTGGAGGAACTGGACGGCATTGACGCCCATTGAAAACACAAAAATCGCCATTTCTATGCTGTGCAGTAACCCACTCAGTGTCATAATCACTCTTGACGCGGACGACGCATTGATTGGCGAAAATGTCCTGGGTTCATTAAAAGAATACTATGACCAAGGTGCCGACCTGACAGTCGGTTCGATGTTGAGAACGGATAAGGAAAAGAAATACCCAGTGGATTTCCTAAACCCAAGAGGAAGCAGGGGAGGGAACGTCTGGCAACATCTGAGGACTTTCAGAAAAGGGTTATTCGACAGCATTCCGGTTGATTATTTCAAGATCGATGGGGACTGGATTCCGCACACTGAAGACTGGGCATTCATGCTTCCAATGGTCGATATTGCTGGGAAACCTGTCCATGTCAAAGATTACCTGTACTTCTATGAACCGTCCCCTCAGAAGAACGAGAGAGCCCTTGAGGAAACGGAGAGCATCATAGGTCAGATCATTAACAAGCCGGCTTTTCAACAAGGGGCATAAAATCGATGTTCACCTGCCATAAAGGAGTTCTAGCGCATCCAAAGGCCATTCGTCTTCTAATTCGTCTCTTCTTCATCTTCGTCTACGGGTCTGGGAATCTCCGTCCAAAAAGGGCAAACCACTTTATCGGGTTCTGAGTATTTCGTCATATCGCTCTCCAGACCGTTAGCCCTCGTCTCTCTTGTCCAATTTCCCGCACTCATAGTTAATAAAAAATGAAACACGCAGGTTTTTCCATGCGAAGATACTCCACAGTTCTCACATGATTTGTCTACTCTTAAATCTGGATCGTACTTCAAACCATCACCCCCCATCTTACTCCCAGGTGACTGTATTGGCAGAAGATAAGTCTTTTTCCAACTGCTTACTCAACCATTCGCTTATAGACCTGCTGGAATATCTCAAGAGCGCGATTATCGTAGAGGACAAATCGAACTATTATCTTGGAACCAGATTGAGCGATATGGTCGAAGAATGACCTGATCATTACCTCCGCGGCATCCTCGAGAGGGAAGCCGCCGACGCCGGTCCCCAGAGCCGGAAATGAGATGGACCTCACACCGAGTTCCTCTGCGACCTTGAGCGAGGATGCCGTTGCGTTTTGTATCGCTTCGCTGTTCGTATTGAGATCCTGACCCATCACAGCCGCGTGGATCACATACTTGGCTCGCAGCCTGCCTGCCCCAGTGCTTACGGCATGCCCGATCTCTATTGGCCCTTTCTTGACAGCCTCCGCCTCAATCTCGCGACCCCCATTCCTCTTGATAGCCCCTGCAACCCCAGCCCCCATCCACAGGTGATCGTTGGCGGCGTTGACTATCGCGTCTGTGTCCTGGAGGGATATGTCCCCCTTCACAATCTCGATTCTCGTTCGTTCGGTCATCGCTTTTCCCTGCTTCTTGAAGATCCGGGAGGTAATTTGGTTAGGTATGTTGCTTTAAGGAGTGTGCCAGGAGATAAGGGTTTTTTCGGGTCTATCCGATCCTCGCCCCGCAATACTTGCAGAAAGAACCGCCCTCTATTGGGGAACCGCAATTCGGGCAATGCATGACTGAGCTCGTCCTCTGTGAGGATGCACCACTGAAGAAGTTCTTGAAGTCCTTGTACAGAGCCAGTACGAACAATGCGCAGAAGAACAGTATAACAAGCCCGATGACTGCCCCCATCATCCACAGCAGAGCGAACCCAAGTGTGAACCCTGGTATACTCGCCATGAATATTCCTGCCAAACATACGATCCCCACCAGTGGCACCAATACCTTCACAGCAGTAGAGACCATTTACTTCACCTCTAATTGGGCCTTCAGGAACTTGATGCCGAAGATTGTCACTGGAATCAATATCAGCACCCCCCAATCCCCGTCAGGTCATCCTCTCGTCAGGAGATAAGGTTTTTTCCAATCTCAGAACAATGCTCTCGTCTTAATGGGAGCATCATCATTCCATAAAGAAAAGACATTTCTGGATAAGCTTGCGAGTGGGGGCTGAGGGATTTGAATCCCCGACTAGCTAGTAGGTCGAGTACAAAAAGAATCAGTGGGTTTTTGGTATCGGGGGCAAACACCTTTTTCATTTATTTATGTTTCAGGAGGCGGTGGGGGAGGAATCGGGCTCTTGGGGGACGCTTTGACTCGTCGTTGGACTTTTGCTTTCTTAGCTTTAGTTTTGCTATTTTTCAATGATTCCGACGTTTTCTTTTGCTTTTTCGTATGGCGAGCTCTTTCCAGTATCTTATCAGCTGCAATAGTCAGAACTATCCCAAGAGCGACACCCATGATCTCAGTATAATGGCCGGCCAAAACCCCTAATATTCCTCCTGGGCCTACTCCAAATATGATGGAAGCTTGTGCGGAGGGATTGCCGGCCTTGTCATATGCGATAACCAAAAGTTGGTGACTGCCCTCAGTGGGGTTTGTGAAATTGATGCAATCGTTCCATGTCTCATACCAGTTGATTCCATCGAGAGAATACTTAAAATGGTCTATTCGACTGGTGGCATCGGACGCCTTCAGATAAGCCGTAAATGCCTGACCGGATTCAATTTGTGAAGGCAATTGAATTATCAGGTGTGTTGGCGCTGTCGAATCGATTCCGATTAATAATGTATGATTGTTTTCTCTATTCCCTGCATTATCCATCGAGTAAAACTCAAGCGTATGCATCATATCCACGGCAATCATAATCTTGTGAGAGTAAGTTGTAATCTGGCCCCCATCAAGACTGTAGAAAATCATAGCGATCCCGCTACCAGCATCCCCTTCTCTGGCTGTGAGAGTCAGATTCACTGTGGGATTAGACGTCCATCCATTTGCATTTAGACTGACATCTAAAAACTCGCTTGTCCTCGGTGTCGATGCATCTATCCAAATAGGGATTGACTTTATGACTTCAATGTTGCCAGCCTTGTCAACAGACCAGAAATCAAGCGCGTATTTTCCATCTTCGTAAATTCTTATGGGCTGTCCCAGATACCGTAAGGGGGAACTATTGTTAATCTGATACCAGGTGCAATCAATATCACTATCATTGTCTTCTCCATTTAAGGATATCAGGACCTGTGACCTGTACCATCCGTTCGTTCCAGATGTTCCAATGATGCCCCAGTTGGTTACAGGTCGTGTCTTGTCAATTCTAAATGAAATCGTTTTCATGATTTCAGTATTTTTGGCTTTATCCTGAGAATAGTAAATCATAGTATGCTCGCCATTGGCCGTTATGGTGAATTCAGAGTAATTATGCCAATTTGTCTCTTCATCAATTTGATACTTGGTGAAATTTATCCCGCTAGTATCACCGAATGCAGTCAGATTCACATTGACCGGGGATATGTACCAATCATTTAGCCCCATAGTTCCAGATAGAATGCAGCAGGTCGTGGGACAGGTCATATCAATATTGAACATTAGGTATTGTACCGATTCAACGTTGTTTGCCAAATCCACTGAGTGATACTCTATGGAATGAGTCCCATCATTAGTTATCATAACCGATGTTTTGGGGGAACGAACTTCTTTCGACACGTTATCTATTTTATAGAGTATACAATACACGCCAGAGAACTGATCGCTTGCATTCAAATAAATCCTGACGGACCCATTATACCAGCCAAATTCCCCACCTTTTTGTCCAGAAACCGCCAGCGAGGTCACAGGAGGATGATTGTCGACGGTGACATTATAGGAGAATTTTGTTGATTTCAACTGTAGATCCATTACTTCAAGAACCGCCGTATAATTTCCTTCTGTGGCATAGCTATAATTGGCAGTTTTGACATCTGACCAGCCTTTCTCCCAAAAGCCATCGTTTTCAAAGTCCCATCTCACCTGCAAGTCATTCTTCACAGTTTCATTGTCCCAAGATTGGCCCGCGTTGAAATCGAAGACCGTTGTCGTGTTTCCGAAAAGAGGGGTGACAGTGAATCCTGCAGTAGGGGGCGTGTTATTAACTGTAATCTGCCGCAATGAGTAATTCGTTCCATTGTTCTTGTCAATCACTTCGAGCCTGACCCAATAATCCCTAGGAACCTCATACTTATGCTGCACGATCTTAACATACGACCAGTCTGTGAAGGAGCTTGTGTTTTCAAATTTCCATCGCACCTGCAAGCTATTACCGGAATCCTCAAAATCGGAGCAGTTAGATGCATCGAATTGGAACCATGTACTCGTATACCCCCAAAGTGGATGCACGTCAAATAGGGCTCTCGGCGGGGTGTTGACAACCGAAATCGTCTGAATGGTCTTGGTTGTCAATCCACCATCATCCTTGACCTCGAGGACTATTGAATGTATTCCTGGCTCTGAGTAGTTGTGATGGGCAACCTTGTCAGATGACCAGACTGTGTCCCAATTGCCGTCATTATCCCAATCCCAACGCACTTGAAGTTGATTCGGAGTTTCAATATCAGTTGACGAAGAAGCGTTTACTTCGAGTATTTCTTTTATCATCAGACTCGAAGGATCTGCTGTAAAGGAAGCTACTGGGAATGTGTTATTATTAGGCGTCATTAGAGGATAATGATCTATACTATCTGAATCTATGACTAATGGTAAATCGCAGATGTTGTCAGGACCTGGTATGTTCTGACCAGGACCATGGTTTATATCGATTTTCATCTCATTGGACCAGTAATTGCCTCCGCTAGGGTAAACGCCGTTCCATGAGTTGTTAGTCCCATTGTTCTCCACCGCTTGGATAGCATTGTCGAAGAAGTTATTGCTGATTATCGTCAAGTTCTGGGTATCTCGGATGAAAGCGCCATATCGATCAGAATTACCTATGTTATTGCCAGTAATCGTAAGGTTGGACGAGGCTATGATCATTAGGTCGGAGTAGCTGCAATAAGATAGATTGTTCCGTCCGACCGTCCCTTCGTTGACATATGCCAACAACATTCCGACTGCAGTTTCATCAATCTTGACATTGGTCAGATAGACATTTGAGCAGTTTGCCAGAAGCAACTGACCGATCGTCTGGTTGTCGATCGTAATGCCGCTGACATTCTTATAGTACTCTATCGGAAGTCCGTTAACTAAATTGCTAGGATCTATTTGATGAGAACTGAATTGCGAGATAATCGTTCCTTCGATGAGTATGCCATCTTTAGCGAATATATTTCCTGAGACCAATAGGTTCTCACAGCTAGAAATAATCAAACCGCAGGTGTTGTTCACCAAATCATTATTGGACACTTGCGATCCACTGCAATTGCTGATCTTCAATCCAAATTGTGAGCAGTTCGATATCTCATTTCGGGATATATTCGCATTTTGGGAATCATTGAATAAGATTCCGTTAATGATCCTGGAACAAGTGTTATTAAAGATTCTCACATCGTCTGATTTTTCAAGACGAATTCCATAGATCCCACTGGTAATGGTATTGTTGCAGATTGAGAAATCTTGGCAACCCACACCTGATACTCCATAATTCATGTTGCCAGAAAGGGAGTTTAGTTTGACCGTAATATCATGTGAATTATTCATAGAAACTCCGATCCCCCCGTCGGCCACGAAAATATTGCTTACTATTCCCCCGTTCGATACATTATCAAAATGTATCATAGTCCAGTGCTCATTGCCATACCCAAGAAAATGGCAATCTCGTATCATGAAATGGAGAGAAGTGTTCCCTATGGAAATCGCGAATGGTGAACCGGAAGCAGTTAACCAATAGTCCTCGATGAGATAAGGATTGTTTGAGCTTCCATTGCCGTTCCAACCCTCGATAATCGCCTTTGAAACTAGCTCTGAGTTACTATCGATAATAATCGAGTTAATGGTAGGAACAGGCGGCGAGGTCAATGGGTAGATGTCTTTTACCCCGCTTCCTCCGTCGATAGAGTAGTAGTTATCGACTATGCCGTCGTTGTTATTGTCGGGCGTTGTCCAATCGGCCCAATAATTCCCATATCCGTGAGGAGATTCTGTGACGTACCAATCATTCACAGTTGAATCGTCCATTGCCTGTATGTGAGAGAGGTCAAAAGTTGATGTCGCACCGTTATTACCAATGAGAGTATTATTCCATATCGTATTCTTTCCAGGTGGAGAAGCTGTGTGAACTGCATCAGCTCCGTAATGGGTGCTATTTCGGATAATATTGTTGAAAATCTCATTGCCCAGTGTGTTCCACCAAGATATCCCGTAAAAATTCAATTCGAGATAATTTTTCGAAACCGCATTGGAACTCCCTTGAGCGATGTAGATAGCTGTATCTGTATTTTTGGCAAGATTATTATGGACAACCTTTTGATAAGATGATCCCTCGACCCGTATGCCAACGAAATTGAGATCCACTATGTTGTTGTCAACCGTGTTGGGATTGGGACAGCCTTGAAGGATTATTCCGTAATTACTGTTTGATTCGCAAGTGTTGTTGCTGACCTGATTATTGATTGAGCTTGATAAGTAGATGCCATTGTTTGAATTACCGCTGCAAGTGTTGTTGTTCAGAGTGTTGCCATTTGAATCATACAAATCGAAACCGTTAAGATTTTTCGAGCAGGTGTTGTTACTTAGAGTGTTGCTGCTCGATGAGGAGAGACATATGCCACCATAATCATTCAAGCTGCAGTTGTTATCGTTAAGAGCGTTGCTGTTGCTCGATAAGTCGAGAGATATGCCATCCCAACTCCCCGAGCAGATGTTGTTGCTGAGGATGTTGACGCTCGATGAGAAGAGTCGTATGCCATAAGAATTGCTCAAGCAGATGTTGTTGGCTATTCTGATGCCGTTTGAATTTGTAACCTGAATGCCATTGGATGCGGAAATGCATGTGCATTTCTCAACCGTGATATTTGATGATGAGCCGTCGATTTCAATCAATCCGTTTTCGCCTGTAAGGCTGCTTTGAGAGCACGTATTATTGAATACCAAAGCGTTCGAAACGGAGAATAATTTGATTGCATGACCACTCAGATTGTTCAGAAAGCAATTCCTAATGACGAAATGCACATCCGTATAAGCAATGAGGATAGCATCGGTCACTAATTTGATGTCATATCCCTCAATCAGATATGGATCAACATTTGTACCGGAGCCTGGCCATCCCTCGTTGCTAGCTTGGGTTGCAAACTCAGCATTACTATAGATGGCAATCCATCCATGAGACGTATAAGTCAAAATGTTTGCATCAGTAGGTTCTCCGGATTCACTAATCAAGGATATGATTGACGAGGAGAAGAATCCAAGCAAGATGAGAGAAATGATTGACAGCTGAACGCATGTAAGTCTACGACGGTGCTTTTGGTGCCCGTTCTTATTCATGAGTTCCTCCACCTACCGAGCCTGATTAGACCCGCAGAATATCTTCCATTTTAATATATCTCCTTTTCTACCCATTGATTTAATCCAACAACCTTCTTCATTTCTTCGTTGGCTAAATACCCCTCGGGAGTCCTCACGGGATCGATATCATCTCGCTCGCTTATCGAGAAGACCTTTTGAGGTTTTCTGATTTCAAGGCAATGCACCCGAGGCATTAGGAGCATGATGCGAGGCGGAAGTGCCTACCTCCTTTGTTCACCAGTGAGATTATTGAAAATATGAATTCCTCGTTATTTGACAGCTGGCTCAATAATAAATACTGGTTGATTAGTTTAAGCACTGTGGGTAGTCATGAGAAAAGGGAATACTCTACATATAGTAGATTTTAGGGAAAACGAACGAATTTGGAATGATAAAGCCTTAAAGCCTATCGCGGTTTTTATCGGGCTGTCTCCAGAAGGGACATACATACGATGCTTTACAAAGCATGCGAATGGAACGGACTGTCAAGTATTGGCATCCAATGGGTTCGGTCGAGCCGTTCTCGATGTCGCTGCCAGAGCTGGTTTCAATATCCCTATTGACATAAAGGAGAGGAAAGTCGAAGCATTTTCCCAATGGTTCTGTATAGTAGATTTTTTTGAATCTGATTTATACATTAAACCGGCAATTAGAGATATACGCGATGAAACACGCAGTATCGAATCCACTGTCGAACTAGCGGTAATTGAGGCGAAGCGCATTGCTAGGAAATGTAAAGACCAACATCGCAAATTGTTGATCATTTCCGCAATGGGGGAGTTTTCAAAGCCATCGGATTCGTTGTCCCCTCAAGGTAAACCTGAATTAAGGTGGCTCCTTTGGGAAGCCCTTCGAAAAGGAGTTGAATCCGATTTTAAGGACGATGCCATTTTTATCCGCTATCTGGACGCACATATATTTAATAGAAGACCGGGGACAGGTGGGAGGAAAGAGTTGTGGATGTTGAGGATTAGCAAGATACTCTCAGAAAAGAAGAAGGAAGATGAGGACAATGCCAAAAACGTCTAATAAGGAGAGATCGGGTCAATACACAGGAGAACTGGGTAAGGAACTTCATAAAACACTACAAGTGGATAGACCAGAACTAGGGCTCAATGTATTTTTCGCCCATAAGGATACTGAAGATAAGGAGATAGAAGGGGTCCCTATGGCTGTCCCCCATCTGGGAAAAGTGCCTGGGCATGCAAGCAGTCTGTCATTTGTGGACATTGCAATTGCAAAAGGTCGCGAAATGCTCATTTTATGCGAAGCTGAGGAGGAAGGTGCAGACCCAAAGAAAATCATCGGAGATATATGCAATATCCTGCTGTCGGATCATATTGGCGTTAGAGGCCGGGGATCGTTCAATTTCTCAAAGGGACACATAATCCTTGGACTAACGACGTACAGCGAAAAAAGCCTCAAGCCGGTTAAGGCAGAGGCTCTAAAGAAACTCATTGCTGCCAGATTCCCTGATAAGAGGGATTTAGAAATCATCGTAATAACCGATCCAGATGCGATTAAAATGATAGGCAAGTTGAAAGAGAAGATAATGGAAATTCTCGTCCCAGTCAACCCCTCGTCAGGAGATTAGGCTTTTTCTTTCTTGGTTAAAATCATGTAGATCGGAGACATTTCGATATCCAAGTTATTGCAGCGTATCCATCTTTTTCAACAACAGTATCCATTGTTCTTTGATGAGCCAAATAATTTCGCATAATCCCAAAATCATCCATTCTTTTGGTGAGTTCACTCCTGTTTAGAAAAATATCTTTGAACAGATACCAGTTCTTATCGTCGGTTATTATCTCCTCCAGGGTAGAAATATCGGTATACTCCATTAACCTTTTCGGATTGGATTCAATATCCTTTCGCATATATGGAAATTTATCTGTATCTCTGACCTTTCTAGATTTTATTATGGATTGAGATTTCTCCGGGAGCCCTTTTTCAAACCAATCATTGCCATAGCCTTTGATCAGAATTTTCAATACAATCTCTCTCAATTCATTTTCTAAATCTCTTGATTCTTTTTCTGAAGAAAATGAATCAGTTGATCTGCTTGTTCCTCTCAACTCTTTATCAGAACTGTAAATCTTATTTTGAAGAGGTTTTATGTCTTCATTTAAAAGGCTGTATTCATTGAGGTAAGTCGTTGCATCTATTCTTGATTTCTTATTGAGCCAAATTATCCAATTCATTTTCCTGCAAACGATAGTTATCTCGCATTTCCTTTCCGATTTTTTAAAATTTCTGTGGAATGTATCAAGGATCATCTTGGCAGGCAATATCAGAGCATTCTCATCAGAATATCCACACACAAGAATGAAGAATCCCTCTTCTTTCCCAAGGAAACCCTCTACTTCATCAACTTCAATATCAAAAATGAATTTTGACTCTTCTTCGTATTCTTTGGATATCCTGATGATTATTTTTTTACCGTTGCCAAGAACATAATAGATCTTTCTTTTTGATTCGCCCTTTATCTCTCGTCCAATCTTTGCAAGTACTGATCTTCGGATATTGTCGCGTTCGATCTTCATTTTATCTAATTCAGTTTTTCTTTCCATTTCCAATGCATATCCCGAAACCAGTCAATAAAGATAACTACGATTCTTCAATGTAATGAATGCCCCCTGGTACCTCCCACCCTCTACCCTCCCTAACAATCATACTTGCATTTGGATTCTGCATAAATATATTTGGTAAGTCGGATTTTAATACCATTCGAGATGTTCTTGATGCCCCTGGGGAGCGTATACTAACGTCCTAGGATGGAAGCAGAACGGTGATCTGATAGATGAGAACGAAGAGGGATTCTGAGAGGAGCGAGAAGGCGGGGTCGAACGGGCAGGAGCGGAAGAGGATGGGTTTCCTCAGAGAGGTCTACATGGACAACAAGGACCTCATCGAGGCGAGATTCCTATCTAGCATGGGAGGCGATAGCATTCCAATGAAGGAGAGGCTCCTCATAATCAGGGCTTTCAGGGAGGGCGCCGTCGAGATCCTGGACGCGGTCGAGAGGACCTTCGGGATCGGAGGAGTGCACGATGTCTCCAAACGCATCAAGACGCAGCGACAGGCTGCCACCGATGCAGAGGGCTCAGACGAAACCGATGACGAGGAGGATTGCGACGATGAGTGCGGGGACGGATACGAGCGGACCCCGGTCGACGACACTCCGAAGACATACGAGGGCGTCGACCCGAGGGAAGTCCAACCCTGGGAGCTCCTGAAGGACTCCAAATTCCCCTTCGAGCTGGTCGACAAGGAGGAACCGTCCGGACCAGTGCCAGAGGATTGTGAAGAGGACGAGGATGAGGGCGAGGAGATCGAACTCGACATCATCGAACGGGTCGTCGACTGGGAGAATGTCCGCGGGCTCTGGAAGGACTTCGACCCGGCGTACAGATAGGCATACTGGAGGAGATGATATCCAACCCTCATCGAGTATGGTAAGCCGGATTCTCATACCATTTGAGATGATTTGGATATCTTCTGAGGGCGTAATGTTACATCATAGGGCGGAAGCAGACTGGTGAAGAGGAACATGAAGGAAGAACCAAAAGGTAAGGAAGCTTTTGAGAAGGGGCAGGCAGAGGAGGCGAGGTCGGACGAGAGCCATAATGGACCCGCTGTCTTCGATATCGCTCACATGGGCCCGGT
>Ga0315289_10011652_pt1 | contig 12452 bp, 21 predicted proteins | sample YL17G11_40_MG_FD_203452 | JGI IMG/M metagenome (GOLD analysis project Ga0315289, IMG submission 203452) | Sediment microbial communities from Yellowstone Lake, YNP, Wyoming, USA - YL17G11_40 | ecosystem: Environmental > Aquatic > Freshwater > Lake > Sediment | place: USA: Wyoming | collected...
TAAAAGTTAGACTGGATTCTTAGGAAATAATAGATCCACGCCATTTACTTTTAATGATTTAACCAAGCCCTCTATAACGACATGGCCATTGTTGCATGTGATGCAAGTTTTTCCATCATTCTGTTCCGTGGTACTGGAAGATTCACCCATATCATTAAAAGCTTCATCCAAAATATCGCCCATCGAATCGGCTGTGTGCGCCAAAGCTTCTGACATCTTTTCGAAGCTTTTGGTAAGCTTCTCATTAATCTTCTTACTCATGTTTGTTGTAACCGTTTTGTATGTAAACATCTTCACTCCTTGCTTTTTGCTTTAATAATAAGACTGACAGAATCCTCTTTAGTATTCTCAATTTTAATATGTCCCTTATCGTATAATTTGTCCAAAATAATAGGGATGGCAGCATGAAGAAAATTTTCAACTGTTGTTCGGCTTGTATATTCATCCTCTAAATGCCAAGTATTTTCCTCAATGTTGTGAGAAAGTATAACATGGCCCCAACCCCAACCTTTCCTTATAACACCAACATCAATCCCTACGTATTTCTTGTTACTGAAAAACTTGACTGTAGTTTTATCATTTAAGGATTCCAAAAGTTTTTCTACATCCGGTACAATTTCATCCATGCTTTCCATATTTTCCATATTTTCTATACTTTCTATATTTTCATCCATATTTATCTCCGTTGCCAGTTGGTTACTCTAAGATATATGGCTATTAATGGCCAAAGCAAACTGAAAAAAAAGAAAAACACATACATCTTCCAATCACGCTCTACTTCCAGTGTTGTAACAATGCACAAAACACTGAACGTTAAAAGGGAAATAAGCAAATAGATGCATACCCCTATTTTTGTAATCACCAAAATATTATTCTTTGCCATATGTTATCCTGGAAATGTTTTTGGGACTAATTTTGTTTCCGAAAAGCATTTAACAAAACTGGCTATCTTTTCCGTTTTCATTGCTACCTCTTTTATTTCATTTTTAATCGCGGAAGTAAAATCTGCAATGATGCTTTTAAACTCTTTTTCCTCAAAAACAATTTCTTGCTGATCTATGTCAAACTTATGGATACGTCTTCTTGTTGCACCTGATGCATCAACCGTATACCCTCGCCAGCCTTTAGCAAGATATTCGTTAAATAATTTTGCTGCATCTTTTACCTGGCCTTGATCCGACATATCCCATATTAGTCTACGGTCACCTGTTTCATCAAAAACCCTAACCGCTAATTCATTTTCTTTCAATTCCTTTTCCTGGATAATTAATTCAAGAAAAGAGGGCTTAAAGGTATCTATGGCTTTGCCGTTGATGTCTGTTATTCTGCGGCCAGCCTTTCTAGCCGCTTGGTATTGTACCTTTGCATCCTCAACTTGCTTTCTGTCATTATCATCCCACATGATTCGTATTGCTGAATTATGCATTTTTTTCCTTTTTTTCCTTATATCTTCGAGGATATTCCGCCGTTATATGCTTTTAATTGAGATCGCCTGAAGGCCGGGTCGTTGTGCCAGGGTATGTCCCGCAAAGTGGATTTCAACCCCATAATCAATTCTGTTTTCCCATATTTTTCATTATGTCTTTGTTCAGTGACGAGCCCTTCAGTAATAACACGAAAATGATTATGTTCGCATTTAGGGCAGACAATTGTGTAGTTCCCAAAAAAGTTAGTACGTAAGAAGGTCAAAAAATATGATTTACATTCATGGCAATAAAACTCTTCTTGTCTTCTGGACATTCTTTTAAATCCTTTCAATCTTCATACCAGTGTAGTCAAAAGGTATTTGCACCAATTTAGAAAACCGAGCATCTACCTCCGGAAACTTTATTGGAAAATTTTCTTGCCATTCATCACAAATATATACTTGAAGGTTTAAATTTTCATTGGGTTTAAAAAGCACATCAAGACTATACGTTTTAATTTTAATTCTTGCTACTGGCTGTACAGGCAGCGTTAAAGTTACAGATGGCTTTTCTTTTAGAATTTCTTTTTTAACCGCTTTCCAACCTTTATTGAAAAGCAATTCAACCCTTCGTATATATTTCTTAACAATATGCCCGTCAAAAAAATTAAGTTCAGTTTCTAAATTTTTAACTAATTGATTGCCTTGTGCGCCTATACCGCAATGATAAGAAAAATCTAGGGGATCTAAAACAACATGATCGACAATCTGTTTTGATGTAACTTGCTTAATTGCTACATTGCCAAAAAATTCATAACTTTGTCTCCAAAATTCTTTATATTGTATAATGTCAATTGCCGATGAATTACCTTGCTTCCCTGTTTCCATGTACTCCAGACGTTCAATAAAATCCTCATCAGGGTATAACTCGTTTTCATCTACATCTACTTTTAAAATTACTGGAGAATTTTCATCGATAGTATACGCATAGGCAATAGGATTCCAGCGGGTTAAGTAAGTAAATTCTTGATTGCTAGCAAAGTTTCCTTCGTAAACTTGATTGCCAGTAAATTTTCTAGGCAGTAAACCTTTTTCAAGAATACTGTCTAGGTTTTTAGAATCTGTACCGTGGTATAAAATCATAGGCCGACAAAATTTCCCGTTTCTAATAGCTTAGGAAAAGATTTTTCATTTAAACTTTTTAAAATCTTTATACTTTCTTGATTTGTTTGTGTGACATACTCATCAATATTAATATGTTGTTTCCTGCTGATTTCTATAATATCATCATACTGATTAGAAATCCTTTTGATGCTTTTAATTATACTTTCCACTTCTTGGACTTTTTCAGAAAACTCGATCATATATTGAGCAGATAGAGGTTTTAATTCATATTCCTTTTCCATATCTTTATACGTTAGATACAGAACATTAATAGACCCCTTTAAACTATTTATTGAATTGTTTATACGTCTTAATTGTCCTGCAACAATATGCGTGACAGCGGCCACTGAACTGAATTTGGATATAATGCCTGTAGCCTGGTTTATCCATTCAGTCAGTTCCTCGACAACAATATCAAAATACGATTTTAAAATTTCCCTTTTGTCCACAAAACCCCCTTTTTCTCTAATACATAACCAGTATTCAAGAAGTATTCCAACATAAAACCAAGAAATATCAATAAGATATCTTGTTGCAGATGGCAAAAGATTTGTCATCTGCAAGTATTTTAATTTTAATTACTTACGTAATATCCCGGTATTCGTGCATCAAATCGATGATGGCATCAATATGCATTTGTTGGTTTTTCAGATTACCTAACTTAAGACTGTTCACCAACTCACCGCCCTTTTCATTGGTTAAATCTTTAGATTTGATTGCAATTAAAGATTGTAATTTTTGATCTGCCTTAGATACGTAATCACCGTACAATTCTGCACTATCGCCTTTGTCTGCGGTTTTTTTACGGCTAGGAAGAATTCCAAAAATACTTTTATCTTTTGTTGCCGCTTTATCACTTGTTTTCATATTGTCATTACACGATCCCATACTAATCCCCTTTACCTAAACATGTTTAATAAATGTAACGAGTACCCATGCAATGGCCAAGACCAAAACAACTGCCACAAAAGCCCCTGGCCAAGACATAGTATCAAGTTTTGCAATCAACGCTTCCATACTGTCCCTTACTTATTGGTAAACTCACTGTTCACGCCCTCCTGTAAATGGTTGAGGAATTAGTTTCCCCCTTCTCCCAAAATCTCACTACCTCTTCTCCCAAATGACTTTTTTATATAAATCCCTCGGAGTCAGGCCATACTTAAGCATCGATCTTATTCTTATTCTTCTTATTCTTCTTATTCTTCTTCTATTCTTCTTCTATTCTTCTTCTATTCTTCTTCAACAATAAAGCATCCTGCTATTTTGTATTCTTTACCACCGTCAATCCACGATATCGTGTTCCCCGAAACTTCAACTAAAAATCTACCACTCCACACACGAATGGGCTTTCCATCAGAACAGGATAATAAAGACACTGTTCTCTTTAATCCAATCACTGAGGATTTCCAATGCTTGTAGTTTTTACGTGCGGATTCACAACGGCAAGAATTAAGAAAAAGTAAAGAAACTAGCAATAACGAAGAACATATAATTTTAAAAAATTTCATACCCATACCTTTATTTTTTAATAAACCCGTAGATACTACGTAGCACACAAAACGACCATTTTCTACGAAAAAATAAGGTGAATGAAAAATGAAATAAAATGAATAATAACTTGATTTAACGGGAAGAACGTATTATTACGCCTTTCTAAAATATAGTGTGCGTAGGGTGTATCTGCCAGTATCCTCCTTTATTCCTCAATTTTTTTCTACATTTATTCAAAATAATTCAAACCTGTTTCTCAACACTCCTACCAACATTATATTAATTGTAAAGGGGGGGATTAAAAATGATTAATATACGATTAAGTGATGACATATTTAACGCAGGAAAGCCGTTTCACAATACCCAACGAAACAGGGCTTCGATTTTAATAGGGGCTGGTCGAAATGACCTACCCGTTGCCAAAAAAAATAATTATCCTTTGGCTAGCTTGGATTATTATGGTTTTCAGACCGGGCTCTATATCACGGCAAGAGGGACAGAAATTGATGACGAGATGCTTGAGACATTAGTTCAAGATGGAATGTATCGGGCATCCTACGGAGTACAACTGATCGATCTTACACAAAAGGGTTATATTGAGATAGCACATGACGGTGTTATTTTAACCTCGGATCAATTAGTTCATTTTACAGCGTAAGAGAAGAAAGGAAATAATATGAAAAAAGAACAAGGAATAGAAAACCAAAATGAGATAAATGAGATGTTTGAATTAACATGGGACGTTGTTAGCAAAAATAAAGCTGATCAGCATATCAAAAACATCAAAGCCTCTCATGAGGTGAGAGGCGATATGGTTGAGGGCGATTTTGATTTCGAATAAGGAAAGGCTAAACAGCCTTCCTCTTACTTTTTTTCCTTGGCGGTAAACCAAGCTGATAGCGAATCATATCCCCAATGATCGGAAAAATATCATTGCTTGTGGCCGCGAATTTCATCCCAAATGAATTTGAAAAAATCCCCATAGGGTTTTTTATAGCTTCTGGAATATAATTTTCAATCCCTACAAACTTAACTTTTTCCTCTGTGGAAAGAGTATAATACTGCCATAACTTATTAGTATGAGAAAAATTTACCTTGGTACTAAGATCGTTAAGCAAGGTTTCCAAATGTTCAGCATTTTTATATTTCCCAAAACCTAAATCAAACGTCAACCTTGCAATCGCCTTTAATACAGTAGTCTGCTGCGCTACAGTATATTTTTTGCCATCTACCGTACCAAAAGATGGAATTTGCTGAATAGATCGCCACATACGATCCGCAATATTTTCTTTGTCACTAACAATCTTGGTTGTAGTTCCTTTGTTGCTAGTTTTTCCTGTAAAGAAAATGGTACAAACATTAACCAGGTCCCTCATAGATATTACATCATCGGCAGCATCAGTTTTCTTTTGATCCTTTTCTGTAACACTCAAGTTAATAGTTTTTTTAACAAGAGCGTCTTTGACATAAATAACAACTGGGTTTGAAGAATCAAATGCAAAAGCCAGCCCATCGTCAACCATTTTTCCCAAACGATTAATGTCATGGAAAACCTGACGATCTTCTGCCAATGTCAAGCCAAGATACGTCCTAATACTGACTGTCGTTTTAGTTAAGAAAAAATGTTTGATTGCCTGAAAAGCTTTAATGTTGGGGGTATCCGTTTCACTAAATGGTAATAACGAAGCCTTTTTATGGAATTTGTGCTTTTCAATAACATAGTCAAGTGCCTCAAGCAAAAATGCGATACCATATTTGCGATGAAACCCGTCTAAAATTCGGATCAGATCCCGGCATCCTAATTTTATACTCAATATGCCATCAGCCACCTCTTTAACCTCTAGGTTGCATCCCTTCCGACCAGCACTAGGCAGACTTCCTGTAAATGGTTGCAATGGATAGAATGGCTGGGTTCCAAGCAGTTTAGACATGCTCCGAATGTACTCTAAACAATCTGCGTTTTCATCTTCTGGATTTTCTTCGATTTCTTTTGCTAGACAATCAACCGCGCCTTTTAAAAAAAACATTGCTAAATTTTTAGCGTGGGGAACATCAAGCTGCCTCTGCGCTAAACCTAGCTCCTCAGTATTAGGAACAATTGTCATTTGGTGAAAAGTGTTTATCGGCAATTCCATCGAAACTACGGGGTGGCCATGCATCATGCCCGTAAAACAAGTATAGTATCGATATGTACTATCGAAGCGAGTAGCTAGCTTGTTCAATGTGACATATTCGTTTCCTGTATGTATGCCACTGTTGCCATTGTTGATTAACATAAAAAACCTCCTTAAAATAACCCTGGATAAATTTGGTAAACACGTTGTCTGCCATTTGTTTACCCGTGCTTATTTTAAAAAGTACCAGTGTGTCAAGTAAAAAGTTCCAGGGATTTTTTTTGTGCGGTTGGAATACTATATTTGAATTATAAATTACACCAGGCCCAACTTAATTGCCGCAGACCCTATGTTGATTGCGTCTGCAATATTATCATCCGATATGCTCAGATCGTATGTTTGATTTGCGATAATGATGCTTAACTTTTTTTGATCTATTTTACTTACAACCTTGCCATCTATCCGCGCCAATATCCTACCTGTTTTGGTTGGCACCGCTGTCTTTTTTGCCGTCTTAATTTGCTTGTTATAAGCGATATATTCTGGCCAACATTTAATGTAGCAAGACACTTCTTTACGCCAATCACTCACTAGCAGGTATTTAAACGGCACATCGATCTCAAGTAGCATATTGCAGATAGCGAAATGAAACCATTCCAGGGTTCGCTGTGATAGCCTTTGCTTGCCTTTTTCCGTATGCTCAATCACTACGAATTCAATCTTTTCCTCTTGTATTAATGTGCGGATTTCTTTCGCCAATACCATTGAGGTGTATAAAAAATTTACAGGGTAACTATCTGGAAAGTCTGAATATTTCTTAATATCTGATTTATAGTCAGTAATTTTGGCATTGATAAGCCCATAACTATCTATTATATAGCCGTTGGAATCTTTGGCGGCATTTTTGGCGAAAATGGTAAACCCCGTGTTTGTTGAAATGTCTAAAGATATCCATCTGTTATACTTCAAGGTATGGTAACCGCCCATAATTAAAGGCATTATTGCCCATGGAAAAGCGAACTAACCTTTACATTATATAAAGATATAATAATATTAACAAAATTATATCAAAAAAAATAATACAAATAAACTTAAAAAAAATTAAAGATGTGCGGGTAGGATACCGATAAGAGATTATAAGTTGAAAAACACAACAAAAAGAAAGGGTTGCTAATGGCTAAGAAAACAAAAACCGAAGAAAATCAAACAAAAACCAAAGCGGAAAAGGCTGAAAAATCTGAAAAGAAACCGACTGCCGCAGAAACCGCCGCTGCGATAGCAGAAATGTTTGAAGAAGCAGCCCCAACGCCACGCAAAAAGAAAACTGCTGCGACTGATCGTGATGTGATTGAGGTTGAAAACCTCCAGGTACTTGCAGCAACAAAGCGCGTAATCGCGGCAATGGAATCCATTTATGATGATGAATACGATTCTGCTAAAGCCGTTTTGATGGATCATTTTATGGACCAGCTTGTTCACACCGGACAAAAACCAGTGTCTATAAATGCGGAATGTGGGGAATCCTCTGCGACTATCGTGTTTGTTGCAAGCGCACACGCGAAACCAACTACCGCAGAACTTATGGAGGCGAACGATGTACCATTCGAGCGCAGGGAAAGTATTCCTGCCCGCCTGGTTATCAATCCTGCGATTGTTGACGATCAAGAACTTTTAGGAAAATTGGCGAATGCACTCAAAACTTTGGACGAATTTCAGGGCATGAAAATCATCCAACGTCAAGATGCAGTATGGAAAGTTGGCGTTACGGATGATTCTTTTGCCGCAGTAGCCAAAATCAAAGACGATGCAACACGCGCTAAAATTTTCCAGGATATTTCTGGAATGCAACTCAAGAAGCCCTGTTTCAATGCTGAAAATTCCCTGCAAGCGGCTGTTGATTATCTGCGTGAAAAAGGCTTGGTTGATCTGGAAGAAAAAGCAGCAAAAAAAGGCAAGAAAAAATAATCCAAAAAGGGAGATTGACATGACGGAAAAAACAGAAAATACAGAAACAGAAAAATCATTAGACCAGCGTAATGAAGAAGTGATTGAAGAGATTTTTCGCTTGCTGAATTACATGACAAACGAAAAAGAACTAACAAACGCCTTTAATGATAAAATTTCTCGGCAGCACCGAACGTTGCAGCAAAACTTTTTCCGCATGATCAATCTTATCGTTGCAACGTATGCTGATAATAGCGACAAAATTGGCTGCGATGCGCGAAACGAAGCATCTGTCGCGTGGGCTAAGGAAGTTAAAAAAATAGAAAAGTTTATGCCTTTCATTTAGCAAATTGGGGGTAACAATGAGTAGCAAATCTGAAATTTCTGAAATTTTTGAGAATGCAAAGAAAAATGTAGTAAAAAAGAAAATGAATCTTTTTAAAGGCCGGGAAATCGTGGATGTTGAAGTCGAGGGGATCGATATGAGCGATTACCCTAAATTATGTGATGCGCATATTTCAAGGGCTATGTGGGGCGATACTGGCGAGGAATTAACTGATACTGAAATTGAAGAGCTTAATGAGAATTATGAATTTGTGAGCGAAAAGGCACATGAATGTGTGCAGGGCATGTACGATTAATTAATCTTTTTTAACAAGAGGCGATATATGGCTGACGTTCCTTACACTACTTTTGAATATTTATATCCGCCCAGACCGGAAAACGCTATTGTGCCGGAGCATCTCCAGTATTATGAAAATAAAAAATGGTGCGCACAGTACAAGAAAAATGGCACATGCAGCATTTTTGCGATTTCACCAGCAAAAGAAGTAATCGCTATGAATCGTTATGGTGAATCACACAGGCAGTGGCGTATTACCGCGCACATCAAAAAAGAATTAATTCGCCTTTTTCCTGAAAATTCTTGGTTTGTTATTGTTGCTGAAATTCTTGATGCGAAAACAAAAACAATAAAAGACACAATTTTCATTCACGATGTCCTAGTGTGGGAATCAAAATTTCTTTATGGATCTACGTTTGAGGATCGACAAAAATTACTAGATTCTCGACTGGTCACAAATGTTGAATCACAAACACATTATGTCTGCGATTCTGAAGGCAAAGTATGGTACGCAAAGCGTTTTGAAAAAGGATTCGCAGCGTTATTCAGAAACATCAAAGACACTTCTATTGATGAAGGGCTGGTATTAAAAAATCCTAACGGAAAGCTGCGGTTTTGCATTAAATCTGATTCAAATTCGGGCTGGTCTGTAAAGTGCCGACATGAGACAAAAAATTATGCATATTAGCCTTAAGATTGGCTAAAGTTTGTTGGGTAGGATGCCGATAAGAATATAAAGAGGTTAAAGAAATGAGATTTTTCATACAGACATTCTTATTAGCATTACCGTGCATCGCGTGGTGGCCAGAAATGAAATATGTTTTATTAATTCTTCTTTCGTTTTTGTTTTGGGTTTCGTGCCTGTTATACGATGATGACAAAGCGAAACAATAGGGAGGCACTGTGATTTATAATCTTGAAACTTTAGAATCGCTTATTGAGTTTAATAAAAAATTCGCGCACGCATATTACAAAGAACATGGTGAGTTGCGAGCAATGATTATCGGCTACACACCAGACAACAGCAAGCGCGTTGTTATTTTGGGCACATTCGAAAACAACCAAGAAAAAGAATTTTGGCTTCAAACTGCGTGTATTGTTTTTGCACTACATGATGTTGATAAGTATGTCACTATGCATGAAGCGTGGTTTGTATCTGGCGAAGAAAAAGACGCATATAAAAAGTATGAATCTCTAGAGCAGCATCCGCAAAAAAGAGAGGGGCTGTGCATTATGGCGGTTAACCGCCTTGGTGCAAAAATGACTGTAAGCGAAATTTTGTCTGACCGTTCGATATCTACAGAAAATAATATGATGGGTGTGGCTGAAGGAAGATTCGCTGAACTACTACCCACCAGAAAAATAACAACAGCAGAAAAGAAAGAGATACAAAAAATTGTTTCAATTTTTATGAAAACAGGGATAATTACAGAGGAGTTACTGAATGGAAACGATGGGAACGGTAAACTGGATTCGTAATTTAGATGTGCTTAAGACTTTAAATTGTTGCTCAAAACACGAATGGGAAAAAGCTATTGGCGTTAGTGAATGGGCGCATAAAGAATCATTTGAGCGCATATGGGATGCATACAAAAATCAAGGGATTTTTGTAGCACTGTGTTACTTAGATCAAACTAATTTGAAAAAATTGATGGAATACGTTGAACAAAAATATACTAACCAAAAAGGGTTAATATGAAAAGAATATGCGGGCCACTTTATGACAACCGAATCCAATTCGCACGTTTTCCCGCAGGAAATAGTAATCAAATTTCCTACGAATATTTTTGTCTTTTGGGCGGCTTGGAAAACGATAGGTGTGTTGCAATTCAACACAGGAATGGATCGCATATCTACTATACTTACCACAACATCTCAGTTTTCTAATTCTTCCGGTCTTTCCCCCTCAAACTTCTTTATCTTTTTAACACTTTGTACATATGCAATCGGCACAACAACGGCATAATACTTTTTACTAAATATTTTTCTTGTCGCACTAGATAGCATCCAAAAATCACCGGGTTCTGTATTTGGTACTATCAATACCGCTTTACCTAGTGGGCGTATGTCGTAAAATCCGGGAATAATTTTCTTTACATTATCAATATTTACTTGTTCAAGCGGGTGAAGAATAAATGTGCCTTGGTTTCTGCCGGGATTAATTTCTTTAACTATTCGGCATACCCAAATTTCTTGATCATCTACCACGCCTGGAAAATTACGATCTATGATTGCAAATTTCCCTAAAGTCCGGCTAATACATTTCATTCGGCCATCAGGTGCTTTAGATAAATAAAATTTTGCTACAACAAACACGCCTTCAAAAACAGACCTTTCCCATCTAGACTGCTTTTCGTTTTCATTTTCGTTTTCTTTTTCGTTTTCATTTTCATTTTGGCCATCTTCAGATACCCAATTCCAAGGTTCCATATTCTACCTTCTTTCTGCCATTATATAGGAACATTATACGGGCTTAGTCCTATAGCCTGTAATTTAACCTCGCTACCTACTCCTAATTGTAAATCCACATGGGCATAACAAATAGTATTCGGAGTTTGTGTTGTTGTTACTTTTGGGAAATAAAATTCTCTTAAAGATAACGATGATGTAAAAATTTGAGAAGGCGGTATTTCAAAAGTAACTAAATTTCCAGTTGAATCCGCAAAACGTAAAGTAATAAAAGAACCCTCACTCACACCAGCGATCAATTGCAGCAACGCAAAGGGCTCCTCAAAAACCTTAAAGGGAAAAGAAAGTGTAAGATAGCCTATGCGATTAACATCAAAAGGATCACTGTTATTTTTTATTCTTATAAACATTTCATACTTATCATTAACTAACTCATACGCATCAGTAACGCTAATAATCGCACCGCCAGTATTTTTAGTCATGATAACAGTATTTTTTGTTGGAAAAACCCAATTGGAATCTATTTTATTTTGTTTGTATCCAATTTTTAGTGGGGGCGGTTGTGTTACTTGGTCTTGTGTTAATAAGATACCATCATAGCCTATATAACCCAAAACAGTACCGGGAACTTCCGTAAGAAAACCGGAATCCGCTGTTAATATCGCGGGCACCCCGCCAGAAATCATATCATCTTCATGGCTATAGTATATTGTATAGTTTCCAGGAATAGATAGGTCGGGAATAGAAATCTCTTTATATTCGTTTTCCAGTATAATAACACCCTCGGCTGTCAAACATGCTCCAGGTGCGACCTGTATTGCACTACTTCTGACAACCGTAAATTCGTTACCGTATAGTATACCAGACATAGGGAGAATAGATTTTAGCAACCCTTTTATCGAGGATGCGTTTGCCGCTGATCCATAATCTTGTATTCTTGTCTGACTCATTTATTTTTAATCCCTTTATTTTAATACTCAAATAAGGCGAATCCAGATGCTTTCCCAAAAATTTCAAATTGAACTTTTGTTATTTCCTCATCCTTTTGAATAAAAAAAGATGCACCATTCGCTGTAATTACTTCCCAAGGTTTCCATACAGGCGATGTACCGTAAGCAACCCTGGCTCTAAGCTGAACACTAGTTTCTTTTGGCAAAGGGACACCAAAAACAATAAAGGTAACACTCTTTTTATTGCCTACGGGGAAAGGTATTGTTAAGTATCTGCCACGATACCCACTTACATCATATGTGGTGCTTGATGGTAATACAGTATCAATGCTGTCCTGGTGCTTGGCCGTATA
>Ga0315289_10011653_pt1 | contig 12451 bp, 9 predicted proteins | sample YL17G11_40_MG_FD_203452 | JGI IMG/M metagenome (GOLD analysis project Ga0315289, IMG submission 203452) | Sediment microbial communities from Yellowstone Lake, YNP, Wyoming, USA - YL17G11_40 | ecosystem: Environmental > Aquatic > Freshwater > Lake > Sediment | place: USA: Wyoming | collected...
CTTCAGGAATCCTGCATGATAACAAGATTTGCATAATCGGCAACGGGGTAGTGGTAAACCCCAAAGTTCTTCTGGACGAGATAGAGAGCCTAAAGAACCGGGGACTCTTGCCGCCCAATACGAAACTGTACGTGAGTGAGAGAGCTCACGTCATTATGCCCTACCACTGGAAGCTTGATGTTGCCCGTGAGTCTCACGGTCTCGGCAAGAAAATTGGGACTACGGGAAGAGGCATCGGACCAGCCTATGAAGACAAGATTGCACGGGTGGGAATACGGATGTGCGATCTTTTAGATGATCAGGCATTCAAGGAAAAAGTCACCAAGAATGTGGAGGAAAAGAACTTTTATCTGACGAAACTTTTCCAGGAAGACCCCTTGGATGCAGAAGCTATTTACAACGAATATAGGGCTTATGCCGAGCGTCTCCGACCGTATGTGACAGATACATCGATGGTCATAAACGACCAACTCACCAGAGGGAAAAGAATCCTTTTCGAGGGAGCCCAGGGATGTCACTTGGACATTGACCACGGCACATTTCCCTATGTCACGTCATCAAATACCGTCTCCGGCAACGCGAGCTGCGGAACCGGTGTAGGACCGTCGACCATCGGCGAAGTCATCGGGATATGCAAAGCCTATACGACAAGGGTAGGGGAAGGTCCGTTTGTGACAGAATTGACCTGTGCAATCGGAGACAGTATACGTGATGTGGGTCATGAATACGGCGCAACTACAGGCAGAAAACGGCGCTGCGGTTGGCTGGACATGGTCCTGGTAAGACAATCTTTGCGGCTCTCCGGTATAACGGGAATCGCTCTCACCAAACTCGATGTTCTTACGGGTCTCGAAAAAGTGAAGATATGCGTAGGCTACCGTACACCACAGGGAGAATTCACAGAGTCCGTTCCTGCAAACCTTCGCCTCCTTGAACGGTGTGAGCCCGTTTATGAAGAGATGGAGGGATGGAAAGAGGATATCGGCAAGGCCAGGCGGATCGAAGAGCTTCCCCGTAATACCAGGTCGTATATTGAGAGACTGGAAAAGCTCGCAGGCACGAAACTGGTACTGGTGTCTGTGGGTGCTGGCAGGGACGAAACGATAATCCTGAGAAATCCCTTTGCTGACTGACACCTTTTTTTCTTGACAACTCAAGAGTCTTCCTAGTAAGAGGGCAAGCTCAAAAATTATGTTATGGGCGGGCCGTTAGCTCAGATGGTAGAGCAGCGGACTTTTAATCCGTTGGTCGGGAGTTCGAGTCTCCTACGGCCCACCAGATAAACAAAAACCTGTCCAAGTTAAATGATCTCCTGACTCTTCTCTGCCACTCTGTGGCGATCCCTTTTCCATAGCTGCCGTCAACTGCTGTTGTTGCGGCTGGCTCAAAAACTTGATATTAGAAAACTGGTATTGAAAAAAAGGACGCGTATTGGTATGTATGCGCTCCCGTTCATGGCAATGTGGGCCTCGCTTGTTTTTCCTGAGGAAAGATTAATTCGGAGGATGCAGTATCAAAATGCCAAGCATAATTCTAAAAGAGTGTCCCAAGGTTTACATCCTGGAGACGCACCGTTCCAAGACACCGGACTCCACACTTCAATTTGTCCAAAGCATCAAAGAACTGGTCAGCATGATTGATTTCCGCGAAGCATCCGATATAGACAGGATCGGGATTCCGGTCTTTATCTGCCATCGTATAAGGCCGGACAGTTCAAGAACGAGCCACACTGGTAAGGGAGTATCTCAGATTCAGGCCCATGTTTCACTGACCATGGAGTCGATCGAACGCTATTCGTCAGAATTCAAGGACGAGTACAAAAGTAAACTGGTCAATGGCAGCTATAACCACTTGAAACGGAAGTTCAACATTCTTGATCCTCACGAGATGATTCTTTCGAAAATTAGCGATTACGATCATGATCGGGATATTCACTGGGTATGGGGATGCGATTTGGCGCGGGATGAGGATATCCTGGTCCCTGCCTGCGCGGTCTACCATCCCTACCATCTGGACAATGCCTTTCTTATGGACACTCATACAAACGGCATTGCCGCAGGCAATACTATAGAAGAAGCCGTTGTTCACGGTCTTGCCGAACTCATCGAGCGTGACGCATGGAGCATCGCACGGTACGAGCGCAACTACAGCGACGCCCTGTTCATCGAGGACGAACCTGTAAACCAGTTCATTATCAACATTTTTGAAAGATTAGAAAATGCCAATATCGAAATCGTCGCCAAAGACATCACTTCTGATATCGGAGTTCCGGTGATTGCCGCCTTTTCCCGTGACCTGGTTTATCCCACCATGAAGCCCATAGACGGTTTTGGCGCCCATCTTGATCCCCGTGTAGCCATGGTCCGCTCCCTTCTCGAGATCGTGACCACAAGGGCTTTGTTCATTCAGAAGTTTGGGATCGAAGGAATGTGCGAACCCGTAACGGCCTATCTTGGCGACCAGGAAAGCACCGATGATCCACGATTTTTCGCATATGACCAGAAGGGCCTTCGGGATATTGAAGTGAGTTACAGCAAAGATATACTCCTGGATGTCAGAACCATAATCGGTAAACTGCAAGCAAGGGGATTGGATCGGGTGATCGCAGTGGATCTTACAAGGACGGACACGGACATTCCGACGGTGCGCATGATCGTTCCGGGACTCGAGACATACTGCTTTGACAAGACGAGAATGGGAGCGCGTATCCTGAAATCCGAAATGCAAGACTGAAGGACAGCAAGGCTGCGATAGAACAATGAAAGAAACATCAATTCTCAAGGGAGTCGAAAAAGTTGAGATCCTGACGCTTCAAGATAACTTCATCGATATCATGGTCTCCGACAACAATGCGATTATTTCGCGAGCCCGCTATCTCATGCATGGAGAGATAAAGAATTCCATACGGGCGGAACATGGCTTTTCTGCCATAGTAAGAACTACAACCGCCGGTCGAACCAGAACGCTTCTCTTTGATTTCGGATTTTCCAAAGACGGTGCAGCCACAAATGCCAATGCATTGGGCGTCGATATGGGTGAGATTGAAGTGATGGTCCTGTCTCACGGTCACAGTGATCACTTCGGCGGTTTTGAAAAACTGGTTAAAATGATCGGCAGAGACGGAGTCGAATTGGTTCTTCACCCGGCGGCTTTTAAGCAACAACGGTACCTCAAGTTTGCCGGTAATTTCAAGGCCCGCTTTCCCGAAGTCACAAGCAAGAAAATAGAAAAAACAGGTGTCCGGTTGAGAGAGACAAAGGAACCTCTGTTGCTGTTAGATGGCGATGTTTTGTATCTGGGTGAGATTTGTCGTCAGACGGAATTTGAAAAGGGCATGCCCCATGCCTTTTTTGTAGATAAAGGCATAGAGACCTGGGATCCCATCGAGGAGGATACGGGCATCGCCATAAACCTTAAGGGAAGAGGTTTGGTTGTTCTTACCGGGTGTGCGCATTCCGGCATCGTCAATACTGTCAATTATGCCAGGACTGTAACGGGCGTTAATCCTGTCCATGTCATCATGGGCGGATTTCACCTTGCCGGTCCGGCGTTTGAGCCTATCGTAGAAAGGACAATCGAGGCGCTGAAAAAAATAAATCCCGCTTATATTGTGCCCACGCATTGCACGGGAAGGAAATCGGTTATGGAAATCGAGAAGGCCATGCCGTCGCAATTTATCTTGAACATGGCGGGAACAGGGCTTACCTTTTCTTCCTGAATCCTTTGCCAGGCATTCCCGAAAAGTTACGCACGTCTGACAATAAACGTTGATCCTCACGCCCCATACTGCGTCAGACAAGGGCAGATGAGATGAGTTACCTATTTTCTGTCTGGCAGTGCAGTATTCCTATCCGAACCTTTATACCACCAGAAATCGTTACCGCTGACAGGATCGTAATATCTAGAATCTCCCTCTTTCTCAATTGCGGGGGCCTGATCCGTTTCATTAGCTTCATGAATTAACCTGTCCGAGGTCATGACAGACCCAATGAGACATCCATGTTTTTTGATCGCCTGGACAGCATATGACGAACACGATGGGTACATTAGGCAACGATCTCCAATCACGGGAGATATATAATGTTGGTAAAACCTGATTGCCTGTATTAAAATATATCCGCAAAATGACGTGTTCGTTTCCTGCTCCAGTTTTTCTTCTCCAGCCGGCATTGAATCCTTATAGTCCCAGGGCGCAAATGACTTCTCGTCCATGCAATAACAGGGAACAGCAAGCCCGATTGACAACATGATTATGGGCACTATGATGATAAGTGCCATCTTCGTTTGAAATATCCCTGACTGCCGAGCCACTAAAGAATTCCTTATATCAAACAATTTTGATGCGACAATTAAGTTTTATATTTTATACTAGGGAAATTGTGCAAGTTAAATATGTCGGCTGATACGGTGATTTTATATTTTGGTCAATTTGTATAGCTTATCAATCACCGAGGCAGATTCCAATTTCCCGGGCCGTGCTGATCTTGTCGCTATCTAACTGTACCATCATCTATACTTTATAATTACGCATAGATAGGCCAGCTACGAGAACATCAGGCGCTAATATATCGCCAAGAAGCATGCAATTTTTTCCTTCTTTAGATGTTGACGTTGCATTTTCAAATAAATACTAATATATACGGACTGCTATCAATGGGGAACATATGGATAAACCTGTTTTGAGAAGGGACATACAACCCGTTGCCACAACCATTAAAGGTCGGCGGATGATCGCCTTTCATGATCCTTACCATTTGACCGACGACGCCGTTGCGCTTGATTTTAACACACTCCCCATCCTGCAGCTCTTTGATGGATTTCATGATCTGAGGGACATTCAGGCCATGCTGATGAAACAGCAGGGCGGTCGTATAGTTTATGTCTCAGAGATTGTATCGTTTATTGAGTCCCTCGACAGGGCATGTCTTTTGGAAAGTCCATCCTTCAACCAAAAGATGTGGAAACTCCGCAGCGAATTCAGCAGCCAACGAACAAGGCTTCCCGTCCATGCTGGAAAGTCCTATGTGTCAGAACCGGCTCAGCTCGCGCAGTTTATAGAGAATGTAGAAAACAATATCAGTCAGGAATATTTACAGCATATCCCGGATAATATTACAGGTATCCTCGCTCCCCATATTGATATCAACATAGCCAGAGACATCTACGTAAATACTTACCGTTATTTGAAGGGAAAATGCTATGATATCGTTGTGATCTTAGGGATCAACCATCACGTGCAGGAAGGGCTTTATTGCGTCTCCGAAAAAAACTACGTAACTCCTTTCGGGGAAATCAAAACAGACAAAAAATTTATCGGAGAATTAACGAAGAGGGTGCCTGGAGGAACATTCGCACCCGATGATTTCGGCCACATGACGGAACATTCCATCGAGTTTCAAACCATTTTCTTGCACCACTACCTCACGGGCCCCTTTACCATAGTGCCCATTCTGTGTGGGGGCGTCCACGAGTTCATCCACCATAGAAGGGATATACTGACCGATGAGAGGTTCCGGGAAATGGTGTCCGTGATGAAGGAGTTGATGGAAGAAGGAAAGGGGCGCATGCTTCTTGTGGCAGGCGTCGACCTTTCCCATGTGGGACGGAAATTCGGCGATCAGGCGCCGGCGGACGCCCTTCTTCCCCAGGCGATAGCCCATGATAAAATGATACTATCTTACCTTAGCCGCGGAGAACCGGAAAACATCTTCCGGGAGGCCCTTGAAACCCAGGACAGATACCATGTTTGCGGTCTTCCTGCCATCCTGCTTTTCGCCAGCCTACTTGCAGAAAACCGCGCAGACATCCTTCACTTTGATACCTACCATGAACGCGAGACAGAAAGCGCCGTAAACTTCGCTTCATTGATTTCCTCCTCCACATAACTTCATCCCGGGGGAGGATGCGTAAGTAATTCTTTAATGAAATACGTACAGGGAATGTAACACAATACCTAGTTAATCTAAATGCGGTGCAAATCTACGAATACGATTGACATCATCGATAATTTAGAATATTTTTTATTGCAAAAATCAGCGAAATTGGGAGGTCTCAAGGGGTGGCTGCTTATAAATTGCGCGGATTGATGCCAGCGGCGTCCTTGACACTGCTAATCTTTATATGGATTGCAGCCGCCGGCGAAGCACAGGGGCAAACACTTTACGAATATATCGACAAAGACGGCACGGTGATCATCACTGATAGCCCGCCGCCCGGAGTCAATGTCAAGAAGTTACAATCGTTACCTAATATGACGGAAGAGCAAAAAACAGCGTCGGAAAAAGAAGGCAATGAAAAAATGCAGAGATATCGTGAGGCCGATGCGAAAAGAAAAGAAAGGGAAGAGAATATCAGAGTCGTCAGAGAAGAATTGGAGAAGGCAAAAAGAGACGAAGAAAACTACAGGGCGAATATGAATAAGGCCTCCGGTTATGCGCAGAGACACCACTGGCGTACGCTGGTAGATGAACAGCTAAAACTTATCGACGAAAAGAAGAAAAAACTTGACGACCTCGAAAGCCGTCCATGACTTGAAAACGGAATTGTATCTTCTGCTCATCAACTGGTTTTATATACAACCAGGGCCCAGAAGGTGACTATCAGGACTTGTGCACAGGTCTAACCGATTATAGCATGTATGCGGTCCCGCAAATTGTTCAGTGGCACCTACAGGAATGAAACGAAAGAATAATGTCCTTAAAAACACCCCTGTAAATATTTCCTGGCTATTTCTTCGGCCAGAGTAGAAGGATCCGATTCTTTCTTCAATATTTTTTCGACCATACGGTCGAGTTCACCCGTTTTGATGAGCATCCCTAACACAGGTTCGAGGATACTGTATCGCAGGGCCTCATTCAGCTCATGCATCCTCTTGCGCCGCTGCCTGTCACCGATAAGATCACTGGTTATGAGATAGTCATAGTGTTCGCTAACCTTGGAAGATAATGTTTGAAGGTCCTGTTCAAATTCTTCCGGCTTAAAGGAATTCCTGATTGTTACGACAGGCGGCCTCCAACCCCCGGGAGGAATCGGTGACATTTCGATCATGGTCATCAATTCCCGCTGGAGTTTCGCTGCTCCGTCACGATCCGCCTTGTTGACGACGAATATGTCTGCAATCTCCATGATTCCCGCCTTCATCGCCTGGATTTCATCTCCCATACCAGGCACAAGGACAACGACTACCGTATGGGCATAGTGTATAATCTCTACCTCCTGTTGCCCCGTACCTACGGTTTCTACAAATATCACATCTTTCCCCATTGCATCCATAACATGGATGGCATCGCCAACTGCCTTTGAGAGCCCGCCGAGGGAACCACGCGTGGCGAGGCTCCGTATGAAGACGTCTGTATCCTCGGCATGGCGTTGCATACGGATCCTATCACCGAGCGTTGCTCCTCCCGTAAAGGGACTTGTCGGATCAACGGCGAGAACTCCTACCGTTCTTTCCTTCTTACGGCTTGTCTCAATGAGACCGTCAACGATAGTGCTCTTCCCTGCTCCTGGCGAACCGGTAATCCCAACGACATGGGCCTTGCCCGTATATGGGAAAATATGTTTTATGGTCAGTTTTGCTTCGGGGATACTATCCTCTATGTCTCTTATAAGGCGGGAGGCAGTCCGAACGTCACCCGCCTTAATCCTCTTTCCTCTCTCCATTACGTTCTTTCCACCGTCTTGATATTATTGTTAACCCACGCCACGATCGTATCCAGGGTGGTACCCGGGACAAAAATCGCCTTGATGCCTGCGTCATAGAGTTTCTGAAAATCCTGCTCGGGGATGATTCCGCCGCCGATCACGGTGATATCGCCTGCACCTTTTTCCCTCAATAGATTAACTACCTGGGGGAATAAATACCTGTGCGCTCCCGATAGACAGCTTAGGCCTACAACATCCACATCTTCCTGGATGGCCGACGCCGCAATCATCGCCGGTGTCTGATGACACCCCGTATATATTACCTCAAAACCAGCATCCCGAAAACACCTCGCTAAAACCCTGGCGCCCCGATCGTGACCGTCAAGACCTGGTTTTGCCACCATAACACGAATCTTTCTCTTAGCCATTACCATCTCCTCCTTCAATCAATCCTAATAGAGTCCTGGATCACGGTACTCGCCATAGATCTCGCGATAGACATCGCATATCTCCTGAATACTGGCCAGATTCTTCACGGCCTCAATGCAGTGGGGCATGACATTTTCACCCTTCTTGCAGGCGTTCTTAATGTCTTCGAGACTCTTCTTCACTGCCTTATTGTCTCGTTTCCTGCGGACTGCATTCAACCGCGCGACCTGATCCTCTTCAACTTTATCGTCAATTTCTAAAAGAGGGATTGGTAACTCTTCATCGGTAACATATTTGTTGACGCCGACCATAATCTTTTCACCGGAGTCTATCTGCCTCTGGAACTTGTAGGCCGCATCAGCTATCTCCAACTGTGGGAACCCCTTATCTATTGCGGCAACCATACCGCCCATCTCGTCAATCTTATTGATGTAGTCCCATGTCTGCTCTTCCATTTCGTTGGTTAGAGCTTCGACGAAGTACGAACCTGCCAACGGATCAACCGTGTTGGCAGCGCCGGTCTCTTCCGCGATGATCTGCTGGGTTCGAAGCGCGATCTGTACGGCGTGATCCGAAGGAAGACACATCACCTCGTCAAGCGAGTTGGTGTGCAAGGACTGAGTGCCGCCAAGGACAGCGGCGAGGGCTTGCGTGGCCGTCCGCACGACATTGTTGTACGGCTGCTGAGCCGTCAGCGAACACCCGGCGGTCTGTGTATGGAAGCGCATCCACCACGATCTCGGGTCCTTGGCCTTATAGCGGTCCCGCATTACTTTTGCCCAGATCCTCCGGGCAGCGCGCATCTTACAGATCTCCTCGAAGAAATCTACATGGGAATTATAGAAAAATGAAAGCCGCGGAGCAAATTCATCGACATTTAACCCTTTCCGGTTAACGACGTCCTCCACATACTCCATGCCGTCACGAAGCGTAAAGGCAAGTTCCTGAACCGCCGTGGAACCGGCTTCCCTGATATGGTACCCGCTGATGCTGATGGTGTTCCATCTGGGAACATACTTCGTCCCGAATTCAACGGTGTCACTGATGAGTCTGACCGACGGCTCCGGTGGACACATGAAGGTCTTCTGTGCGATGAATTCCTTCAGCATGTCATTCTGGATCGTGCCGCCTATCTTGGTAAGCGGTATGCCCTTGATCTGCGCCGCTGCACAGTACATCGCCCAGAGCACAGTAGCCGGCGGATTGATTGTCATGGACGTGGTAACCTCATCCATGGGAATCCCGTCCACCAATTGCAGCAAATCCTCGAGGGTATCTATGGCGACCCCGCACTTCCCACACTCACCACGGGCCTTGGGCGAGTCCGAATCGTAGCCCATAAGAGTTGGAAAATCAAAGGCTGTACTGAGGCCGGTCTGTCCCTCTTTGAGAAGCATGTGCCAACGCTGGTTAGTATCCTTGGCGCTTCCCATCCCCGAAAACATCCTGAACGTCCAGTATCGCCCGCGATAACCCGTCGCCTGATTACCCCGTAAAAATGGAAACTGGCCGGGGTATCCAATATCACGGACAAAGTCCATGTCCTTTATGTCGTCAGGACCATAGAGCCTCTTGATCTCGAGATCTGAAACGGTAGACCATCGTTCCCGCTGGTCAGGAACTTTACTGACCACCTTCCGGACCTCATCTTCCCATTTTTTCCTGAGCTCGCTGGATTGACTCAGCACCTCTTTTGCAAAATACATATTACCGCCTCCTTCCAATAAATCTGATATAATTGCTATTATCAATCAGGACTCGACGATCCAATTCATAAATTTTCTCCCCTCCATGCGGGTTTGTCAAAGAAAAAAAGACTACCCGCAACCCCGCTGCTATCAATAAATGGACAACTATCCAAAGTTATGCTATGCAGTCTCCGGCTATAAAACAGCACGAAATCTGGAGGTACAGTGATGAAAATCAAAATGCCTATAAAGTTTCACGGCAATTACCGGGTCACCATACGCCAGGGTACATGGGAAGCCCGCGAACGATGCCAAAAACTCGTCATCAGAGAACTCACGCCAGCTGAAAAAGAGCAATACTACAAACAAATGGATGAAAAGGATGTGCCTACACACCAGGTAAACTTTTTCGATTTCGGCTGCCGCCGCATTATAGAGGGCAAACTCACAGTAAACGAAGAAGACAGGGTAGCTTTCGCAGTTGAGGAAAAAGAGTATGAGTTTTCACCCTTCAAAATCGAAAAATAATTTTCATCCAGACATCTACTGAAAGACGAAAGTCTTCTCAGGATTCTCTATCTTTCCGCTTCTATGAGACGAGCTTTGTGTTACGGACAGCTTTATCTCATACTCAAAAGTTTTCTTGAGATAACCACCCTCTGAATCTCATTCGTCCCTTCATAGATCTGACAGATCTTCGCATCCCGCATGTGTCTTTCGGCCGGATACTCTTTTGTGTAGCCATAACCGCCGAATATCTGCACGCCTTCAATGGCAGCCCTCATTGCCACATCGGACGCATAACACTTGGCCATGGCCGATTCCTTCTCAAACTCAAGATGGTTGTCTTCCATCCAGGCGGCGCGAAGGAGCATCAATTCCGCTGCATCAAGCTCCATTGCCATGTCGGCGAGCTTGAATTGGATCGCCTGGAATGTTGATATCGGTTTGCCGAATTGCACTCTCTCTTTTGCATAAGCGAGGGCGTCTTCCATGGCCGCCCGGCCGATACCGCAAGCCTGGGAACCAATACCGATTCTCCCTGCATCAAGCCCCATCATCATCTGCTTAAAACCCTGTCCCGGTTTACCTAGGAGGTTTGCCGCCGGTATCTCAGCGTCCTCGAAGACAAGCTCAGCCGTACCGGACGCAAGGATTCCCATCTTCTCCTCGACCTTGCCTACTTTAAAACCTGGCGTGTTCTTCATATCCAGGATAAGATTGATGACCCCTTTGTATCCTAACGCGGGATCGGTCGTGACAGCTAAAACGCAGTAATGGGCCACATTGCCGTTCGTTATGAAGATCTTGGTCCCGTTAACAATATATTTGTCTCCTTTCAATACGGCGCGACACTTCAGTGCAGCAGCATCCGACCCGGCGCTTGGCTCTGTCAGCCCATAGCACCCTTCGACCTTCCCGCTTGCCACAGGTGTTAGATACCTTTTCTTCTGCTCTTCCGTCCCGAAGGCTAATACCGGATACCCGTAAAGGGAATTGTTGACCGATACAATGACACCGCAGCTTGCACAGGCCTTGGAAATCTCAATCATGCAGAGAACATATGTCACGATGTCCATGCCTGCCCCACCGTATTCCTGAGGCACGGCAACCCCCATGATTCCCATCTCGCCCAGTTTGCGGCAGATCTCTTCCGGATGCCTGTGGGTTTTGTCCAGTTCTGCGGCAATAGGTTTAATCTCCTGCTCCGCGAACTTCTTTACCATATCTCTCACGTCCCGCTGATCATCTGTTAAACCAAAATTCATGGCTCATAACCTCCTTACAATAATGTTTTATTAAAGCATCGCATAAAACGGCGAATCAACTTCCAGTGTAAACAGGTTTTCTCTTTTCGAGGAAGGCCTTCATTCCTTCTTTCTGATCATCCGTGCTGAAGCACTGGGCGCAGCATTCCATTTCAAGTCTGATTCCGTTATCAAGCGCAAGATCATAACCATAATTGATCGAATGCTTGGCCATCTTTAGGGCGAATCCAGGCAGACTGACCAGTTTCCGCGCGAATTTTTTTGTTTCCGGGAGAAGCTGATCGAGGGGAAATACCCTATTTACAAGACCAATGTCGAAAGCCCTTTTCGCATCAATCTGCTCGCCACCCATGATGAGTTCCTTAGCCCTTCCCATTCCAATTAAACGCGAAAGCCTCTGAGTTCCTCCCCATCCCGGTATCAATCCAATTAGTATTTCCGGCTGGCCGAAACGGGCTGTTTCCGATGCAAATCTCATATCGCAGGCCATGGAGATCTCCGTGCCGCCGCCCAGGGCAAAACCGTTCACGGCAGCGATGGAAGGCTTGGGCAGCGTTTCAATCAATCGCAGAGTCTCATTACCAAGTTCCATAAAGGCAAGGGCCTCTTTAGGCCGCAGGTTCTGCATCTCTGATATATCAGCGCCTGCTACAAAGGCCTTTTCTCCTGACCCTGTGAGGATGAGAACCTTTACGGCGTCATCATTCTTACAGAGGGTAGCCACATCCATAAGCTCCTTCATAGTTTCCGTATTCATCGCATTTAACGCCTTGGGCCTGTTAAACGTTATTGTAGCGACACCATCCTCAACTGCAAACAACAGGTTCTTGAATTCCATCCGATGTACCCCCTTTTCATTTTCTTCTGATGCCTCGGAAAAGCTTTCCGAGTGCATATTGTTTTTTTCGTCAACCTCTGGGC
>Ga0315289_10011654_pt1 | contig 12450 bp, 8 predicted proteins | sample YL17G11_40_MG_FD_203452 | JGI IMG/M metagenome (GOLD analysis project Ga0315289, IMG submission 203452) | Sediment microbial communities from Yellowstone Lake, YNP, Wyoming, USA - YL17G11_40 | ecosystem: Environmental > Aquatic > Freshwater > Lake > Sediment | place: USA: Wyoming | collected...
CGTTATCGAAGAAAGGAGATTACGGTTCGATACCACCGTTTACGGAATCTCCTTTCTTCGATAACGAAGAAGCAATCATACGGTGTGCTCGTCTTCCGATCCCTAATTGGAATGTAACGGTGGAACAAGGGGAGATAGGATACTACCTTAGTGCTCTTAATGTAGAGAAGAACCCATCTATCCCATATTGTCTTGCTATCGATTTAGGACACAGCGAGTGTGGTTATGCTGCATCCCTGTTAAAATTAAAAGAAAATGACTTTTCTACAATTCAAATTGCTGGTTTGTTTGCGATCTATCCGAGTAAGAAAAAGGGAGAGAGCGTAGACATGTCGAAGTCGTTTGTGTATTTTATAAAAAAACTATGTGAAGTTCTACCTATCAGATTAATTGTATACGACCAATGGCAATCCAAAAGTCAGATACAAGAGCTACAGGGATTGAAAATAGAAGCAGAGCAGTATTCACTGACGTATGCGGATTTTTCTTTTTTCAGAACCCAAGTACTGCAAGCTAAGTTAGAATTTCCAGAAACAGAGATCCCAATTGGTGACATTGATAAATCCCCCGATAGTCACCAAGAGATTCTGAAGGATAAGCCTTATCTGCATTTTTTATGGCAGATGTTGAGTGTCTCTGAGGTTGGTAAAAAGATCACAAAAGGCGCAGGTCATGATGATCTTTTTAGAGCAACAGTTTTAGGTTGTAGATATATGTGGGATGATGATTACCGAAGGGATTTCGAGTACAGGCAAGGAATGCTTCTTAATCAGCAACGAGCAAGTAAAGGAAGACTTGTTATTGCTGGTGGTACTCGTGGCGGTCAATTGTTTAACACATCAAATAGTGGTGGGTTTAATGCGACACTAGCTACGCCTCAAGGTGGCAAAACCATAGGAGCTGTGATTACAAAATCAAGATAAAGGCTCTTTGTTCTGTAAATCTTCTTTTTTTCAATAAGGAGTATATTAGATGACACTGGAATCCATAGTTAACGATGTTATAACAAAGCGTCCTGATCTTAAGCGACACGAAGCAAGAGCGGTCGCCACAGATATCCTATATAGCGGAGAGTTGCCGACCGATATTTTGGCATCCAATTCAACTATCGATAAGCTAGTTAGTGGTTACAGAGCGAGACAAGCATCGGCTGGCTCCCAGAGCGTAGCTGCTAATGATCCAGCTACTTGCCCAGTTTGTAAGCTAACACTCAAACCTATTAAATTGGCAAAGGAGCGAACGGCTGTATTTTGTCAAAAGCATTTTGTTGTGTTTCCAACAAGACCAACAGAAGGGAAATAGTATGAGCTTTCTAGCTAAAGTAGAAGCTATGTGCGTTGAAGCTGGGGTTACAGTAGCCCTTAAGCCTATTAAACTCAATCACACTAAATATACGAAGACCAAAGGTAAAAAGCCAAAGTCTCCAAAGGCACCCTCTACGTTAAAATCTAAATTCGCTGAAGCTAGACAAGGTGGGGAGCAAGTTGGGTTTTCTGAATTATCTAATACCAGAAAACTTACTTCTTTCATTGAAAAGGAGCTACATCTAACAGATCCGTTTAATTTTACAAATGACACTTGGGCAAGATTCACTAAGAAGGTTGCTCCAAAACTACTAACTGCCCTACTTCTCGATATGAATGTTGTACCTAGAGAAAGAAAAGCAGAGTTTGCACGCTACCTAGAGCGTAGATTAAGATCATTGTCACAGACCTAATGGGATAGGGAAGAAGCAGAATGGGATACTTTAACTTTAAAAGACCAGCACTAGGTTCGTACCTAGATCGAAGAAACCCTCCGTACTTAAATCGGAATAGGGCTATTGGATCTTGGAAAGGCCATCGTGAGAGTGTTACAGCTAGTGGTTTCAACCATGAGAGGTTTAACTCACAGAAGGCTAGAATCGAAGAGGGATCAATCATTGAAGATTGGATTCCCCGTCAGCCTACAATGCTCAACCTTCTCTTACGACGTATTTATCTAAGAGATAGCATTGCAGGAAGTGTTATTGATATATACAGCACCCTACCGTGGGGTAAACTATACGAGCTGATTGGTGTAGATGATCCTAAAATATCTCAGATGTACCAAGATATGATCGAGAATTTGGGGATATGGGGTGACCTAGCAGCCATTTCTCGTGAATTTCTTATTATAGGCCGCATGATTGCGTCATTGCCGTTTAATGAGACGACGGGAATGTGGGATTCGATGATACCTATCGATCCCGACCAAGCTAAGATTCAGCCTGTTCCATTTGCTGGGGTTAAGCCACTTATAGATGTTCTTTCTTCTCCAGCATGGAGGGAATTTGCACGTAGTGTTGATCCACGTATTGTTGAGATGAAAGAGAAGATGAATAAAGATACTCTTGCCATCTTTCAAAATACATCTGGTTACTTTCCCTTAGATCCAATGAATACATTGTTTCTCGCTCGTCGTGTTAATCAATATGACCATATTGGGACTTCTTTCTTTACTAGAATTCTTCCAGCGTGGGCTTATGAGACGGCTCTTTGGGATGCATCACTAACAGGTGTCAGAAGACGTAACAGATCAATCCTTCTTGTAACCGCAGGCATCGAAGAGACATGGGAACCTAATGATAGTGAATTATCTTCGCTTACGCAGATCTTTATGCAAGCCGATGAAGATCCCACAGGTGCTGTGATCTCAGTAAGAAATGGTGTAGAGATTAGTGAGGTTAGAGATCCAACAGCCATTTGGGGTATATCACAAGAGTTTGAATTTTTAAGTACACTTAAGATGCGAGCATTGGGTGTATCTGAGGCTTACCTATCGGGTGATGCCAACGTCTCCAACATGGAAACAGCACGAACTTCATTAGGTAAAGCGGTAGCAGCGTTTAGAGATAATATGCTAAGAGAGATTTTTACTAAGCAGCTTTTCCCTGCGTTTGCTCGTATTCATAATTTCCAGAAAAGAACTCAAGCTCAACTCGATAATCGCATAAGGATCGAAACGAATCGTGTGGCGAGGATGGCTGAATATGATCGTCGCATGTATGAGGGGGAACACCTTACAAAGTGGGGATACCCCATGATTACGGCAAAGCAAGCCTTAGACATACCTTTAGATTCTCTTATTATGCCAAGACTTATCACGGAAGATACTTTACGTCCTGAGCAAGATACGGCTTATATGGAGATGTTAGACAAACTAAAAGAAAATGGTGTTCCAATTCCTCTTCGTATTTGGGCTTCAGCCGCAGGTTACGATTTGGATAAGGCAATGGCCATGATGGAAGAAGATATTATTCTTAAGAAACGGCTAAATCAATTAAGTGCTGGGGATATGGCAGATTCAGCAGACCTTGGTGGTGGGGGTGGAAGTGACGATCTTTTCGGTGGTGGCGAAGAAGGTGGCGGTGGAGACACGGCTCCGTCGGGTGGTGGAGGACAAACAGCTAAGGATATGTTTAAAGGTGATGAGGAAGGTGCTTCGAGTGGCAGAGGCGGCTCGGCTACACTCCCACCAAAGTGGGGATTCACAGCATCACAAGCAAAAGTAGGTGCAAGTACAAAGCTACCATACCAGAGGCGTAGTGCGTCTAAGGAAGTTGGTAAAGCGAACAATACCCTTAAGGTGTTCCGAGATGGGCATGATCCTTATGTGAAAATGTTATCGTCGATTGCACCTAACTTACTAGCTGATCTTAGAGTACCGCACGGAAAAGAATTAATGCCTTACACAGATTAAATTACATCAATAGGAGTTTTATTATGATAGAACCTAAAACCCTCTTTATAGAAAAAAAGTTGAGTGATTCTGTTAAGGTTAAGCCTGGGGATGGGATCATTACACTTGATATTCCATTTGTACCGGAATACATCAAAGTTAAATTTCTAGATACTTGCCATAAGAGCATTCAAGATACACTAGTATGGGATATTGCTTTCACTGGTGATCCTGAGCTGCCTTATCAGCTTACGATAACATGGTCGATCACAAGTGGTAGAGAGCGTAGGTTTAAATATACAGTTGCAAAACTTGCTTCGTTCCACAATGGAGTTAACAAGTAATGAGTATGTTCCTTAACAGGCTTAATAGTCTTCTTGAGCTTCTAGCGGCTAAAAGAACGCCAGAACAAGAAAAGAAAGACCAAGAGTTACTTCATCGTCTTATGAAAGAGGACGAGGAAAAGAAGGCGAAAAAGCGTGCCGAAAAGGGACAACAACAGCAGCAGTATCGTAAAGAAGCCAAACCTACGAAGAAAAAGTCAACTGAAGATGTTGCAGCTAAACTAGAAAGTCTAGGTAAGCCGATATGTGTTGTTCTTTTGAATACCAAGGCATCTAAAACTGAGAATGGATATCAGCAGTTCCTTTCAGACAAAAATGAGATTGCTCAAAGCGTTAAAAACAGCATTCAATTCGCTAAAACAGACGACACTGTTCATAGCTGGCTTTGCTCTCAAGCAGATGCCAAGAAGTTTGTAGATGAGGCTGATCTTCTAGGGATACCTCACCAAACAATTGAGCTGACGGATGAAGCTCTGGCACAACCAGAACCTTTCAAAGGTGTTAAGATAAAACTTGAAGAATTCGAGGATATCGGAAAACTCAAACTAGATCTTAATACAGCATGGAAACCTATCGCTGAGGCTTTAGCTTCAAAGAAGAAAGAGGAAGCACCTAAAAAAGAGGCTCCTAAACAACAAGAGAAGGAACCAGAGCAGCAGGAGCCAACCCAGCCAGAACCAAAAGAAAAGGATGCACCGGAAGAAAATACTGAAGATACGGAACCAACAGAGGATGATGGTGTTGACGTAGGTGATGCTCAAAGGATTAATGTAGGTAAATTTAGATCATTAAAGAATCCGTATATTTTTATTCTAGATCCTAGAAAGAGATATGCAGAGTATAGAAACTTTCTAGCTACAGACGAAGAAGGTGAAGTACAAAAGGCATCTCAAGTTTTACCTAAAGCTATTAAGTTTTTGGTGTCTAAGAAGTTAAAGTCACAAGAGGGTTCTCCTGTTGTGGTTTATTTTCTAGACGGTAAACAAGCAAACGATCTTAAAGCAGAACTTAAAAAAGAGAGTAGACCACATTTCATCTTATCTGAATTTGATAAAACGCTCTTTGATCAAGATGAGCCTTTTTCAGATCTAAAGCTGGGAGAGGTAGTTGTCGAAAAACTTTTAGCAGAAGAGTTGAATAAGGTATGGATGGAAGCAGCCTCACAGTCATCTGGTAATCCAGTACCTGTAGTTCAAGCTAACACTTTGGTTCCTTTGAACTTTTTTAGGCTTTTGAGTAAAGAGCAGCGTCCTGTAGAGATGTACATCGGCAATCAGCCAGAGGGTGCAGGTAGTGAGGATACTATTTATGTCTTAGCTTCGGAAGCAGAAGCAGAAGCGTTTATGAAGTTGGTTAGGAAATTCAAAATGCCTTCTAACTTCTATGAGAGAATGTCAGCTAACTCTGACATTGATGCTGACTTTAAAAATATTGATCCACAGAATTTTACTCCAGCTAATGTTCTTATTCTTACGGCAGACGGTCAATTTAAACCTAGACAGCAGGTTGAGATAACTGATGATAACAAAGAGCTGGCCGCATTAGCCAAGGAAGATACTAAAGAGATCCTAGATAAAATAAGCGTCCTTCTTGAGAAAAAGAAAGATAAGAAAATAAAACCAGATGAAGTAAAAAAGTTGGATGCTGAAATCGTAAAACTCCAAGAAGAAAGTAAGATAGACCAATTGGCGATGCTTCACGCATACGCTCGTTCGGTTCTTGGTAGTAGAATTAAAAAAGCAGGTACATTTGTTAAAACCAAGATCACTATCGGTACTCACATCGTAAACTTTAATGATAACATGACAATGTGCTTCTTGTGGGGATCACAAGTCACCCACCCGAAAGTCATTACAACAGAGGTCGTGAAACAATTACCGTTTGTAAAATCAGTGGTCACTAGTTACCTGTAACCGCTTAAGATATAGGTATAAGATATGGCAAAAGTCCTAAACCAGTTATTATATTCTTCGGTGGTCTTTGGAAGCGAGCTACCAGCAGGTGTGCTTCGTTTAGAATCGACTAGTAGTGGTACAAAGGGAGCCGTCGAGGTAGTCGGCACACACGTTGATATTATTACAGGCACACAAGTCGGTCGCCTGATTCATGCCAACACCGCAACACGGGTATACGATTTCCCAGACTACTCAGGACAAGTCCTGATCTCAGGGATCTTTACCGACGCTAACCAGCTCGCTTATTCCTCAGCGGCTGGTGTATATGCGATGCTACCTAATACAGTAGGTGGTGCTCTGGTCACAGCAGCCGTATCAGGTGACATTCAGTGGGTGACAGGTACAGAAGGTCAAGTTCTTACGATGGTATCAGGTGGACCTACCTTCGCCACACTCCCTGATGTAGGTTTCATAAATCCCTCGTTACTAGCAAATCAGGTTGCTTACTACGCCACAGCAGGTAACGACTTAAGTCCACTTACGACAGTTGCATCTCGTTTGCTGATGAGCAGTGCGACGGGTATTCTACAGTGGACACTATTAGAAACAACATATCTAAGAGCAGCAGGTGGTGTTCCTCTTCCAGTTGGAGTAGCAACACAAGTCTTGACGGCTGTAGGTGATGGCTCGTTTGCTTGGGTAGATAAAAACCCAGCCGTTATTAATGTTGGAACACAGTATAGACTACCGTACTACAGCGTATCGCCTACAGGGACAACCCTATCGGAATCTAGTTTCATACAGACCGATGAAACATACCGATCCTTATCGCTTCTTAATCGTGGATCTGTTCGCTTCCATGAGGCGACGGTTAACGGCACATCTTTTCTAGAGTTCAAGGCACCCGTCGCCCTCGGTCCCTCCGTATCGTGGACACTCCCATCGGTAGATGGTGTACCAACTTTAACCCACCCATCTTTCTTATCCACAGATGGTGCTGGTAACTTATCTTTTATTGTATTTGATTCGGGTACAGTCAATGCTGGCCTAACAAATCAGATGGCTTACTACGCCACCGACGGAAATGACGTTTCTGGTCTATCTACAGTTTCATCTCGTGTTCTAGGCTCTACCGCATTAGGTGTGCCAACATGGATGCTTCTTACAGAAGGTTACCTGTCTGCAACAGGTGGCTTGCCTTTAGGTGCTGGCGTATATAACCAAGTACTCGTTTCAGATGGAGCCACAAACTTCAGATGGGAATACGCTGTAAACATTACAGGCGAAGTCCTATCAGGCGTAGCTACCTACTTAGCTTACTATCCAACCACTGACACAAAAGTGGACGATACAGGCTTTTTATCTATAGATAATACTCTAAATATATTTAATTTGATGGCAGGAGCGAAGCTCCGCTTTTTTCCAGCCACAGGTGCAGACTACTTAGAGTTTTCGGCTCCAGCTCTTTCTGCAACTACAGCATGGACGTTACCACCAGCAGATGGATTGTCTGGGTATGCCTTAACGACAGACGGTGCTGGTGTTCTTAGTTTTATCGAAGTAGGTCGTGGTGTTGTCAATATGGGAACACCGATGACGTTGGCTTATTACCCAATAGCCGATGATGCAGTTAATCCTTGGCCGAACGTACCTAGCCGAGTGGCTATTACAACAGCCCTTAATGAGATCAACTGGGGATTAATTACCACTGAGTATCTAAGCACGATAGGTGGACTACCGCTTGATGTTGGTACGCCAAACTATGCACTAACCCCAGACGGTTTCGGTTCGTTCTTGTGGGTAGACATGGTGACTATTGTTGGTAAGGTCAATACAGCCCAAGCTACTCACCTTGCTTTTTACGCATTTGATGGTAACCAAGTTTATGGCTCGCTCTGGCTGAATAATGCAGAGTTAGTTAAAGCCCTTGAGTTACAAGATGGTGGTAGCCTACGCTTTTACATTCCAAGTACGACTTTCTATGCTGAACTTCTGGCTTCGCCAACGATGGCAGCAAATGTAACGTGGTACTTGCCTCTAATCGACGCAACATCAGCAGGGCAAGCCTTAGTGAGTGATGCTGCTGGTCAACTTAGCTTCACCGACCTAGTAGATTTCGGTGTTCAAGATGCTGTCGCCACATACCAAAATGGTACAGCTAGAAGGGTATCTCCCTCTGCTAACTTCTTTAATCCAGCGACAGGGCTTCTTCTAACTGGAGCTACCTTTGACATCTCAGGTCAAGCAGGAACAACACCAACTGTCGTGACACTAAGAAGTGGTGACAATACTGCTGGCATAGGAGCAAGTCTTTATCTTGTAGGTGGTAATGGAACAACAGGTGTAGGCTCGGTTGTCCTTGGTTCAGATAATGACTATCTATCTATTGATGATGGTGGTTGGATATCTGTAATTAACGGTGCCTCACTACGTTGGTATGACACAGGATCTAACTATGTTGGATTCAAAGCACCAACAACAGTTACTGCTTCCCAAATCTGGACGCTTCCACCTGCTGACGGTATAGCTGAACAGTTCATGTGGACGGATGGTGCTGGGAATTTAACTTGGGTAACAAACCGAATTAACACGGGTATTGTAAATACGATCCCGTACTATAACGACCTCAACGAAATTAGTTCGAGTACTTTATTAATCCCAACAGGTCTTCCTCCTTCTCTTGGTCACACACTGATCGTCAACCACCTAACTGGTCAGCTTAGTTATGAAGTAACTGTTGAACCGCTTGCTACAGTAGGTGAGATCGCAGTTTACACAGGCACACAGAAGGTAGGTTACTTCTCCTCACTCACTTGGGATGATACGACCAAGATGGTTGGGATTGGAAGTGGTGGTGGAGTTAAATTCTTTGAGGCCACAAATACATATTCGACTACATTAAAAGCATCTCCTGATTTAGTAGCATCGACTGCTTTGACGCTACCTCCAGACCTACCAGCAATGGATGGTTATGTCTTAACAGGTGAGGCCGACGGTACTTTATTATTTAGAGAACCATCAAGTGACACTAGATGGGAAAAGCGTGGGGTTATAACTTTACAGTCTAATGCTAGATCGGTTACCGTACTTTATGAAGAGCCTTATGCACAAGCACCGACATGGGTGAACGTACAGTGGGTAATTGGTGAAGATGATCCTTATCTTCCTACCTATGCAGTAGAAAAATCTACAGCCGAGGGTTTCATTGTTCGTTTCTCTACTGCGGTTCCTAGTAGTGGTACTTATAAATTAAATTGGCAAAGTTATTTAACGTCAGCCACGTCGGACTTGATCTCCATGTATATTTCTGGCGGTCGAAGTGCAGGTGGCTATCTAGATTCAGTTATGAGTTTTCTAGTGGATCTGGACACGTCTATTGCTCTCGCTGCCACGTTGTCTTCTCCGAGGGGTTATACCTGTGGTGGTGGATCTTCTTTGAATGGCTACATACTTGGTGGATCTTCCCCTGTTCCGTTACCGTTAGGTGTGATCACTTCATTAGCATATAGCACGATGGTATTGACTGATCTTAGTACCACCTTAATAACTTCTCGCAGTGGTGCTGCTGGAGTTGGAACAAGGAGTAAAATCTATGTGGCAGGAGGTGAGACACCAGGTGGAGCTAATTATAGCTCAATTGAAACTTTTAGTACAGCTACTGAGGCAGTATCTAGCCTTGGAGCTACTCTAGCTAACCCTAGTATCAGTGCAGGAACCGCAACCTCACACACTAAAGGAGCCATTGTTCACAGTGGTCTACCTTCTATGGAACTACTAGACTACGTTACGGAAGCGTTGGTTGCGACTGGTGCTACGTTTGGTTCTACCGACATCTCTGTAGGAGCAAACGATGTATCAAATGCGATGGGTTATTTCGGTAGAGATGCTGGTTATGTGTACGCATACTCATTCAACACAAATACCCTTACACTGTTACCAACAACCTTAAATTCTAGTACAGGACTATCGTCAGCAGGGAATTCTTTAGATAAGGCGTATTTCTCTGGTGAATCTCTTATTGACGCTCTAGACTTTAGTACAGGTACAGTACAGACAGTTTCGACACTATCAGGTGTTGGTCATATGAGTGCTGCCAGCTCTACGTTCCAATCGAAAGGTCTGGTATGACGGTGGATAACAATCTGACTGATACTATAAAAAAATTAGAGTTGATGACTCCCATCAACTCATTTAAGTTTGGACACACTCCTCTACAAATTGAGTTTTTCCAAACTTCTAATCAACAGGGAAACGAAAAGTGGGAATATCTTCAGCATATTCTGCAACTTAGATCTTTACACACAACTTTGTGCGAACTGAAGATTGCATATGACGAGACAACCTATGAACTAGAGGATGCGGATAGTTTCTGGCCTATTTGGACAAGAAAAAAAAGAAATCGAAGTATTCCTAGATTTAGGTTAAAATTAACTACAATACAAAAATCGATTGCTGAAAAAACTAGAGAAGTAGACTATCATCTCGAAATAATAGACCGAAGGTATAAGCATTTAAAGGCGTTGTCCGAAGACGATATTATAAGCGATGAGACATCTTATTGGGCTTCTCGTTTAGGTAGGCAACTAGGTGCTTCACATCTTGGTAAGGTGTTAGGTGTCTCTGAGAGCGAACTGCTTGCAGTGTTATCCCTTCCTCAAGAACAGCAGCGTCAGGTATTTGAAGGGATGCGTCAGCTCTTAGGTAATACAACGGCTTTGTTACCTCAGCTTAAACAATAAAAGGATAGTAGAATTGACTACAACTCAACCACCTTTAGGATACACGCTCATCCCACCTGCTGGGACGATGAAGGATGTATATGCCGAATACCAGATGGTGGACAAAGCAGTTACCATCGTAAAATCAGCTATCCAACGCTACATTGATTCTTTTCTTAATCCAAACGGAACTAACCGTAAGTTCTTCACATCTTCGATGTCCCCTGTGGGATTACAGTTTGTAACTGATCTTACATATGACGATCAGATGAAGACTAGCCCGAATATGAGAAAGACTTATCTTGCTCGGTTCTTTGCTGAGAATATAGGTCGGCTACCTTCTATTCTAATTATAGATACAGGTGTGGAGATTGTGGATTCCGGTCTTAACGAATTAGTCTCTGCGACCATAAATGCTGAAGGTATGTGGGAAGGTCTTTTATCATCTATAATGAAAGTAACGATTTCGATTACAGTAGCTACTCTTTCAGAAGAGGATACTAGTACCTTAGCTACAATGATCTCAACAATGATAAACCCCTTAGCCACAGTTATTAATAATTGTGTCATTCACGATCCGAACTCTCCGTGGGAAGTACGACTACCTGCCACAGGTATAAACCTTGGGCAAGCATCTAGCGTAAATATCGAGGGGGATACTAAGACTACGGTTTGGACACGCTCTATTGACATGGTCTGTGAATTTGAAACTCAAATCGGTTTGAAGCAACCTCCGTTTACTTATGTGCCACCGCCAATTGCAACGATTGGGAGTACAGGAGCACCAATACCACGCTTTCTTAATTTACGACCTAATCAGGAAATCCCACTAGGTACTGCATACCCGATTATGGTCGAGGGGATGTTAGAAAGGTACTACCTTGGGGTTTCAGATCCCTCGGTTGCACTTGTTACATCTGAGCCGCCTTATGTTCTACAACCAAGAGCACAAGGGAAATCTTTGTTACTAGTTATTGATCGGTCGGCCACACTCGATAGCGGAACGACCAGAGAAAAAAGTACCTGTTACATTACCGATATTCCGTTCATAATAGTTAGATAATTGGTAGCAGGTCGGCAACTAAGATTAAATTAGAGGAGAGTTTTATCAGCAGTAACTCCTCTCAATTTAATCGTTATAATTGGTTTATTTAACTAGGGTTTTGCCCTTTTAAAAACGCAGAGAGAGAGAGGAATCACATGGCAATTGCAACTTTAGCAACAACGAGATACGTTGAAGTAGGCACTTACATTGGGCAGTTCTACCTCCCAGGTGCTGGCTCACTCCCAAACGAAGTACGAGTCGTTTGTTTAGTAGGTCGGGGTGACCGTAACATCATGGTTCGTAACAACCAGATCCGCAGATCTTTCGTGTATGACGAACAAATCACTTTCACAACCATTGCACCCTTCATGGCTACTATGGTGTTTCCTTCTGATGGAAACCAAAGTGCTCCTACAAGCCTTCGTACTGGTGATGGTGTAGAGGTTGGTGCAAACAAATGGTCGTTTGTACTTGATGGCAGTGAATATACAAAAATCCAACTTGTGGATTCTGCTTACGATCCGATGGCTCAATACTATCTATCATATCAATCAACTTCTCGTGAAGTTATTGATCCTATCCCAGCTATCACCGTCCAATCGTTGTCGGCTGTTGCTGAGGTAAGAGAGATCATGGCTCTAGGGGTTTTGCAAGATCAACAAGAATTTGAAGAATATAAAGACTTCGTAGGTACTTATGAGCTAGATGCTCCATTAGGTGTTCCTTCAAACTCAAATCCAACAACTGGC
>Ga0315289_10011656_pt1 | contig 12448 bp, 4 predicted proteins | sample YL17G11_40_MG_FD_203452 | JGI IMG/M metagenome (GOLD analysis project Ga0315289, IMG submission 203452) | Sediment microbial communities from Yellowstone Lake, YNP, Wyoming, USA - YL17G11_40 | ecosystem: Environmental > Aquatic > Freshwater > Lake > Sediment | place: USA: Wyoming | collected...
ATGTAGATGCCATAGTTGTTCGAGCTTGCGGTGTTGTTGGTGAGCGTGTTGTTGTTGCTTGAAAAATACAGGTAGATGCCATAGTCGGTGTTGTTCCAGGCGGTGTTGTTGGTGAGCGTGTTGTTGCTCGAAGAATACAGGTAGATGCCGTCGTAGTCGTTCGAGCTTGCGGTGTTGTTGGTGAGCGTGTTGTTGCTCGAAGAAGACAGGTGGATGCCATAGTCGGTGTTGTTCCAGGCGTTGTTGTTGGTGAGCGTGTTGTTGCGCGAAGAAGACAGGAGGATGCCGTCATAGTAGTTCGAGCTTGCGGTGTTGTTGGTGAGCGTGTTGTTGTTGCTCGAAGAAGACAGGTAGATGCCGTCCTCGTTCGAGCTTACGGTGTTGTTGGTGAGCGTGTTGTTGCTCGAAGAACCCATGTAGATGCCATAGTTGTTCGAGCTTGCGGTGTTGTTGGTGAGCGTGTTGTTGTTGCTTGAAAAATACAGGTAGATGCCATAGTCGGTGTTGTTCCAGGCGTTGTTGTTGGTGAGCGTGTTGTTGCTCGAAGAATACAGGTAGATGCCGTCGTAGTCGTTCGAGCTTGCGGTGTTGTTCATGAGCGTGTTGTTGCTCGAAGAAGACAGGTGGATGCCATAGTCGGTGTTGTTCCAGGCGGTGTTGTTGGTGAGCGTGTTGCTGTTGCTCGAAGAATACAGGTAGATGCCATAGTAGTTGTTTGTTGCATTGTTGCTGGAAATGTTGCAATGACTCACGCCATTCGCCAGATATATTCCAGCCTTACTAGTTCCAGTGGCATTTCCCACGGTGAACCCGGTGATGTTCACCCAACTTGCAGTTACATTGAACACGTGGGCGCTTGAATTCGTTGCGTTCACAATCGTATCGGCGGGATTTCCCGAGGTTGAGCGAATGGTTAGTTGTTTGTAAACGTTCACATTTTCATTGTAGGTCTCGGCATTGACCGTAATCGTATGCCCAGCCGTAGTATTAGCAGCATCTATGGCAGCCTGAATGGTATAGAAACCTTCGCTGGTATTGATGTTGTGGACTGGGCGGACTGGCAAAGCCTCTACTTCTGTTGTTACTATCCCTCGGAGGCAGACATTGTAACCGGAGCCAGCAGCGTCTTCCCAGGAATCGCTGTCACCCTGCCTTATAAAGCACACGCCAGTTTGTATCGGGGGGTCACACCAGCTTACATTAGTCTCAACATTCCAACCAGCGGGAGCAAGGTCAGAAATGGAGACAAGAAAGAAGTTATTCGCAGGTGCAGTAAAGTTCACGGTGACATTGAATGTTTCCCCTTTGTCCACCACACCAGGCAAAGCCCTGACTGGATTGGCTGGTGGGTACGCCAGAGCTGTGCCAGCGGGGAAAATGACGATTGTCGCCAACACCAGCAGCGCAACAAACAACCTGCACAATCCCACTTTCTTGGTCATAACAGCTAGTTATAACGCTAGCCCCCTCCCAATGGAAGGGGGCTAGTTGTATCCACCTCGCTAGCCAACTTTAGCTGGGATATTCCCAGGAGGGCTTTCCTACAATATAAGCAGCGCCTCCCGTGTTGATATTAAATTAAGGAACTAAGTCCCCCTTCTGACCCCAGTTAGTGTACATGAACGACCTATCCGCACCAGTAAGCCAGCCATCACGATTGAAGTCAGCATGCCAAGTCCCTGGGGGTACCGTCTTTCCCCAGTCCGTGTAGAGTATCGACCTGTCGGCGCCGGTAATCCAATCATCATTGTTGGAGTCCCCCTCACGAGTAGTGCCAAAGTTGACCACAGTGGTCACACCGGCACTTAGCGTTACATTAGCCACCTTCTCGCTCAAGCATGTCCAGTTCTTAATTCCAACATCATACGTGCCGGGAGTAAGACCGGTGATGGTGAAAACCCCGGTATTGTTGGTGGTGGCGTTGGTTGTCCATAGCACATGGCTAAGATTACCAGACTCGAAGCCCTTCACCACAAACGGCTCTATCCACGTACTACAAGGAGCGACGCCCCTTCCTGAGAAAGTAACCTGTCCTTGCAGGGTAGCGGTAGCGCCCGCTGTCGGTGACACGGCAACAGCGTAGTCGATAACGGCCTCCACCACAAAGCCTGGCATTGGATTGTACGCCCCCTGAGGTATCAGGCTGGGACCCGAGTTCTGACCTTGAAAGTTGAGAATGGGTGCCCCACCGGCATAGTTTTGCAGAGCCCAGCCGGGCCAGGGGGAGCCGCCAGGGCCCGGGATTAACGGAATAACATTGTAGATATCGTGGGAGACATACTGGGTATCGTTATGCACACCGGAACCATGGGGATAAGCATGAGACACTGGTATCACACCTGCTCCTCCCGCCTCGGCGTTATCCCAATACGGGTCACTGATGCCGAGCTGCAAACCGCCGGAGTTTACTCCAGCGACGGTGACATAGTGCCCGCCGACGCGCCACCAGTAGTCAGAGCCATACTCGTGCTGCCAGAAGCCGAGAAGCAGCACCACATCCTCACACCTCTCCACCTCCCCCTCAATCCAGGGGAAGTCCGGCCGTAGCACTGTCGTCTCATTGTAAGCGGCAGCATAGCCGGTGGCATTGAGGTAGTCCCGTATCCCCTTTTGCATGTCCATGACGTCGGTGCCGCTATGAACAATGCCACTTTGTATTCCATCGGTATCCATAAGCCATGACAGGTTGTTAACCAGCGGCATCACGTTACTGGCGTTGTGGTCATCCCACGGATTGCTGAAGTTTGTCACCAGACCGTAGTGGTCGTTGATGGTGGGTGGCGGGACAGGGCTGGGTTCATTCTTAGAATCGAACCACCACAGGGAATTAGCCACCGAGACCGGTCCGCAATAGGACCAAGCCCCCGCCGGAACAGGAGGATTCTGCCACATATCCTGCTTCTGGTCGAAGTCGGGCATGCCGCTCGGAGCGTAGTCAGTCCAGTTACCCGGCTTCCAGTACCACCCTCCTTCCTCTTCTATGTATATCTTCCAGTCCTCGGTTTCACCGCAGGCGAACTGTCCTGTGCCATCCCACGCAACGGGGACCTGGGTCCTGGTCAGCGTAAGTCTGAGCCATGTTTGACCCAGAGTTGCCCCCACAGTTGAAAATGGCGTGGAAACAAAGGTGCCCTCGGCAGGACCGGGCAGGTTTATCGCCTGATTTTGAACCACGTACTCTCCAGGGTCAGTCCAGTCACCATCCTGATTCAGGTCAATCAGTATGTTAACAAAGAGGTCGTTAGTGGCAATGAAGTTGGTCACCTCAAACTGGACCGTTGCCGTTGCATTACCGGGAGCCAGGATAGCAGTTACCAACCCATCGTCGAAAAGATCGTTATCAGGGACATTGGCATCGAGCTCGAAGTCCTTCGAATCGCCCTGACTGCTCAGGCCGAGTATTTCGGTGGTAGTGGGACAGTGCCGCGCGCCATTGCTGGCAAGGAGAGAGGGATATGTTCCAAATGCGCCATCAGGGGCATCGCCAAACTCCAGCGGCTGCTCCATGTAGTTCTCCAGGCAGTTGTTATCCTCGTTACTTTCCGCAACTGCGCCGTAGTTGTCGGCGCAGACCATAATCGTCACAGTGGTAGTGCCGGGGCAGTCGAACGGCCCGACGGTCGTGGTGTTGCTCATACCCACTGCCAGAGGCGGGCAAGGGGCAGTTGTCACCAGCCCACCGTTAGCGTGAATGCACGTCGTGCTGGCACCAGCAGTGGCATTACCAATGTTGGTCACGGTGTAGGTTACCCAGTAGCTGCAGCCCTCAACCGTCTCATACTTCTCATGCACTATTAGGTCAGGGGCACCGGTTACATTTCGAACTCCCGAGGTGCGCAAGCGAATGGCGACATCCTCACCCAGGCCAGTTCCCACATCGTACCAGCTCCAATTTGTGCCATCGGGGCTGGTGTATGTGAGTGCCGTTTCACTCAGTGCGTACTGGTCTGTCGGGACAGGCCATCCCCAGGAAGCATCGGTGAACTTCACCACCACGATAACGGGGTCACCGGCAGTCAGCGCCAGCGGCGAGGTTAAGTTCACTCCATGGTATCCAGGTTCGGTGAAATTGTAGTTCAACTCGCTGACCAGCAGGTTGCTCAGCGATAGCGTTGAGGGATTGAAGTCATCATAGATGTATACATCTATGTCGGTGGTGTTATCTACGGTCCAGAACTCCACGCGGGTAGCATAGGTGTTGTTTGTCGGGGTGAAATTGCACAGTCCCCAGCCGGTGGTATTCGAATATCCAACGTAGTCATTCTGGAAATCATCGTCGTAATACATGATGCTGCCGTTGTTATCGTAGTCCTGCCAATCGTACATAAACGAGGACCAGCAGCCGATGCTGGCTGAGCCGTAAGCGATGGTAAAGTAGCCAACAGCACCCCAGCCAGCACCCCAGGAGTTCTTCACAATCCAGGCGCCCGTGCCGCCGGCATGCACCAAGGTGTCGTCCCAGCCAACAATGAGCACAGCGTGGTTGGGGTCAACGAACGGAGCGAAGTACAGGGTATAACCGCCGGCATAGGCGCCGAATTCACTCTGCCATGCCGGGTATTTGTAATCGCCAACATATATCGTGGTGTACACCGGACCGTAGTTATAAATATAGTTCTTCAGCGTGCTGACAGGGGGTGGGGAATAAGTCGATATGATTCTCCAGTCCAGCAGCGTCTTGTTATACGGACAGGAAGAGTTGCAGGTGGTGTTCGCAGGTACATATGGGTCGGCTGTCTCATCGACTATGCCTTTCTGGGAGAACAGGCTGGCGAGTATCTCGTAGTTTCCTCCGTTGCAATTCCCCCATAGGTAGCCCCATGGGTCTGTCCAGTTATTTATAGCACGCCAGGTGCACGACTTGGCATTGTTCTCGGAGTAGTCGGGACCAGGGGGAGTGGTGTTAGTGTCAATTAGTACCTTCGATTCGACATTGCCAATACCGGCAAAGGCGTAGCAGGCGCCGCAAGCACCCTGGTTCTTCACCGAGGTGACCCTATTTGGTGGGTTACGCCAATCAAATGAAACTGGCAGCCCCACCGGCGGCGACCCTCCCACCAGAGAGCCACCAGACAATGCCTGCTCGCTGATATGGACAACACCCGTCGTTGGCGCCAGGAAACCTGTTCCATGCCCGTCTATCACTGGCGGTGGTTGGTACTGCGGCGGCGGCATGCTTGGCGGCTCAGTTGGTACAGGTACCGGTGGCCCCGCCGCCTCAGCCGGTAAATTGTTGCTCACCGGCATACTGAGGGGCATTAGAGCGATAAGGAGCATAATAATACCGATAATAAATCCTAGCTTTCTCATTTCAACCTCCTTAAATCATCTCCCGGATTTCCCTTCTGTAAAATAACTTTCGTCACATTCTTTAGTCCTACGACAAGAGGTACTATTCCTTCATATTATTACTGAAATTTCGCTTCCCTTGTTATCATTTATAATGTCCACCTCCTTCTCTCATCGAGGAGCACCCCACCGGGATTGCCGCGCTTCGCTCGCAATGACACCCTGCGGGGAAATCCTAAACTCAAAGCACTAAATTCTAAACAAATCCTAATATCTAAATCCAAAACTCAAAAACTGTTTTGGTCATTGGGATTTTGGTCATTTGATATTGTTTAGCATTTCGGATTTAGGATTTGGAATTTTGCCTCTTGCTCTGTCATTTTGCATTTTGATTTTTGAGTTTTGCTTTCCCCGGGATTGCTCCGCAACCCCAACTCAAAAAGGGGGCAATCCGCTCCCTTTTATCATCATACCAAACTAATATCATGTCCCCCGGCGTCTAACCACGAGGACCGCAGCCACGATAACAGCGATACCACCGACGATGGTAACTATCCACCACACACCGATACCACCCTCACCAGCGACCTCTACTTGAGAGCCGCCGGTTATATTTTCCGAATAAGGTCCTTCAGGACCAACATAATATTCCACAGAGCCATCGAAGACATAAATCCCTGCCGAGGCATCGTCAGGGACAGTTACCTTATATAACGCAGTGAATGTCGTACCATTGTCAAAACCGACACCGGGCTCACCATACCAGCCAATCTCCGCCTTATTGCCCGTAGCGGTAAACGCATCGGCATTCGGGGTGCACCACGTTGCATCAACGGTCACATTCCAGCCATCGGGACAAAGGTCGGTGAGACCGATAGCATTGAACATATCCGCCGGGGCGGTGAAGTTCACGGTGACATCAAATGTTTCCCCTCCCTGCACCGTGTCGGGCAGAACCCTGCCGGGATTTACTTCTTGCCCCACGGCTATACCCAGAGACACCAGGGCAACAACCGTCAATGCCACTATACCCACAAATAACGATAGTAATCGCATTTCTTACCAACCAAGGAGCTTTCTCTAAACTAAGTCTCCGTGCTGACCCCAGACGCTATACATTAGCGACCTGTCTGCGCCAGTAATCCAGTCATCACGATTGAAGTCAGCATAAGCATTATACTCTGGGGTACCTGTCTGGCTCCCCCAGCTCGCATAAAGTACAGACCTATCCGCACCGGTAACCCAATCATCGTTATTCACATCGCCCTCGCGTGTCGTGCCAAAATTAACCACGGTGAGCGCACCGATATTCAGCGTCACATTAGTCACCTTCTCGCTCAAGCAAGTCCAGTTCTTAATTCCGATATCATATTTCCCAGCAACAACCTCAGTAATGGTGAAAAACCCGGTATTATTGGTGGTGGCATTTATTGGCGACCAGCCCATCTCAAGCTTGGTGGCATTATCGAAGAACTTCACCACAAATGGCTCTACCCACCTATCAGTGCCAGGGTCGCCCCTTCCTGCGAAAGTGACCTGCCCCTTCAGTGTGCCAGTCGTCCTGATATACAAGCTAACGGGAACTATCCGGGGAGAATTGTTGGCGTCAGGGGACTCAATGGTTATATTAGCGATATAATCCCCGACAGGCATGCCGGATGTATTCACCGACACTGCTACAAAACTATGCACATTGGTGCAGTTGCCGCTGGTGCGGTTTTCGCTGAGCCAGTCAGCATCATCGCTCAGCGACCAGTTGAGCATGCAGGGGGTTGAACTCCACAGCTGGAGAGTCTGGTTTTCCGGGTTTTGCCCGAGAGAGGCATAGAAGTCAATGCTCGGAGTGGAGCAAATGGCTGGCGGAACAACCGTCACATTAAAATCACCTGTTATGTTTTCGTAAATATGCGTGGTCCCATTACCGATATAATATCCCAGAAAGCCATCACCAAAGGTATAATTTCCCAGCTCGGCGCCGCAGGAAACGTTAACTTTATACCGCGCAGTAAAGTTGGTGCCATTACCATAGGGTGTCAGCCACCAACTGAACTCAGCCATATTGCCGGTAGCTTTGACCGCCGCCGTTGGCTGGCACCATGCTGCATTAACGGTCACATTCCAGGGGGCGAAGTCGGTAAGGGAGATAGAAGAGAAATTATCGGCCGGAGCGGTGAAATTCACAGTGACATTGAACGTCGCTCCCCTCTCCACCGTGGCAGGCAAAGTCCGGACGGGATTGGCTGGTGGGTACGCCAGAGCCATGCCAGCAGGGAAAACAACGATTGCCACCGCTACCAACAAAATAACCGGTCTCAATAATCTCATCTCTTTACTTCTTCTTTAAATTATAACACCAGTTTATTAATAATGACACTAGCCCCCTCCCAAGTGGGAGGGGGCTAGTTGAATCACCTGACTACCAACGTTACATGTTGCAGCCTGCAGGGAATTGCCAGGAGTGCACCGACTCCATAGCCTTCCAGACAGAAAGCTGCCACTCAGGATGCGATACCAGTGAACCATCGACTGGTACAAATAGCCAGTGATTGACACTCTTCATAGCGTAGGACATGGTGCATGCCTTGGGGACAAGCCCATAGTCACCTTCGAAGTCAAGGGCGGATCCCGCGTATAATTTCGCGGTGGTCCCGAAGTCTATGTAGAGCGCGTACAACGGATTCCTGGGTGTTGGCATGGTATTTGTGTCTAGATCAAAGTAGCAGTATTTTGAAGCCTCCATCCAGTACTGTCCCGTGTCATCCGCCCAAACCTCATAGAGAGCATCTGGTGCGGTGCTTGAATCCGAGTCCTCAGGCTCGTCAAGAGCTTCCGGAGGTTGCTCGGATAACACGACCAGCGTAGTGGTCAGCAGGGCCGCGTTAACATCGCGAGTCTCTCCCACTACCGGGCCAGGGATTGTTACTATCTTCTGCCACTCGCCCGTCACGTTAGACGTATATGGTCCCGCAGCACCAAACCAGTATTCACACCAGGCCTTAGTGCCATCATTGTTCGGCCAGTCATTGAGTCCATTCTTAGCAGTCGCCGGAATGGTTACTCTATACTTGGCGCTGAACACTTGGCCTGTAGTATAAGGCCCGCTCCAGGCATACTCGGCCTTATTGCCGGGACTCATGGTCCATGTTGCTACCGGGGAACACCAGGTTATATCAGTCTGAACATCCCAACCAGCGGGAGCAAGGTCAGTCAGACCGATACTGTTGAAGTCATCTATCGGTGCAGTGAAGTTCACGTAGACATCGAACACGTCCCCAATAGTTTCGGCGTCCAGCATCATAGCATCAGCAGGCAGATTCCTGATAACGTCAATCGTGGTCGCCGGAAGAACCTCTAGAGCAACGTCAACAGTCTTTACTTGAATACTTCCAGCTGCACTGATATCAAAGCTACCAGAGTAACTACCCACAGCGAGTCCTGTCGTACTAGCCGTCACGTTTAGCAGTTCACTCTCACCTATACCAAGGCTGCCGCTTGTCTTGTCAAAGCTAATCCAGGCAGGTGGTACTGCAGGAGGCGGAGCAGCAACAGAGAAGCTTAGCAGCGACCTGACATCCAGCGGTGGATAGTCAAACGTGCCACCATCAGCTTGTTGCGCAAAGTTCCTTGCCGTTGGCGACCACCAGGTCTGCATAAATGGAGTCCCAAGGGTGGAATGCACTATGTGGTACCCAAGAGTAGGATTAAGGTCAGTCACTATAGCAGAGCACGCTGTGGTATAGGGGGGGGGCAGTATCGGAGGCCCACCAGGTGTCAATGACACTACTTGCGTCACGTTGTATGTCCAGCTCTTCCCCACATAATAAGGCCAGCCGTGGCAACCATCGTAGTCCCAGGTCACCGTAGCAAAGACATTGGTACCATTAGGCCCCAGCCAGACTGTCATCACGGCGAGCTGCTGGACGTAATCCAGGGTATACTTGTCAACCAGCACAGTCGCGTTCCAGAGGACAGCAGGAATGCCACCCTCTATGGTACGCTGAGCACCGGGAACAGCGGGGCCACCATAAGGCCAGGGAAGGAAGTCCACATACGCTGCGTAAACGTCAGGGTCAGCGTCATTCGTCACCGTCAGGACCAATGTGTTGTTCCACGACCCGGGAAGAAGGGGGTTATAACCTGGGAATGGCACGTAGCCATTATACATTACCCAATTGTCGCCTGTCGTCCAGGTTGGCGGTTCGCCCACCGCCCAGCATAGCGTCCCTCCACCGTCGTTCGATATTTCAACCGTCTTACTGTCAGTGTTGTCTCCATATCTGGCACTGAAGTCAAGGGCCAGAGGGTCAACATCAAGCAACGGCGGAAGCTCCGCGAAGTTGGCGGTTACGGTCTTGTCCGTGCTCATGGTTATGGTAGTTGTTGGGTCATCTGGATCGGCAACATCTCCAGTCCAGTCCACAAAGCCCCAGCCTGGCGTTGAATCTACCGCTTCCAGGTTAACCACTTGATTCCAGGCATAGGGGGGGAGGGGAGCTTGGTTCACAGTTCCCTTACCAGCGGGGTTTACATTTACCGTCAGGGTAGGAGAACCAATTTGCACCGTGCCATTTACTACCTCGGTCCAATTGACGTAATCCGAACCTGCCAGTATAGCCATGGTTGAATAATAGGGGTCAACAGTAATAAAGTTCAGAGGGGTGCCGTCAGTAGTAACGGACTTACTCTTAAAGTGTATCGTCCATGCGTTAAAACTCACACTGACGGTCGCCTTCGCAGGTGGCGTACCATAGCCATCATAAACCCAGCCAGCAGTATTATTCAGGGTTGGCTCGCCAGGATAACCGTCAGGAGCGCTGTTATCAGGGGGATTCGGCAAGGTCGCAGGCCTCGTTATGCTAATTACCTCAAGATAAGTCGGGTCGAAGTCGACCATTATATTCCAGGTATCCGCGTTCTCGGCATAACATTCCGCCCGCACAGTTACGTTAAAGTCCTCATTGAATCCCACCTGGGTTATGTCGGGCTGGATTTCATAGGCCCAATCAGGGCTGGCAGCCAAAGCCGTGGGCACTGCCGGCACCACCATGAGACTTACCATCACAGCCACACTTAGAATTGCACTAATTAACTTACTTCTCAATCTTTTTTACCTCCCTTTTCTAGAATCTACCTTTTTCTTCCTTTCTTCCACAACAATCTTTCTCCAATAAAGCCACCTCCTTTGTTGATATTAAATTTAAGGAATTAAGTCCCCCTTCTGACCCCAGTTAGTGTACATGTATGACCTATCTGAACCAGTAAGCCAACCATCACGATTGAAGTCAGCTTTCCAATTATACCCCGGGGCAGGTGACTGGCTCCCCCAGCCCGTGTATAGTATCGACCTGTCGGCGCCGGTAATGTAATCATCATTGCTGGCGTCGCCCTCACGAGGAGTGCCAAAGTCAACCACAGCGGTACTATTTAGCGTTACTCCAGCCACCTTCTCGCTCAAGCAAGTCCAGTTCTTAATAGAGACATCGTAGGTCCCCGGAGTAAGACCGGTCACGGTGAAAACTCCGGTATTGTTGGTGGTGGCGTTGTTTGTCCACAACAAGCTGCTAGTACCAGGAGTGAAACCCTTCACCACAAACGTCTCTATCCACTTATCATTAGGAGCGGTGCCCCTTCCTGCGAAGGTAACATGCCCTTCCAGGCTAGAACCGGCCGCGACAACGCTGAAGCCAGCCAATAAGGTCCCCGTCTCGTAAGGGGTAGAACCGCTACCGCTTGAGTAACCAAAACAGGAAGTCACATTGACATCCCTTGCCCCAGCAGCGTCACCGGCAATGGTGATGTTCGCCGTTATCTCATTGTCTATCGGGCTGCTATTCTTTATGGTGTAGCTGTTGACCGTTATGTTATTGCCAAAGCTCACCGAACCGCTATTGGGAACCCAACCGGATTTTTGACCCGCTGCCCTGAGGAAGTATTTCCCCTTGATGGTCACATTTATGGTCTGCCCCGGAGAGCCACTGGCGGGGATGACTGAAGCCACCTTGGGGTGGGCAAATAACCCATAGGTATAATCAGTTGAGCGCTGGAGAGAGTTGCCCACGGACGCCTCAATCTCGATTGTGGCGTCGGCAAACGACTCCGTCCCCGCATAGCATCCAGTGCCTGAACCCGGCCGTCCATTAACCGTTCCAAAGGGACAGAAGGTATATCCGGTCTGGTTAAAATAGCCGCCAATTTCCAATTTCTGGAGGGGAAGGGCAAGAAGCAAGAGCTCCCATAGTTCGCCGTATGGGGTGCCATCATCCCCGGTGACCGCATAGGTATCGTTTATAGATAGAACGCAGACAGGGTTCGCCTGAATGGTAACGTGGGCCACAGTATGCTCCGTGCTCTGGTTTAGATACAGCGCGCTGTTCCTGGTGATGCCCATTGTCCCATTTGCGCCCAGGCGCACGCTGTAAGTTATGGTCTTCGTGGGGTCCTTCCCCCAGTCAATTTCCTCAAAGCCCGGTGGCTGCTCAGTATCATATGGAGTGAACATAGAACCATCCGAGGTCACGTTCAGCAGCTCCAGTTGAGGATTAATGTCGTCGGTAAACTCCTGCATCACACCGCCGGTGACGTTCATCATGCCATCGTCATACACCTCGTCTGGAGGATAGTTTCTCAGGTTGAAATTGCCGGTATAATTGCCGCCGCTCAAGGCAATATCAAAACCGCCAATTATCTTGTGCCTCAGATCCGGAGGGTCAGCCATATCACCAAAACGCCCATTCTCTTCCACGCTATATATGAACCCCTTCCCGGCGGCAACGGTCATATCGCTATTGCAGTCCAAATCAGCGACGAACACGAAGGTGAAGTTATTAGCGCTGTTACCTGCGTCGTAATAATGACCTCTCCCCGACATCCAGCCGAAATTAGTGCCATTGGCGGCTGTGGCATTATATATCGGAGTATGATTATATGCCATATTAAATCTAAAAGCGATCCACTCCAGCGTCATCGTCCCGGTGAGGTTTCCCACTGTACTGGCTACACTTCCCGAGCCGGTGGTATAGTTGCGGAATCCGCAACCAGACACATTTGCGGTTGCGCTAGTTATCACCACATTCTGTCGGGTGTATTGCACCAGAGCAAGACGCGGGGCTCCCGACTCCCCTGCTTGAACAGTCCCAGAACCTGCCTGGAAAGTATGCCA
>Ga0315289_10011657_pt1 | contig 12447 bp, 9 predicted proteins | sample YL17G11_40_MG_FD_203452 | JGI IMG/M metagenome (GOLD analysis project Ga0315289, IMG submission 203452) | Sediment microbial communities from Yellowstone Lake, YNP, Wyoming, USA - YL17G11_40 | ecosystem: Environmental > Aquatic > Freshwater > Lake > Sediment | place: USA: Wyoming | collected...
ATGCAGCCGGTTTGAACACTGCAGGGCTAAACCCTCGAAAGCCACGCTCCCTGCGGTACCACCTGAGGAGGTGCCGCTAAGGGAGGTTATCCATATGTTCTTGGGGCACATTATCGCGATGTTGTTCAAGATGCGTGCCCAGTAAACACGACCCTGAAGCGCTCTAACCGCTACCTGTTCGATAGCCACGATCTCCTCCTGTCGGGCCTTGTACGGCTGCAGCGCTTGATTCTTTGCCTGCCAGTCAGCTAGCTCCGTCTTCGCTTGAGCCAGTGCGTCTTCCTTTGCCTTCATCTGCGAGTTCAGGGATAAGTACCAGAATCCCATCGCTGCCGCGACAACCACTGGCAGCACGACAAGGAGCCACCAGTATGACCGCGCGGAGGGCGCCCGCACCGCCCCCGCTCTCTTCCTTTTTATTTTTTCTGGAGGCAGCAGGTTAATCCTGGTCAATTCATTCCTCCATCTCTCTCAAAGCCAGACCAACGGACACTGAAACTGACGCCTCCAGCTCCGCAATCTCCTCGGGTGAATACGGAAGCTTGCCGAGTTGTACGTTCTGAAGCGGATGTCCTATCCCTATCGGCAAGCGCAGGTCCCGGTTTAACTCGAGGGGAAGATTGATGATCTTCGAGCCGCTGCCGGAGAGTATCACCTTGTTGAGGTCTCTCTCCTGTGTCTGCGAGATATAATACTCGAGGGACCGCCTGATCTCACCTACGAAAGTTCTCAGCTCCCTCTGAAGCACCTTATTCGCCTCTTCAACGGTGCTGCGCCCCCACTTTATCTCTTCTGCCTCCACCGGAGTAATATTCAAATTATCACACAGCACCTTGGTGAAATAATCGCCCCCACGCATCAACATTCGCGCGAAGCGGGGTGTCCCCTCCTTCACGACGCATATGTCGGAGATGCCGGCACCGATGTTTAGAAGGCAAACACTGCCGCCTCCCTCGCCTTCTTCCTCAAGGAACTGGTACTGCTTCTTTATGAGGGACCTGGCAAGGGCGAAGGCTTTGAGCTCGATGGCTTCAGCAATAAGTCCCGCCCCCGTGACCGCATCCATGAACGATTGGATCATCTCGCGGTGCGCCGCGGCGAGCAGGACCGTCTGCATCCTCTCGTCTTCCCCCGTCATGTACTCTTCTACGACCTCGTAGTCCACGATCGCATCATCTATAGGTATTGGGATGAATTCCTGCACCTGGTACTTGACCGCGCTATCGAGCTCATCCTCGTCCATAAACGGGAGGTCCAACGGTCGTACTATCACTTTCTGGTTTGATACGCCAAGTATCACCCTGCGATGTCGAAAACCGTTTTGCTTCCAGAGGTCTTTTAAGAATTCCGAGACGGCCGCCGCGTCGTCGATTTCGCCGTCGCGCACCAGGTCTTCGGGAACCAACACCAACCCGAGATTAGTCAGTACGGGTTCTCCCCTTCTGATATTAACCTCAGCGGCTTTTATTGAACCCCTGCTAATATCCAGCCCTACGACGACCCCTGACTTGGCCAACGATTTCACCCCTGACACCTGGCTTACGGCCTGACATTCCCGTAATTATATCGGACCCATATACTTTGAACAAACGTTAGTGATAATCCATACATCCAATGACGTGTTCCGATTGTACAGTGAAGAACTGAAATGACGCGATCGTTGCAGAGCAGTTAGTGTGTAGCCCGAGCGGAGCGACGCCCCTCGCCTGCGGCCTCATCGAGTGCCCCTTGTAAGTTTGCGTCCAAGAAACCGGGTTCTGTACAGTCATTCCTTTTATCCGGCTCGCAAAACGCGAGAACGTGTTGGCTACACCGAACCCCTACTTAAATACCTTTCAACGTCGTTCTCTTTTATCCTGTAATTCTTCCCTACACGGATAGCCGGAAGTTGCTTGCTCTTCACCAGCCTGTAAACCGTCATGTTCGAGACTCGCAAGATTTTCGCAACTTCATTAACTGTTAGTAACTTGTTGCTCATCTCTGCTCACCTTCATCATAGGACTCTAAACGTTAAATCTTTTTAACTGGTTGAGACAGTTTGGTTATTCCTTAACTAGAGAATCAAATTATGAACTATTCTAAACAATATTGTCAATATTCTCTTTCGTAAACTTATACAACAAACTTGACCACTTTACTTCAAACAGATAAAAAAATCTCAAAATTATCAGATATTGACTGTTTGTAGTGTAGAGGTTCAAGTTCAACCATATGATAGAGAATCTAGGGACAGCTTTCGATGTCACCTCAAGAGTTTCATATACAGGTCTGCAAGCTGTTTACCCCAGATGAGGGCGATAACGGCGCCGGAAGCAAGAAATGGAGCAAAAGGAATTCGGTCTTTCCGGTTCTTAATCTTGAATCCCAGTAAAGCAATTGAGACGATAGCCCCGATGAGAAAGCCTAAGAACAGTTGGAGGGCAACAAGATACAAATGAAAATAACCCAGTGCAAGGCCAATAAAGGCAACGAGCTTTACATCCCCCATTCCTATCCCTGTAGGAAGGTCCAATCTTGGATGACGAATCCCGGCCTCTGACTCATCAGTCTGCTCCTGCGACGCGTCATCCGGAACGTCGCGCCCTCTTAAGAAGATAGCGCCATATACAAGCCCGGCAGCAAGCAGAAAACCGCCGCCTATGGCTCCACCGGCAATCGAGAGGCCGATCCGACCGGGTTGCCCTCGGTACAGAGCTGAACCTATCACGAGTGCGAGCATGATGATCATCCCGGGGTAAATCGCCATGTTAGGTATGATCCCGAAGTCGATGTCGGCACCGACCGAGATTATCAGCACGGAGACCAGAAGAAGGCCAATGAACAACTCAGGTGAGACGTTACTTCCTTCGGGTAACCCCATGTCCGCGGACATCAGGTTTACGCTCCACCAGTAGACAAGGACAAAGAGGAGAGCAGTTGTAAGCTCGACCAGGGGGTATCTCCATGAGATTCGTTCACCGCATTTCCGGCACCGCCTACGAAGTAAGACGAAGCTGAGCAGCGGTATATTATCGTACCAACGGATTGTCGAATCACAGGTCGTGCAGTGCGAGCGCTGTCCCAGCGATTCCTCGCGCGGCATCCTGTAGATGCAGACGTTGAAGAAGCTCCCTAGAATCAGGCCGAACCCGGCAACAGCGATATAATAAAACCAGGTCACCTTATCACTCCATTTTGTCCCGGTCGACCAACCTTTTGAACAGCACCGGGCTCAAGTTATAATCTGCAGTATGCAAAATGATACACCAAAACCATCGGCTTCCCTCCCCCGAGACCTTTACCGGCTAACGGAAAAGGTCAGATCCAGGCCGGACATGGTCATGATGCCGGCCCTGTTTCTCCTGAGCTTCTTACTGCACGCTTTGACGGCGGCTCGAACTGTCACTTTTTCGGACTCGGGTGATTTCCTGATGGCTATCTCGACCGTCGGGAACTGCCACGGCCCAGGCTACCCCCTGTACCTGATGACCGCGAAAATGTTCTCTCTCCTGGTCCCGTTTGGCTCGCTGGCATTCAGAGTGAGCCTCTACAGCGGAATAATGGCTTCGATTACGACCTGCCTCATCTACTGGATCGTGTACCGGATGAGCCTCAGCCGACTCGGTGGAGCCGTCGGCGCACTTGCCTACTGCTTCTCCTACACGTTCTGGTACCAGACAGTAATACCGGAGACTTACAGCATCACGACTTTTCTCACAGCGGCTTTGATCGTCTTCGCCCTGCGGTGGGAGAGACAGCTTGAAGAAGGGCGAAAAACGTCGGCCGATAATACGCTCGCGTTATTCGCCCTGTTTTTCGGGCTTGCGCTCTCTAACCATTTCATTACCATTTATCTGTTACCTGCGTTCCTTTTTTTCGCCCTGGATACAAGCTGGCGCGAGATCATCGAACCACGAAACGTACTTCGCATTGCGGTATTCTTCCTTCTCGGTCTGCTCCCCTATCTCTATGAACCGACCGCCGCCTTCAGGGGGCCCGCCTACAACTACGGTGACCCTTCCACCCTGAAGCGCTGGTTTCAGCACGTAACCTTTTATCACCAACGAGGAGGGCTCTTTAAATACCCGTTCGCTCTCTTGGGAAGCAGGTTTTTGCGCTACTTCGGGACACTGAATACGGAGTTTCCGTACTTCGCGTGGCTCGGGGGGCTGGGATTTCTATCCTCAATGGGCATGCGTAAGAAGAAGTACCCGATATTTCTGCTCCTTCTATTCATACTCGCACTGTTGCCGGTTATGACGTACAACCAGATAGAGTCAGTGCTCCGCGCTCATTTCTATTACCTCAGCTACATGATCTTCTCTCTGCTGATCGGGCTGGGGGCCGCATTTCTAGTCTCTATGGCCAAGCGACTGGCAGAAAGGTGCGATAAGTTTATCGAATTTGCTTCGATCTCGCTCATGGCTCTGATACTTCTTTCCTGTCCAGCGTTGGCAGTAGCGGCTCACTATAAGAAAGTCGATAAAAGCAATTACTACTTCGCCTCGGACATGGCCCGAAATATGCTCGAGACTGCCGGAACGGGTAGTGTGATTGCCGTCGATTCCGACAACGTTTATTTTCCCTGCCGATACCTGCAGGTGGTGGAGCGAGAGTCTCCCAACGTACGAGTGATAAACCCGGAGGCAACCGGTGTCTCCGGTTTCGAGGGTAAGGACCTCCTCAGCAGAATCACTCCAGGTTACGGTCCCTCACAAGGCGAATCGAAGTACGTTCAGCTGGTGCAAAAGAATAATAAAGACTTGACTGTCTATTCAACTCTAACCGGTTTCATCAAATTCGACTGGAGCTACCGGTGGAACGGATACCTCGTTCAAGTCTTACCGGAGGGTTCTGAACCGGAAGGCACACCAAGAACCACGCACTTACGAATCAGGGACTCCGGGACTCCGTTCGGCGATCTTGACAGCGACGCAAGGGAGGCAATTCTATTCCCGGGTATTCTCAAGGCCAACCTCGATTACGCCAGAAGAGACTATCAAGCCGCATCTGAGGCCTATCGAGAAATCATAAACCGGTTTGAGTTGAATCTTTATGTCCCGACGCTTTACAGCTGCGAGGACTTCACGTTCATGCACGAATTCGAGGGACAGGTACTGAACCTGATGGGTAGATACAAGGAGACTACGTTATATTTTCCGCGGGTCAGGGTGATCAACCCCGATTATCACTCGCCTACGCTAGCCCGTGCTTATGTCGAGACCTCACAGTATCCTTCAGCCATTTTCGAACTTGAGGGATACCTAATGTCTGATCCTGAAGATGCTGAGGCCTACACTTCGCTCGGGGAAATCTACTTCTCGCAAAAGGAATACGGTAGCGCTTCCAACGCACTCAAGAAAGCTGTCGGGATCAAGCCAGACAATCCAAAAACCCATTACCTCTACGGTTTGGCGCTCCAAGAATCGGGTCATGCCAGGGCTGCCGTCGACCAGTTCAAAAAGACTATCCAGTTGGACCCGAACAGTGAGTATGCCAAGACCGCCCGCAGACTACTTAATCTGCCAAGTCCTTAGAGTGTAGCCTGCGTGAGACCAACTTAAAAACCTAGAAAGCCGACCCGCATAGGTCGGCTTTCTCGCCCTTTTTACATCTGGCCTGAACCTGATCAAAGTGTATGGGCACTGCTGACCAAGCAAGATGCTTCCAGGGTCCCGGCCGTCCCGGACCATAGTACGTACGAGACAGTCCCCGCCGGACATGTCGGATACTTTTTCATGTAGCCGCTGTTCACCATGTCAGTTATTCCGGGACCGCCAGCGCGTGGGTCTACCTCAAAGTCCGCACGGTACGCGTTTACGGCCCCATCCAAGGTCCTCAGGTTCGCCTGGCACGTTCTTACCTTAGCGTTTCTCTGGCTGTTCAGGTACAGCGGCAACGCTATGGCCACCAGGATGGCAATGATGAGTATTACGATCAATAGCTCGATCAACGTGAAGCCTTCTTTCCTTCTAAACATTTCTCTTCACCTCCTCCCTTCCATAAGCCAAACAAAAGCGTATAATTACACTTTCTCAATATCTTACTCGACGCATTTTCTTAAAAACTTTACTATTTTGTCAGTTTATCAACCGAAATGGTGAGCGATAATAACCTTTTTGCACTACTTTATTAATGTTATAATCTTGAAAATCGGCATATACAGAGCGATTACAATCATTCCCACCGATCCACCCAGCACAACCAGCAGGACAGGCTCAATAATCGAAGCGAAGCTGTCCATGGCGGCGTTGACCTCGCTGTCGTAGAAGTCACTCACTTTAGCGAGCATGACGTCCAAAGCACCCGTCTCCTCACCGATCGCTATCATCTGGGTCACCATCGGGGGGAATATCTCCGTTTGTGTAAGCGGGCGCGCAATGGTCTCTCCTTCTTTGACTCCGGCGCGTACCTCGTCGAGGGCCTTTGTAACGACCATGTTTCCGGTGGTATCTCCCGTTATCTCAAGCGCTCCCAGGATAGGCACGCCCGAAGAGATTAACGTCCCGAGTGTCCTTGAGAACTTCGACATAGCTGTCTTGTGAAAAAGTGTACCCACGAGAGGCAACCTCAGCTTGATGCGGTCAATGGTCATGCCGCCCGTTTCAGTCGCCTTGAAGCGCCTGTAAGCGAATACAAGGCCGATGATTACGACGATGACTACAAGCCCTCCCCAACCTGCCAGGAAATGGCTAATGTTGACAAGTATCTGTGTGTAAGTAGGCAGTTTTCCTCCGAGCTCCGTGAACATCTTGCCGAATTTCGGCACAACAAACATTAGCATGGCGGTCACTACCAAGATGGTTATCGCCAGCACCACAATAGGGTAAGTCATCGCGGACTTTATCTTCTGCCGGATTTCCGCATCCCGCTCCAACTGGTCCGCGACTCTGAGCAGAACGTCGTCCAGCATGCCACCGAGCTCGCCGGCCCTGACCATTGCGACGTACAGGTCGTTGAACGCCTCGGGGTGCTTGGACAGGGCCTCAGAGAGAGACCGGCCTGCCTCGAGTTCCTTGGAGCAATCCGTGATTATGTCCGACAGAACCTGCGATTCTGTCTGCTGCGCAAGAATGCTCAGGCACTTGATCAGGGGCAGGCCAGCGTTTATCATGGTGGCGAACTGGCGGGTGAAAATCGTGATGTCCTTGGATTTGACTCTCGCCCCGAAGATGTGGAACTCTTTCTTGCGGAGGGATGTCTTGACCTCCTCCACGGAGACCACGAAATAGCCCATCTGGCCCAGTTTTCCGGTCAGGGCGTCAACTGAGTCAGCTTCGAGAGACCCTTTTATCTCTCGGCCGTTTCGGTCCCTTACCTTGTAAGTATATGCGACAGCCATCCTGTACCTCCTAGATGTATATAACGTTCATTTCCTGCATGAGTGTCGCAGTATTGAAACAAATCTTTAACATTATCAACAACAATTAACACAACAAACACGCGGCACGCCCGTAACAAGTTTTATCGCCCAACGAGCCCCCGGTAGTCATCCTTGTTTTGCGACCTCGCGAGCCCGGTTTCATACGTTATCTGGCCAGCCCTGTACAGGGCAGCCAGCGAGGCGTCCATAGTCTGCATGCTGAGCTGGCCTCCGGCCTGCATGGCCGAATATATCTGGTGGACCCTCGCGTCCCGGATCATGTTCCGTATGGCGGAGGTGGCTATCATTATCTCCACGGCCGGCACCCTGGACTCTCGGCCCTTTGTGGGTAACAACTGCTGGGTGGCTATAGCCTGTATAGTAGATGCCAACTGTAACCTGACCTGCATTTGCTGATATGTCGGGAAAACGTCGATGATCCTGTCGATGGTCTGCGGCGCGTCCTGCGTGTGCAGGGTGGCGAACACGAGGTGTCCCGTCTCAGCAGCGGTCAGCGCAGTGGAAATAGTCTCGAGGTCCCTCATCTCCCCAACAAGGATTACGTCCGGGTCCTGCCTCAGCACGTACTTGAGCGCGTTGGCGAACGAGTGCGTATCGGCGCCGACCTCCCTCTGGTTGACGATGCACTTTTTATGAAGGTGCAGGAACTCGATGGGGTCCTCGACCGTCATTATGTGTTCCTCTCGGGTCGAGTTAATTATGTCAATTATGGCGGCAAGGGTAGTCGACTTTCCCTGCCCGGTAGGCCCGGTAATCAGTACGAACCCGCGTGGAAGCTGCGCGAACTCCTTCACTATCAGCGGGAGCTTGAGTTCTTCGACGCTCTTGATGCGGTAGGGGATTATCCGGAACGCCGCACCCAAGCTGTTTCTCTGGAAGTAGGCGTTTACCCTGAACCGCGCGCTACCTGGCACCGAGTAGGAAAGGTCGAACTCGAGGCTGGTCTCGAGTGTCTCGCGCTGACGTGCCGTCAGAATGCTGTAAACCATCTCACGCGTCTCGTCGCTGGAAAGCTTCGGGAGGTCCATCCTCTGGAGAACGCCGTTTATGCGTAGCACAGGCGGCACGCCCACAGTGATGTGGAGGTCGGACGCTCCCCTCTTGATAACTTCCTCCAGCAACTCGTTTATTTCGAGTTTGACACTTTTTACTGCCAAGTGGCTCACCTCCGATAGATTCCACGAATGATGAATATAAGGGTACTACATAACAACACGCAGGACCTCTTCGATGGAAGTGATCCCCCTCTTTACTTTTATGTAGCCGTCCTGCCTCAGAGTGCTCATTCCTTTTTCCCGAGCCAGAGTGCCTATATCCCTGGCGGTTGCCATGCCAACAATGAGCTTCTCTATGTCCTCGTCCATCCCCAGCACCTCATATAGACCGATTCTACCTCTGAACCCGGTCTTCGAGCAGAACGGGCAGCCGCCGCTCTCGGCTCTATAAAGGGTTACCTTCTCTTCTCCATCGACGGGAAAGCCGATCTTCTTAAGATACTCGCTTTCGTAAGTCGTCTCTTGCCGGCAGTGAACGCAGAGACGGCGGGCCAGCCGCTGGCTCACCACAGCGTCCACCGCGGAAGCTATGAGGAAGGGCTCCACACCCATCTCAATCATTCGGGTCATGGCAGATGGCGCGTCATTCGTGTGGAGGGTGCACAGGACCATGTGGCCCGTAAGGGCCGATTCTATCGCCATTTTCGCGCTCTCGGTATCGCGGATCTCTCCGATCATGACGATGTCAGGGTCACAACGCAGTATAGACCGCAGGCTCGCGGCAAACGTCAAGCCTACTTTTGCGTTCACTTGAACCTGGTTGAGCCCGGCCATCTGGTACTCGACAGGGTCCTCTACAGTTATGGTGTTTACCTCACGCCGATTGAGTTCGCCCAAGGCCGCGTACATCGTCGTTGTCTTGCCGGAACCGGTCGGGCCCGTGACGATCACCGTGCCGTACGGCTTGTGAAAGGACTCACTGAAGACCCTGAGCGGTTCAGACTCCAGGCCAAGGTCGGTAAGGCTAATAAGGATCGAGGAGCGGTCGAGTATCCTCAAGACGATCTTCTCCCCGTAGACTGTAGGCAAGGAGGCTGCCCTCAGGTCGATATCCTTCCCCGCTACGCTCATGGTGAAGCGCCCATCCTGTGGAACTCGCCTCTCCGTTATGTTCATGTTGGAGAGTATCTTGATTCGCGAGACCATCCCGGGGTGTACTTTCTTCGGGGATCTCCGCACCTCCCGCAGGACCCCGTCAACTCGATAGCGGATGCGAACTTCTTTTACCCCGGGCTCGATGTGCACGTCGCTTGCGCCTTCGCTGACGGCCTCGCTGATTATCAGATTGACGTACTTGACTATAGGCGCGTCCTCGCCCGCCTCCCTGAAAACCTCTTCCTCCTCTTCTTCGCCCTCTTCCTCTTCCTCCAGGTACTCTGCTTCCCCGAACTCCTCGTCCGTATCGGCCGTGTTCCGCACATACGTCTCAATGGCACTGATAATGTCCGCTTTAGTGCTCACCACAGGCATGATCTCCATTCCGCCCATGATGCGTATATCGTCGAGAGCGAAGACGTTGGTGGGGTCCGCCATCGCGACCACCAGCTTCCCATCCTTATAGTCGATGGGCAGGGCCAGATACCTCTTTGCCATTTCGACGTCTATGATGTTCGCTGCTTCAGGGTCGATGTGGTATGAACCGAGGTCCATATATTCTATGCCAATCTTTTCAGCCAGGATAGAGGTCAACTGGGCCTCCGTGAGCATTCCCATGTCTACCAAGACGCGCGCCAGCGACTTCCCGGAGTCGCCGCTTTCGGCAAGAGCTTTATCAAGCTGTTCCACGCTTATGAGATTGTTCTGGACCAGTATGCGGCCCAGCCTGTCACGTCTTGTTTTTTCCATGCCTCAAATCGCTTTTATATGATATATCCCGCTCACTCTAGATATGTGCTTCCTCCATTGCCTTGTGCAAGGCTGCCCGCATAACCTCGACAGGAGCGTCGAGGCCGGTCCATATCTCGAAGGCGGCCGCCGCCTGGTAGAGCAGCATGCCTTTCCCGTCCATTACCCGGCCGCCCCGCGCCTCGGCTTCCTGTAGCAAGGGCGTCTGATAGATAGAGTAGTTAAGGTCGCATACAACCTGGTTCTTGTTCAGCATTGCTACGGGAACCCTGAGCACGGACCCGTGAAAGTTGTTGAGAGGCGTCGCATTTATGATGACATCGGACTCGGCAACAAGAAGGTCATAATTCTCGTTCGGCGAAAACCACTTGACCTCGATTCCCGGGGCGCTCTGTTTTACTATTCCGGCCAGTTGCTTGCCCTTTTCAGGCGACCGGTTCACGATGACTATCGAAGCACATCCGGCAAGAGCTAGTGAGACCGTCACACTGCGGGAGGCGCCGCCGGCGCCCATGATGAGGACCCTCCTCCCCCTGACGTCGTAACCGAGATCCCTGACGAGCGCCGTGTAGAAGCCCCGGCCGTCGGTGTTGTAACCGATCAACCTGCCCTTGTCGAGCAGTATGGTGTTTACGGCCCCGACCGACTCTGCGAACATGTCGACCTCGTCGAGCAAAGGGAGCACCTTGGTCTTGAACGGCATCGTGACGTTGACACCGACGAATCTGAGTGCCTTCAGCCCCTCAATAGCCTCCTCGAGATAGCCATCTTGAACGGGCAGGGGGACGTAGCACCAGTTGAGGCCCATATAATCAAAGGCCGCGTTGTGGACGGCAGGAGACAGGGTGTGATCTAAAGGATTCCCGATTATTCCCACCATCCGTGTGTTACCATCTATACGCATCAGCGACTACACTTTTTTTCTTTCAGCCCACCGGTTTGACCTCTTCGGCCTTTTCCATAATGAGCTCCCGGATGTTGAGGAGTGCAGTTTCCACATCGCCCAACGGGGCGAGCATCTCGCGCAAAATTCCAGTAATGGTACACCCCTTCTCGCCCGACCCGGCGAGTCCTACCGCGAACGGCACTGCACATGTCAGTAAAAGGCTCGACTATTCCCTTTACCTTCTTGAATGTCGACCTGCGACCACCGTCCATCAGGACCACATATCCAAGCATCCCCTCGGCCAGAATCTTCCGCAGAATCAAACTGGTCTTAACCGAGACGAACGGTCCTGTGTCCACTCTCTCGTGGACTTCGCCCAAGCGACCCCCCGGACTCACGTTTATTATCAGGTCATTTAATATTCTTCTTAACCGACCCTTTATCAACCTCTTTTCCGCCTTTAGACTTCGACCCTCCAAAGCCAAATGTTATCGGGCGGTTGAGCACGGAATTCTTTTTCTCCTTTGAGCTCTGCTTGGTCTCTGTTGAGTTCTTTGTCGCCCTGCCTCCCTTTTCTTTCTTCTCCTGGTCTTTCTTCACGACGGGTATCCTCTTCTTCTTCTTCTTCTCGCCGTTGCCAACAAGCTCTATCAGTTCCTGCTCCAGTTCAAACGACTCGAGATCAACGAGGCTAGTGCCAGCTTCCCGCCTACCGCTTAGCTTGACTGAACTCAAGAAGTCCTCCTCTTCGGCCGTCTCCTCAAGTAGAGCATCCGTAGGCGTCAACTCCTCGATAAGCTCTGAGGTAACGCCCAGCTCCTCAATAAGCTCCGCCTCGGTCAGCGGCGCGATTTGCCTCGTCTCCTCTTCGTGTTCCTCTTCCTCGAACACTTCTTCTTCAGCCTCAATGACTACTTCCTCGATCGACCGAGCTACTGCGGCAGCCTCATAAACGGTCTCTACCGCAGGAATCTCCAACTCCAGCGCCGCAGAGAGCACGTAAGCGGAACCTGCCTTCACAATCGGCTCAGGCTGTTCAAGGAAAGCGACAGTCCCCTCCCGGCTGGCGGTTTTCCTGAACTTCAAGACCTTTCCCAGGATCCCACTTTTCCCATCGGTTGGCGTCTCGAGAATGCCTGCCCCGCCGACCGACGGTTGTTCCGCGGCCTTATCCGCCCCAATAAGTTCTGCTGCAGCCTTTTTTGGTTCGGTCAACCTCTCTCTCGGCCTGGTGCTCGCCTCTTCTAGATCCTCGAAAACCGGGGAGGCGGTTTGTCCTCCCTCTGCCCCGACCGGCG
>Ga0315289_10011660_pt1 | contig 12446 bp, 11 predicted proteins | sample YL17G11_40_MG_FD_203452 | JGI IMG/M metagenome (GOLD analysis project Ga0315289, IMG submission 203452) | Sediment microbial communities from Yellowstone Lake, YNP, Wyoming, USA - YL17G11_40 | ecosystem: Environmental > Aquatic > Freshwater > Lake > Sediment | place: USA: Wyoming | collected...
TGACGAAGAGTTCGAGCCGCGGCCTCCCGAAGTGTTTCAGTACTTCGTGCGGGTGAAGCCCGAAGCCATCGAGGCCTTCACAACACGCCACGGGCTGGATGGGACAGCCGGCGTTGAGGACGAGATCGTCTACCAGAACAGCCGTCGTCTGAACCAGGCGTTTTACGCCTCCGCGGGCGAGAAACGAGCCTTCGTTCTCTCCCACGGCAAGAACATGTTCGTCCTCAAGATGGTGGGCTACGGTGACGACGTGATTCGCTTCTACCAGCTCGAAAACCTGCATGCCCATGTCTGGATCGGTCACCATCGCTATCCGACCAAGGGCAAGGTCTGGCATCCCGGCGGCGCGCATCCGTTCGTCGGACTTCACGAAGCCTTGGTGCACAACGGTGACTTCGCCAACTATGCCTCCATGTGCGAATACCTGGCGCAACGAAATATCTATCCGCTCTTCTTGACGGATACCGAAGTTTCCGTCCTTGTTTTTGATCTCCTCCACCGGACGTACGCCTACCCGCTCGAGTACGTGATCGAGTCTCTGGCGCCCACCACAGAGCGGGACTTCACCCTGCTCCCCGAAGCCAAGCAACGGATCTACCGCCTGTTGCAGACCGCGCACATTCATGGCTCGCCCGACGGACCCTGGTTTTTCCTCATCGCTCAGTCCGCACAGCGGGAACGGGCCTGCCGTCTCCTCGGGATCACGGACACCAGCATGTTGCGCCCGCAGGTCTTCGCCTTGCAGCAAGGCCCGGTCCCGGTCGGCTTCGCCGCCTCGGAGAAGCAGGCTATTGATGCAGCTCTGGAGAGTCTGGCCTCGGAAGATCCGCGCTTCTGGACGCGCGCCGACCGCTACTGGAACGCGCGCGGCGGCAGCCACACTGACGGCGGGGCTTTCATCTTCACCGTTCAGGCGGACGGAGACGGTGCTGCCAGGCTCACCTGCGCGGACAAGTTCGGCCGGCCCATCTCGGCAGACAGCGCGCAAAAACCGTGCCAGATGAACACGCCGGCCTCAGGCGCCCCCCTGACGCTTCCCGACTTCCCTGCCCCCGAGCTGTTCGCCTGGGTCAAGGAGCAGCTCCCGGGCTGGGATTATGAGAAGCTGCTGGCGTTTCTCCAGGCATTGCAGCGCAGCGCTCAAGAGGACCACAGCCGCAGGCGAGCCCTCGAAGTCCTCACGCTCCTGATGGACCGACGCTACCCTACGGGATCGATGCGACGGAGCTGTTTGCTATCGCTCTTCGATCAGAGCCTGGCGGGGATCGTCGAGTCCATCCGTCAATCCCCTTCCCCAGCGTACGGCTTCGTGAGCGCAGCGGGGCCGTCGCCGGACCTGACCGGAGAATCACAAACCGTCGTGATAGATGCGCGCGGATTTGCGCCCGAAGGTGAACACTCGCTGGCCCGCGAGATCGTCCGGCTATACCGGCGCGGCTCTCGCAAGTTCATTGTGGCTCGAACTCAAGGTCATCGCTTCATCGCCAATGGCCTGGGACCCGACACCACAGGCGTGCGCATTGACGTTTACGGTTCCTCCGGAGATTACCTGGCTTCAGGGATTGACGGAGCGGAGGTTCTCGTCCACGGTGACGCGCAGGATCAACTGGCGCAGATTATGAAGGACGGAAAACTCGTCGTGTACGGCAACGTGGGCCAGACCTTTCTTTATGCCGGCAAGGGCGGAGAAGCGTTTGTTCTGGGTAGCGCGGCGGGCCGGCCCCTCATCAACGCGGTGGGCAAGGTCCGCGTGGTAATCAACGGGACCTGCCTTGATTACCTGGCCGAGTCATTCATGGCCGGAGACCCGCTGGAGGGCGGGGGCTTCGTGATCCTCAACGGGATCACCTTGGATGACCAGGGCCAGATCGTCGAGTTGGACACGCCCTACCCCGGCGGCAACTTGTTCTCGTTAGCCTCCGGGGGCGCCATTTACCTCCGCGATCCGCAAGGCGCAGTTTCCGAGGAGCAACTCAACGGCGGGGAGTTCGCCGCACTGGAAGAACGCGACTGGGCCGTCGTCGGTCCCTACCTCGAGGAGAACGAGCGGCTGTTCGGCGTCCCGTTGGCGAGGCTGCTGGAAGTCCGAGGAACGGCGCTTCCTCCCCAGCGGGTGTACCGGAAGATCCGCCCCCGTGCGATCGCCGCGCTCCAGGCCGAAGAGGCCTGGACGAAGATGCACGTGTAGCTGGCCGCCGGCTACCGCCTCCCGCCAGATGAATCCAACTCGGGCCGTGCCCAGCCAATCTGGTCTATGATGAGAGACACAGGTGGCTGTATGGCGGATCGTGAAGTGGCGGCGTACAAGGACTACCGCTGGATCGTGGCCGATCCGGGACTACTGGGCGGCAAACTGGCCGTGCGTGGCACAAGGTTCTCAGTGTCCTTCATCCTCTCCTGCCTGGCTGAGGGTATGAGCCCGGAGGAGATCGAAGAGACATACGGCGCACTGCCGCGCGACGCCATCCCCGAAATCATGAGAGTAGCATCGGAGTTCCTGGACTCCGCCCATGTGGCTGCTTGACGCGAACCGCGCGTCGTATTGGTCACGCTCCCGCAACTTCGTGGTCGGCGATTTCTCGAGGAGTTTCGAAAGACCTGGGCCAGCCACCCACTCCAGCCGATTCCCGGGCGCCTGATCCGCTGGCCCCGCCCATGAGCGCTTGCCCCCGGAGCCAGAGGTCGCGCGTTCGAATGGCGCCGAGCCTACCAGCCTTCAGCCTGAAATCAACGACTTAGCGGCGACGGAAGCCGCGAACTGCCCTCCCCAACTGCTTGCCCAGAGGCGGAGACCCAGGAATCTTGGCAACCAATTGGCAACCAGCGCGGCCCCCGGCGTGACTGCCAGGAACCTGAAGGCACGCCTGGCTGCGGGGCGTGCGCCGTATGTCCGGGACTGGTAGGCCGGGCGCGTCGGAGGTGAAGTCCACAGTCGATTCGCCAAAGACCTTCCGTCCCACCGCCCGCGCCGCGACGTGGACCCCGAGAAGGTGGCAGAACTCCGACGCGTCGGCCTCTCCTGGCGCGCCGTGGCCGACCACCTGGGAATCGGCGTAGGAACCGCCCGCCGCGCCGTGGGGATGCTCAGCCTCACCCGCCGCCCGACACCGTGCCAATCGCTTGCAGCGGGCGTCTTGGTGACCAACGCCGAAGAAAAACCGACTCCACGGCCTGAAATCGCAGCCACAGACGACCCACAGCCACCCCTGGCACCCAGCCCCCTGGGCGCTCACCGCCAACCCCGCGGTAGCCCCAAAACTACGTGGGCACGTAGACTGCTGACGGAACGAGGCGCACGATAATCGCGCGCCGCTGGACGCGGCGTAGCGAATCAGCATGGGACTGGCCCCCGAGGTAAGCGCCTGGGAGGACGAGACCGCCGGGCCATCCGCTGGCAGAGGGGTGCGGCGGTCAGACTGAGCGAACTGCTCCACGGCGTCCTGTGGGGTGCAGCGCCTGCTCACTAGAGCCGGTGCCAGTGGACTTCCGAGGAAGGCAGTCAGCTATATACTGGAAGCAAATTGGCATGGAGGCCGCGATGGCTTGTGAGCCAACCACCATTCATATCGGCGTCGAAGGTTCTTTCCTGACATTCGAGGGCTATCCACCCACCGTGTGGATAACCGCAACCCTCGCCCCTCATTGGTTCACCGACGCCCTCCAGGAAGCACGCGCCGATGGACCCGGACCGCGGCGTCGCGAGATTCTATTCGCCGTGTGCTGTGCCGAAAGCTATCTGCTGGAGTGGGTTCGTGACCAGGTGCTAAAGTGTGATTTCGAGCAGTTGAAAACGTACTTCCCGGCCGGAGCGCGCAGGGGGGTCAATGAGAAGTGGAAGGAGATCCCCAGCCAACTTCGGAAGGACGGCCTAATTCCAACCGCCCCTGATCTCGGGGGCCCACACGGGGAAGAGTGGTCAAGGCTGATCGACTACCGGGACGGCCTAGTTCACGCCAGAGCGAGTCGGCCCGAGGCCGATTCACTGCCGGACCAAGAGAGGCCGATTCCGCCCACATCACTGCTCTCTCAGATGGCGCGGGGTTGGGCTGTGCGGGTTGTCATTGAGCGCATCAAACGTCTGCACAACGCCATTGGCACACCGTATCCGCCGTGGTTAATCGAACCGTAGCGGGCGATGACTAGTTGCGGCGGGCTGGGCACGGGGGCGGGGCACCCGTGCGGCGGCGCGCGAGAACGTCGTTTCACGCCAGCGTCCTGCGTTTGCCCTCCTACGCCGCCGGCGCTTTGCGCGCACGCAGCGAGCGCTGTTCCGGCGTCATGGAGGCGGCAGCCTTCTTGCCGCCGATCTTACCGCCCTTGCTCCCCTGCCTTCGAAAGAACTCCAGGACCTCGAGAGAAAGTCTCGTCCTCGCCATGTGACCATCTCACTGAGGGTGAGCACGGACAAACAGGCCGATCCAGGCGTATCGCTGGAGGCCCAGGCCGAGAAGATCCGGGCCATGGCGGCAGTCCAGGGCGCGGAACTGGAAGACGTGATGCTGGATGCGGGAGAATCGGTCAAGTCGCTGAACAGCCCAGGCATGACGCGCCTGCTTGCCCTGCTGGACTCGCGCGCCGTCGACGTGGTGATCGCTGCCGAGCTGGACCGGCTCACCCGGAGTGTGAAGGACCTGGCCGAACTCCTGGAGCGCCTCCAGCATCGTGGGATAGCCCTGGTTTCGGCGGCCGAGTCTCTGGATACCGCATCGGCCGCCGGCCGGCTGGTCCTCAACACCATGCCGCCGGTGTCGCAGCGGGAGCAGGAGGCCATCGGCGAGCGCACGCAGGACGCCCTGAACCACAAGCGGGCCAACCGGGGAGGGGGTGGGGACGGTCCCCTTCGGCTACCGGCTGGCGGAGGATGGCGTGCATCTCGGAGCGGACGCGGCGGAGCAAGGCACTGTGTCCCGCATCCGGGAAGTGAGGGTGGCGGGCCACGCGACCCGCCAGATTGCGGATGAACTGAATCGGTAGGGAACCACCACCCGGCACGGCATGGCGGCTCCAGTACGTGGCGGACGCACTCCGGCTGGCGTAACATTGGGGAGCGGGGTGCACATGATCCGGAGCTTGATCGTAGAGGGATTCGCAGTTATCGGATTTTGCTTCACAGGCTTCAGTGTCGGGATCTATCTCGTGTTGCGGTTCGGGGGTCGCATGCCGATGACCAAGAAGATGAGAGCCGAATGGCAGCAATTGGAAGCGTTAGAGGAATCGGACCCAACGATGAAAACTAAGGACGAGTACGCCGCCCATTGTCTCTTGTTGATGTGGCTGTTCATCGGGCTCGCGGTATTTGGTTGGATCCTTTCGAGGGCTCTTAACTTCGGCTGGAAGGTCCTGTTTGGCTAGGTCTTGTCACCGAACGGGACCGTCACATGACGGTCCGCTGAAGGCTGGGGACCCTGGCCAGGGGGTCTGCCTCATCAAACAGGTATGGCCGTGGCGCGACAACGCAACACGCGCAGGAAGAGCTCCGGAGCAAGCAGTCGCGCGTTCGAATCGCGTCGGGGGTGCTAGAGCCTCGAAGCCGTCGTCAGCGATCGTTCCGGCTCTCGCGGCGCCCTCCTTCGGGTCCAAGCGGGCTGGCTTGGGCCCGGGGACAGGCTGCACCGTCTACCGGGGGCACGGTGGAGCCAGTCCCCGGCCCGCTACCGCCAGTGCAGGATGACCTTGGCGGCCTGGAAGTTGTGAAAAAATCGCCTTGGCATATTTGGGGAGGACAAGCTAAAGCATGTCCCACGTGGCGCCTCTGGCGCTTGCGCGGCTTAGTGGCGTAAGCTTCAGCTTGCGCACGCGAGTTTTTCACGCCTTCCTGGCCCGAGAGCATCACTTCGAAGCCCTTCTGGAAGTCGAGCGAGGACTGACGCGAGCTGCCGATCTGGCTGCTCTGCAAGACCGCGGGAGAGACGGCCCCCTACCGCCAGTGCAGGATGACCTTGGCGGCCTGGCCCGAGCGCATCACTTCGAAGCCCTTCTCGAAGTCGGTGTAGTGGAAACGGTGGGTGATGACCGGCCGCAAATCCAGGCCGCACTGGAGCATGATGCTCATCATGTACCAAGTCTCGTACATCTCCCGGCCGTAGATGCCCTTGATGGTCAGCCCGTTGAAGATCACCGTGTTCCAGTCGATGGCGATGTCGCGCTCGGGGATGCCCAGCAGGGCGATCTTCCCGCCGTGGCACATGTTGGCGAGCATGTCGCGGAAGGCCGAAGCGTTGCCGGACATTTCGAAGCCCACGTCGAAGCCCTCCGACATGCCGAGCTGCTTCTGCGCCTCGACGATGGATTCGGTGCGCACATCCAGGGCCAGGGTGACGCCGATCTTCCGCGCCAGCTCCAGGCGCCAGGGATTGACGTCCGTGATGACCACGTAGCGCGCGCCGGCGTGCCGCGCCACGGCCGCGCCCATGATACCGATCGGCCCGGCGCCGGTGATCAGCACATCCTCGCCCAAGACGGGGAACGAGAGCGCCGTGTGAACGGCATTGCCGAAGGGGTCGAAGATGGCGGCGATGTCCAGATCCACGTGCGGGTTGTGGTGCCAGACGTTGGTCATCGGCAGGGACAAGTACTCGGCGAACGCGCCGGGACGGTTGACGCCGACGCCCAGCGTGCGGGCGCAGAGGTGGCGCCGCCCGGCCAAGCAGTTGCGGCAGCGGCCGCAGACCACGTGGCCCTCTCCACCGGCGATCATGCCGGGCGTGAAGTCGGCAACATTCGAGCCGACCTCGACGATCTCACCCACGAATTCGTGGCCCACCACCATAGGGACGGGGATGGTCTTGCGCGCCCAGTCGTCCCAACTGTAGATGTGGACGTCGGTTCCGCAAATAGAGGTGCGGTCAACCCGGATCAGCACGTCGTTGATGCCGATCTCGGGAACCGGGACCTCCTCGAGCCACAGGCCCGGCTCAGCTTTGCTCTTGACCAGAGCTTTCATGCGGACTCCCACCTCCCGAACGCGTCGATTCCCGAAGTATACCGCGACCCGGCACGCCGGCGCGCCTGAGCGCCGGTCCTACTTGACGGTGAAGTCGTCGGGCCGGCCCAGTTTCTGGTAGAGCCGCCGGCGGGCCGCCTTGTCTCCATCCAGAATCTTCTGCGCGGCCTTGGCCACCACCTCGGCCTTGGCGCGGGGCACCACCGCCACGCCGTCAATGTCGGCCACAATGATGTCGCCGGGCATCACCAGCACGCGCCCCACCGAGATGGGCTGGTTGTAAGACTCGATTTGCATGCGCCCCGGATCGATGCCGCGCGTGGAAGCCTTCTGGTAGACCGGAAGCTTCTGGAGGACCAGTTCGTCGGAATCGCGGCAGCCGCCGCTGGTCACGATGCCGCGCAAGCCGCGCATCACCCAGCCCAGCGTGTTGTTCGACCCGCAGATGCCGTCATCGCGCGTTCCGGCATCAATCACCAGGATGGTCCCCGGCTGGACGTGCTGAGTCCACTCGCCCGGCACCTTGGTGCGATACCAGTTGGATTCCCACGTGGCAAACTCCTCGTGGGAGGGGAAATTCGGCGCGCGTTCCTGCGCCGGCACGGTGCGCAGCGTGAGCGCCACGCCGCAAATGCGGTGCGTGAACTTCTCGCCGTCGCGCCACAGCGGCCGGATGTCCGGGTCCATGAGCTGGAGATCCTGCAAACCGGCGACGTCCAGGCCGTCGGAGACGTCGGTCACGCGCATGTCCTCGAACAGCTTGAGGAGGCGCTGGTTTTCTTCCTGGGGGTATTGCTCCACCTTCAGGTACTGCTTCGAGTACGGCGCCGACGGCCGGGCCTGCCCCCAGGCCAGCGCGGCGGCGCACAACAGAAAAGCTGCTCTTTTCATTCGCATCATCCTTTCCGGACAGGCCGGCGGCCTGTCCTGAGTGAAATCAAAGCCTCGCACCTGTTCCACCAGTGGCGCGCGGCTTCATCCGCAGCCAGCAAGAGATGGCCGCGAGGTTCAGCACGGCCGCCGCAGAGAAGTAAGTCGCGCCGCTTCCCGTGAGGCCGTGCAGATAAGGGAAAGCGTTCGCGCTCACGAAGGCGCCGAAATTCCCCACCATGTTCATCGCTCCCCCGACGCTTCCGGAGTGCTTTCCGCCGATATCCATGCAATAGGCCCAACTCGGGCTGATCGTCATTTCAACGCCAAAAGTAGCCGCCGCGAAGCACGCGACCGCGGCTACAGGACTGCCAGCCAACGACACGGCGAATATGCCGCCAGCCGCAAGCAGAAAACCGCCCATGCCGGGCAGGCGGCGCGACCAGGCGCGATACCCGGAGCGATACAGAAAATCCACGAGCATTCCCGACGCCCAGTTGGCAGTCGCTCCGCACAACAGCGGAACCATGGCGTAGCCCGCTGCCTCAGCCGGCGACAACTGAAATCGCTCTTTCAGGTACGGATGCATCCAGGACATGCAGATGAAGAACGTGAAATTGCCGCAGAAATACTGAGCCATCGCCAGGGCCATCGGCCCGGAGCGGAACACCTGCGCCAGACTCATCCCCGCGCCCCGCTCAGGGGCCTCCTGGACGACCGCCTGGCGCGGGTGATTCCGAAAAAGGAGCGCCCAGAGCAGGGCCCACAAAATGCCCGGGATGCCCAGCAGGTAGAAGGCCCAGCGCCAGTTGTAGATGCCGAGCAGCCAGGCGCAGATGGGAAACGCGATCCCGCCGCCCAGCAGGGCGCCGGAGAACAGGATGCCGTTGGCCAGGCCCCGCTCTCCAGCGGGCAGCCAATTGTAGAAGGCGCGCGCCGAACCGGGGAACGCGCCGGCCTCCGCCACGCCGAAGAAGAAACGGATGGCCAGCAGCGAGCCGAGCCGGGAAACCGTCCCCGTCAGCGTCGTAAACAGGCTCCACAGCCCGACCAGCGCCGCCAGGGCGAATCGCGGCCCGAAGCGGTCCGCGAACCAGCCCGAGGGGATCTGCGCCAGCGCGTAGCCCAGCGCAAAGGCGCTGAACACCGCCCCCATCGCCTGGTCGGAGAGAGCCAGCTCCGAGGCCATGGGCCCCTTGGCCGACGAGATGGCCGCGCGATCGATATAGGTGACAAGCGCGAGGACGAAAAGCGCCGCCACAACCAGGTATCTGGCCCGCGGAAGCGGCGCCGAGGCCCCAGTGGCGGTGGTCGCGCTTCCCGGAGCTGAGCTCTCTCTACCCGAGGCCATGACGGAGAATATCTTCCAGTGCGCTGAGGATATGATGCTGCATCAGTTCCTGCGCGGCGGCGGTTTCGCGGTCCGCAATCAGATCGATCAGGCGCCGGTGCTCCTGCGCCGCGCGGGACGATCGGCCTAACCGTATGGTCTTCGCGCTCAGCATCTGGGTCTTGAGGGAAATCTGCCCGATGACCGGGGCCAACTGCGAGTTCTTGGCAGCCCGCATGATGGCGGCATGCAATTCCTGGTTGTAAAGCCGGTAGGCTTCCATGTCCTGCCGCGCCAGGGCGGCTTCGCCCGCGGCCTGGTGCGCGAGCAGCCACTCGATCTCCTCAGGCGTGATCCGGTCGCACGCCAGCCGGACGCTGAAGCACTCCAAGGCCGCCCGCATTTCGTACACGTCGCGGACTTCCGGCTCCTGGAAGCGGCGCACGAACCAGCCCTGGTAAGGGACCTTGACGACCAGACCGTCTTTCTCCAGGCGGCTCAGAGCTTCTCGTACCGGAGTCGTGCTGACCGCGAGCTGTTGCGCGATGCCGTCGGCGTAAAGTTGCGCCCCGGAGTCCAGGTCACCCCGGATGATTCCGTTCAGCAGCGCCTGGTAAACCCGCTCGGAACGCTGGACGGGTTCGCCCAGCGGCTTCAGCGCCAGAGTGTTTGTGCTACTTTTCCTCATTCCCATTTCAGGTATACAGTCTTGACGTTCGTGTAGAACTCCTTCGCCGTGTGCCCGATCGAAAAAGCGCCCTGGCCGGAATCCTTGATCCCTCCAAACGGAACATGCGCCTGGCTGGCCGTACCGTGATTGACGTGAATCATGCCGGCCTGGACCCTCTGTATGAAGGCGTGCGCCAGTTTCATCCGCGCGGTGAACAGCGCAGCCGCCAGTCCGTACCGGGTGCTGTTTGCCACAGCCACGGCCTCATCAAACCCGCTGACGCGGATGACGGGCAACACCGGTCCGAAGATCTCCTCTTGCGCCAGCGGCGAGCCAGGCTCGACGGCGTCAAACAGCGTAGGCGCGTAGAAGTAGCCCTCGCGATCCGCATCCTCCACCAGCCGCCGGCCTCCCGCCAGCAACCTGGCCCCGGAGTCGAGGCCGCGCCGCACGTAACTTTCGACTATCTCCATCTGGCCCTGGCTCACTAGCGGGCCCATGGTCGTGTTCTCATCCAGGCCGTCCCCGACTCGAATGCGATTCACGTGGGCCAGGATTCTCTCGACCAGCTCGTCGGCTTGCTCGTACGAAACGATGACGCGGCTCAGAGCGGTGCAGCGCTGTCCACTGCAAAGGAACGCGGCGCTGACAATCTCGCGCGCCGCTCCTTCCAGATCGTCGTGATCGACCACGACGGCAGGGTTCTTTCCTCCCAGTTCAAGCTGGACCTTGGCCATGCGACGGGCCGCCCGCTCGTAGAGGGGAATCCCGACCGCGGTTGAGCCGGTGAAGGTGATGCCTCGCACTCGCTCATCGTCCACCAGCCGGTCGCCGATCGCGCTGCCGCTGCCAATCAGCAGGTTGACCACACCCGCGGGGAATCCCGCCGCTTCCAGCAGCTTGACGATATAGACGGCCGACCACGGCGTCAGCGAAGCCGGCTTGAAGACGACGGTATTCCCGCAGGCCAGCGCTGGCGCAATCTTCCGGACGGGCGTAACGACCGGGAAATTCCACGGCGAGATGGCGGCCACAACACCCAGGGGCTGGAGCACCGTCGAGCAGGAGAACCCGGCGCGTTCGCTGGGAAAGGTGTGTCCCGCGAGACGGCTGGCCTCGCCAGCCGCGAACCGGGCCTCGGCGGCGGCGCGGGCGACCTCGCCAACGGCTTCGGCGAGCGCCTTGCCCATCTCCAGCGTCACGATGCGGCCCAGTTCCCGCCGGCTGTCTTCCAGGAGCTGGGCAAACCGGAACAAAAGCGAGCCGCGTTGCGGTCCCGGGACTTCAGCCCACTCGGTTGCGGCGTTCGCCGCCGCCGCGACCGCCGCGTCCACATCCCCTCCCGACGAACTTGGAAACTCGCCGAGCACCTGAGCCGGACTGGCGGGGTTACGGATGGGATAGCGGCGCCCGGCTTCCGGCGCCTGCCATTTGCCGTTGATGTAGTTGCTGTGCTGTTCCATCTGCGATCAGAGAGACTCCTGCAAAACGCACCGCAGATCTTCGACGCCGGCCCGGCGGGGATTGACCGCGACATTTCCGCTCTTGACCGCCTCGGCCGCCACGCCAGCGATGTGTTCCTCTTTCAGGCCCAACTCGCCGAGGCCGCCGGGGATGCCGATGTCCCGCGCCAGAGTCCGCACCGCCGCGAATGAGCGAGCCGCGGCTACCTGCGGCGAAAGCTCGTCCACGGGCTCTCCCAGCGCCCGGGCGACGGCGATGAAGCGCTCGGGCTGCGCCAGGCAGTTGAACTCCATGACGACCGGCAGGGTGATGGCGATGGAAAGGCCGTGCGGTATGCGGAGTTCCCAGCTCCCCAGCGGCATCGCCAGCGCGTGCGCCAGCCCCAGGCGGGTCGGGTTCATGGCGATGCCGGCCATCGTGCTGGCCAGCAACATGGCGTAACGCGAGGTCCGGTCCCGGCCGTTCAAGACGGCGGTGCGCAGATGACTGCCAATCAACCGGATGGCCTCCAGCGCCAGCGCGCCGGAAATGGGCTGGCAGGCGTCGTTGGTGTAACACTCGATCGCGTGGCCCAGCGCGTCCATGCCGGTGGCCGCGGTGAGCGACGGCGGCAGACTGACGGTCAGCTCCGGATCACACAGGGCCACGGACGGATAAAGCAGAAAGCTCCCCGCCGCAACTTTGAGCCGCCTGGTGTCGTCGGTGAACACGGACCAGAACGTCACCTCGCTGCCCGTTCCAGCCGTAGTCGGAATGGCCACGATAGGCAAGGGCCGGTTCGGGATTCTGTGGAGTCCGACGTAGTCCAGAATGGAGCCGGAATTGGTCGCCATGGCCGCCACGGCCTTAGCCGTGTCCAGCGAACTGCCGCCCCCGAGCCCCACGACCGCATCGGCCTGGCAAGCGCGCAACTGCGCAGTCGCCTCGGCGATTAGCTCCGAGCCGGAATCCGGTTTGACTCCATCAAAGACGGCCAGCGGCATGCCGGCCGCGCCGAGCAGCGCCTCGATCCGCTCCACCAACCCCGCCGCCCGCAAGCCCGGATCGGTGATCAGCAATGGTCTCCGGCTGCCCAGCGAGCCGAGGCGCTCCGGCAGCGTGTTCAGCGCTCCGCAGCCGAAGTGGATGTCCGTGGGGACCGGGAGGAAGTTGAAGGTCTGGCCGCAGTT
>Ga0315289_10011661_pt1 | contig 12446 bp, 23 predicted proteins | sample YL17G11_40_MG_FD_203452 | JGI IMG/M metagenome (GOLD analysis project Ga0315289, IMG submission 203452) | Sediment microbial communities from Yellowstone Lake, YNP, Wyoming, USA - YL17G11_40 | ecosystem: Environmental > Aquatic > Freshwater > Lake > Sediment | place: USA: Wyoming | collected...
AAGACCACAAAAGAAGGAGTCTATGCCGGGGGAGACATCGTTACCGGCGCCGCAACCGTCATCCTCGCCATGGGCGCAGCCAGAAGAAGCGCCAGAGCAATCCACGCATACCTCATGGGAAACGGCGGATGAGCCTCTCCAGAGATTCGCTGCGGCTTTGGGAAGGGCGTTTTTTGATAACCTTGAAGATGGGGCCGGAGGGCTGCGCCAGTCACAATTCCGAGAATGAGGCTGGAAACCCCCGCAGGGTTAATACATGCTTTCGCAAGTACGATCGCGCATTCGGAACCAAGCGCTTCTTTTGAACACCATCAGTCGCGCCTCGCAGCAGAGCGGGTCTCTCGCGAAGCCGCCAAGACCCAAAGAATTGCTCACAGTCGTGCAGACAGGACGCTTAGCATCTTAGCGAGAAAAAACTGAAACCCCTGTCCAATCCCGCCGTCGGCGGGACAGGATTTATGAATCAGAGCACTTAATCCTCGAAGCTCGAACCGAGTGAAGTCAAAAGGAGGACACCATGAAAATCTCTAAGTCTCTGTCGGCGTCGCTGTTGGGCATGACACTTCTCACGGGAGGGGCTTTTGCCGAGCAGACCTCAGACGTCGCCGACCTCGCGTATTCGGAGCTGATAACGTACGGCATTGTCAACGCCTACTCAACGAACGTCCTGGTGCAAATCGGCTTCCAGGGCGGCAGCTTGCCGAAAGAGGAGGCCCTCGAGGCCGTCCAGAGAAATGGCGCCTTTGTGAAAATCCTCCAGCGCCACGCTCATAACCTCAAACGCGCCGCAGCCAAGAGAGAAGAAGGAATGACTAAGCTCGTCAATGATATGTGCGAGATAGCCACATATCTCGAGCAGCAGACTCAGGCACTCAAGGACTGGATTAACGACCTCGAAAGCAAGTCGGCGAGGGGGCTCTATGACAGCTACTGCGACAAGCTCGAAAAGAAAATAGAATTGATGCTGAGGGCAAAGTAGCCCCTCCAGGTTCCCACGAGGACTGACGTGGAAGACACCCACATCGTCGCAAAGCTGTTTGCGGGCCTGCTGGCGGCTTCGGAAGAAGCCCTGGAGAAAGCTCAATCCGAGCTTCAATCCCGGTACGGCCCTATTGACCTTCGCAGCGCGGTCTTCCCCTTCCATTATACGTCCTACTATGAGGAGGAGATGGGGAACAAAATCGTCCGGCAGTTCGTTTCATTTGAAAACCTCTTCTGCCCCGCAGACTTACGCAAAATCAAAAGCGACACAATCGCCATCGAGAAAACAATGTCCGCAGCCGGGAAACGAACCGCTAACCTGGACCCGGGTTACCTGAATCTCTCGTCCGTAGTCCTTGCAACAACGAAAGACGCCAGCTACAGGGTTTACCTCGGCGACGGCATTTACGCCCAGCCGACCTTGTCTTATCGGAAGGGGACCTTCGCCCCGTTTGACTGGACTTATCCCGACTACCGCGAAGAGGAAAGCTTGCGCTTTTTCGGGGAGGTTCGGGAGAGACTCAAGGAGCAGTTGCGAGCAAGGAAGGCATCGGAGCAGGCGTGAAGAAGAACGCGAGAAATCGCGAAAAAAGTTCTTGACAGGGGTGGGTTACTGGGGTATCTTTCTTGTTTGACCCTTCGGCGGAGAGGGGTGTTTTTTGTCGCACCCCGACCAGCCGCATCGAAAAGTCCGGCCCACGTAGCTCAGTCGGTAGAGCACTTCCTTGGTAAGGAAGAGGTCTCCGGTTCGATCCCGGTCGTGGGCTCAAGGGTCCCCGTGGCCCTTTTCTGTCATCCAAGAGAGAGGTTGAGACCATGGCGAAGGCGAAGTTTGAGAGGACAAAGCCCCATGTGAACGTAGGGACAATAGGACACGTTGACCACGGCAAGACGACCCTTGTGGCGGCGATGACAAAGATATTGTCGAAGCATAATTTAGCTAAGGAAAGGACGTTCGATTCGATAGATAACGCTCCGGAAGAGAAGGAGCGAGGGATAACAATAGCGGTATCGCACATAGAGTACGAGACGCCAAAGAGGCATTACGCCCACATTGACTGTCCCGGGCACGCCGACTACATCAAGAACATGATAACGGGTGCAGCGCAGATGGACGGGGCAATAGTTGTAGTGTCAGCGGCGGACGGTCCGATGCCCCAGACGAGGGAGCACATACTTTTAGCCAGGCAGGTGGAAGTGCCTGCGATAGTGGTCTTTTTGAACAAGACCGACCTTCTTGACGACCCGGAGCTCCGGGAGCTTGTGGAGTTAGAGATGAGAGACCTTCTCAACCGGTACAAGTTTCCCGGGGATGAGATACCGATAATTTCGGGGAGCGCGTTAAAGGCCGGGGAATGCGGGTGTGGGAAGAGGGAGTGCCAGTGGTGCGGGCCATTGTGGAAACTCATGGACGCAGTTGACGATTATATCCAGACGCCCAAGAGGGACGTTGAGCTGCCGTTTCTCATGTCAATAGAGGACATATTCAGCATCATGGGGAGAGGGACAGTTGCGACAGGGCGAGTCGAGAGGGGGAAGGTAAAGGTAGGGGAGGAAGTGGAGATAGTCGGATTGGGAGAGACCTTGAAGACCGTTGCGACAGGGGTAGAGATGTTCAACAAGACCCTCGATGAAGGGGTTGCCGGGGACAACGTAGGGGTGCTTATGCGAGGGATAGAGAAAGAGCAGGTGGAGAGAGGGAAAGTGTTGGCGGCGCCCGGGAGCATCACCCCCCACACGAAGTTCCGGGCGGAGGTTTACGTTCTGACAAAGGAGGAAGGGGGAAGACATACGCCATTCTTCACGGGATACAGGCCCCAGTTCTACTTCCGGACAACTGACGTCACCGGGACAGTGAGCCTCGACGAAGGAGTGGAGATGGTAATGCCGGGAGATAACGTGAACTTGACTATAGAGCTTATCTCCACAATAGCTATGGAGAAAACCCTGCGGTTCGCAATCCGGGAGGGTGGCAAAACCGTAGGCGCAGGAACAGTCACCGAAATCATCCAGTAGGCAGCGTAGAAAGCTACTCGTAATGGCAGTGCAAGGACAGAAAATTCGGATACGTTTGAAGGCCTTCGACCATCGGCTCCTTGACCAGTCGGTGTCGGAAATCGTTGACACCGCAAAGCGGACTGGAGCGACGGTTGTCGGCCCGATCCCTCTCCCGACAAAGGTGGAGAGGTTTACAGTTCTGCGGTCGCCCCACGTGGATAAAAAGTCGAGAGAGCAGTTTGAAATCCGGACCCACAAAAGGCTTCTGGACATAGTCAACCCCACGGCCAGAACGATTGACGAGTTGAAGAAGCTCAATCTTTCGGCCGGAGTGGACATCAAAATCCGCGTCTAAGTTGCAGGTGGGTTCGGAAGCTCAGCCGACGGGAACATCGCCGAAAGGGCGCCGCAGATAGAAGGTCTGGCGGCAAGTGAAAGAAAAAGGTCTCGGCGGGAGACACAGCAGTGCTTGACGGTTTGTTAGGAAGAAAAATCGGAATGGTGCAGCTCTTCGATAAAGAAGGAAGAGCTGTCTCTGGCACAATTGTGGAAACTGGGCCTTGCACGGTGGTTCAGGTCAAGGACGATCAGCCCGGAAACCGCAAGGCCGTGCAGTTGGGCTTCCAGGATGTTGTGGAATCGAAGCTTTCCAAACCGGTTGCCGGGCATTTCCGGAAAATAGGAGTGCCCCCGAAGAAGTATCTGAGGAACGTCAGGATTGACCCCGGCGACGAATACAAGGTTGGACAGGAGATTCGCGCCGACGTTTTTTCGGTCGGGCAGAAAGTTGATGTTACCGGCGTCTCGAAAGGGAAGGGCTTTGCGGGTGTGGTGAAAAGGTGGCACATGGCTGGCGGGCCCAACAGCCATGGCCACATGTCCCACCGCCGCGTTGGGTCCATCGGCTCAAACACGTGGCCCGGTCGGGTCTTTCGCGGGAAAAGGATGCCGGGGCATGCCGGAAACCGCCGGGTGACCATCCTGAACCTTGAGGTTTTGCAGGTTCGCCCAGAGGATAACCTCATCCTCGTGAGGGGCGCCGTGCCGGGACCGACAAAGGGAATCGTGTTCGTCCGCAGGTCTGTGAAGAGGAAGGTGAAGAAAGGGCAGTGAGCACCGACGCAGCAAAGAAAACCATGGTCAAGCTCTTCAACTCCGCAGGGCAGGTCGTCGCGGAGCTTGGAGTGAAACAGTCCATAGCCGAAGCGCGCGCCAACCGCCAGGCCGTGCACGACTATGTCGTGCAGCTTCAGAACGCCCAGCGGTCCTGGACCGCCTCAACCAAAACCCGGGGCGAGGTCAAAGCCTCCGGAAAAAAGCCCTGGCGCCAGAAAGGCACCGGTCGGGCGCGAGCCGGCAGCCTCGCCTCTCCTCTGTTCAGGGGAGGGGGTGTGACTTTTGGTCCGAAGCCGAAAGTCGTGGTGAACCGCTTTCCGAAGAGGATGAAGCGCCTCGTTTTCGACCACGCTCTCGGAGAGAAAATTCGGCGCAACCGTCTGCTGGTCTTAGATGAGCTTCGGTTCGACTCCCCCAAGACGAAGACCATGGCTCAAACAATGAGAAGCCTGAACGCTTCCGGGAGCGTTTTGCTCGTCGCCGACAAGAGCGATAGGAACGCTTTGCTGTCAGCGCGGAACATACCGCGCCTGACGTATCGGTCCGTGGGCGACGTAAACGCATACGACATACTGAATCACGAGTACCTCGTCCTGACGAAGGCGAGCTTTGATTCCATGCTGTTAGGCGAGTAGGAGCTTGTTGATGAGCGGAGCAAAGGACGAATACGCAATAGTGAGCCACCCCGTTCTCTCCGAGAAGGGGACGAGACTCTCTCAGAAGGAGAACAAGTACATCTTCCGTGTGGACCTCCGTGCGAACAAGCTCGAGATCAAACGTGCGATTGAGAAGTTGTACAAGGTTCGAGTCAAGCACGTAAACACAATGCGGGCTATAGGAAAAAAGAAGCGGATGGGTAATATTCTTGGCAAACGGCCCGATTGGAAAAAGGCGATTGTCACCCTGGAGGAAGGACAAACCCTCAGCTTCGTTTGAGAAAGATGACTTGTTCGCAAGGCCGCCGCTGACGCGGGGGCTTGACTTGAGGATACAACCGTGGGCATTAAGACGTTCAGACCGTTAACGCCATCGCTGAGATTCACGAAACTTCCGGATTTCTCGGAGATTACGAAAACAGAGCCGGAGAAATCCCTGACCGAAAGCCTGAGAAAGTCGGGAGGTCGAAACGTCAACGGACGTATGACGGCACGCCACAGAGGCGGCGGGCACAGGAGAAGGTATCGGATAATTGATTTCAAGCGAGATAAGGATAATCTCGAGGCGAGGGTTGTTGGCATCGAATATGACCCGAACCGGTCCGCAAGGATAGCCCTTTTGGAATACGGCGACCAGGAGAGAAGATACATTCTGGCGCCCGCCGGCTTGAATGTGGGCGAGGTGGTCATGTCCGGGGAGAGCGTCGAGCCCAAAGTCGGCAATTGCATGCCCCTGGCGAACATCCCCCTCGGATTGACGGTGCATAACGTCGAATTGAGGCGCGGCGAAGGGGGGATTCTGGTGCGCAGCGCCGGGCTTGGTGCGACTCTGATGTCCCGGGAAGGAAAGTTCGCCCACCTGAGGCTTCCCTCCGGGGAGGTGCGGTTGATACCAGTTACTTGCCGGGCGACCATCGGCCAGGTGGGATTTTCTGAACACGAGAGCGTGTCTCTGGGAAAAGCCGGAAGGGCAAGGTGGCTTGGCAGAAGGCCGAAGGTGAGAGGCGTTGCCATGAACCCCGTTGACCACCCCATGGGCGGTGGAGAGGGGAAGTCGTCCGGTGGAAGGCACCCTTGTTCGCCCTGGGGAAAGCTCTCCAAGGGCGGCAAAACCAGAAAGAGAAGCAAACCGACGAAACACATTATCAAGTCGCGAAAGGGAAGAAAGTAGCAGGGAACAATGCCCAGGTCATTGAAAAAGGGTCCTTACGTAGACGCGAAGCTCCAGAAGAAAGTCGAGAGAATGAACCTCGCCGGTGAGAAGCGCCCCATTAAAACCTGGTCGCGGCGGTCAATGATTATTCCTGAGTTCGTCGGGCACACTTTCGCGGTCCACAACGGCAAGAAGTTCATATCCGTCTTTGTAACGGAGAACATGGTCGGGCACAAGTTAGGAGAGTTTTCGCCCACAAGGACGTTCTACAAGCACGCCGGGCAGAAATAACGCCCGCGCGCTCAGCGTGGTTCGACAGGAGGATTTTGCTTTGCCAGGAAGGGCGGTAGGAAAATACTTAAGAGTTCCGCCGAGGAAGGCGAGGGAGGTCCTGGAGTTGATCAGGGGGCTTCCGGTGGAGGAAGCCACTCAGGTCGTTAGATTCTGCAAACGGCGAGGAGCGAAATTCGTCGGCAAGGTGCTGAAGTCGGCTGTGGCAAACGCGGAGCAGGCCAAAGAGGGCGGTACCAAGTCCCTGTACGTAACCGAGGCTGTGGCGGACGAAGGGCCTACTCTGAAAAGGGTCGTGCCCCGCGCGAGAGGCGTCAGAAACCTCATCAGGCGAAGGTCAAGCCACATCACCATTGTCGTCCAGGAACGGTAGAAAGAGGTAGCTAAGGGAGTCAGGCTCTCGAAAGGACGTTTTCAGAAAGGTTATGGATGGGACAGAAAGTTAATCCGATAAGTTTTAGGCTTCCGCTTACGAAGGACTGGAAGTCCCGCTGGTTTGCTACCGGCGCGGAATATGGCCGGCTTCTCCAGGAAGACCTTGTGATTCGTGACTACATCAGGGAGCGCATGCAAGGGGCGGGGATTCCGCGGGTTGTCATAGAAAGGGCCAGCAGCCGGATCAGAATCATTCTCTACACGTCCCGGCCGGGCATAGTCATCGGACGAAAAGGGATTGAAATAGACAGGCTCCGGGAAGAATTGGCGGAGCGGACCGGAAAGGAAGTCTTCATTGATGTTGATGAGATAAAAGTCCCGGAAACTCAGGCGCAGCTTGTAGCAGAGAACGTTGCGTTGCAGTTGGAGCACAGGGTCTCGTTTCGCCGAGCAATGAAGAAGGCCGTCACCGCCGCCATGGACCGCGGGGCGCAGGGAATCAAAATCGGCTGCGCCGGAAGGCTTGGCGGAGGGGAGATGTCCCGAAGCGAGAGCTATAAGCAAGGCAAGATTCCCCTTCACACTCTTCGTGCGGACATTGATTACGGCTTTACGGAAGCGAGGACGACCTACGGCGCCATCGGGGTGAAAGTATGGGTGTTCAAGGGTGAACGATTGATGGAAAAGAAAGGGCCGAAAGATGCCGTTGATGCCCAAAAGGGTCAAGTACAGAAAATCCCAGCGAGGCAGTAGGAGCGGGATTGCTCACCGTGGCTGCAATCTGAGCTTTGGTGAGTACGGACTGCAAGCTCTTACAAGAGGATGGCTTCGCGCCGCAGAGATTGAGGCGGCCAGAATTGCCATCAACAGATATATCAAAAGGCACGGGAAGCTCTGGATCCGGATATTTCCCGATAAGTCGGTAACAAAAAAGCCTGCCGAAACCAGAATGGGCAAGGGAAAAGGCGCTCCAGCCGATTGGGTCGCTGTTGTGCGCCCAGGCAATATGATGTTTGAACTTGAGGGCGTGGCGCTGGTGGAGGCGAGGGAAGCCTTCCGGCTGGCTGCTCACAAGCTCAGCATTCGAAGCAAATTCGTCTGCCGAGCAGGCCATGCGATTTCGTAGTGGATGGCAAACCCCATGAAGGCCAAAAAACTGAGAGAGAAGACAAAAGAGGAACTCGAGACACTCCTGGACGAGAGCCGGCAGGAGTTATTCAACCTCTACTCGCAGTTGCACATTGGGCAGGTTGAAAAGCCCCACCGCATTGGGAACTTGCGGAGAGAAATAGCCCAAATCGTCACCATCCTGAAGGATGGGGGGTACAGCCACAAATGACAGGAGAGTTGTCGGCTGGGGGCTGCTCCGAGCCGGCGAAAGCAGGACGGTAAGAAAGGTTTTCTCGATTGGAGGAGTGCCGTATGGCAGAACAGAAAGCTGCCCGAGGACATCGAAAAGAGCGAAAGGGATATGTCCTCCAGGACCAAATGAACAAGACCATAGTTGTCTCGGTTGAGCGGAGGTTTCGCCACCGCAAGTACGGCAAGGTGGTCAAAAGGATGAAGAAGTATTACGCCCACGATGAGGATAACCAGGCAAAAGCTGGCGACTTCGTTCGCATAGTTGAAACCAGGCCCTTAAGCAAGCTGAAAAGGTGGCGCCTGGTCGAAATAGTCAGGCCACGACAGGCCGAAAGAAGCCAGGAAGCGTAGGGCGCTCGCGCGGAAGGAGTTCAGGCAGGGAACGACGATGATTCAGATGCGGACATGGCTTGAGGTAGCCGACAACACGGGCGCCAGAAAAGTTAGCTGCATAAAGATTCTGGGCGGCTCGAAGAGGCGCTACGGACGAGTCGGTGACGTCATCCGGGCCTCCGTAAAGGAGGCTATCCCGGACGGCGCCGTCAAAAGAAAAGAAGTGGTCAGGGCCGTCATCGTGCGGACAAGAGGGGACATATTCCGCAGCGACGGTTCAGTTTTGAGGTTCGATACAAACGCATGCGTCATCATTGACGATCAGAACAACCCGAGGGGCACCAGAATATTTGGTCCCGTGGCAAGGGAGTTGAGAGACAGGAATTTCATCAAGATTATCTCTCTTGCCCCCGAGGTTCTTTGACGGAGGCTGGGTCGCGGTGAAGCGGGTTACTGGAAACAGAAAGGCCGAGGCGAGAGTGAAGCCGTACATACATAGAGACGACATTGTCCACGTCATTGCCGGACGCGACAGGGGTAAGAAAGGAAAGGTGCTTCGCGTCTCCCCGGAAAGAGGCGTGGCCTTTGTGGAAGGAGTCAACATCCGCGTCAAGGCAATCCGGCCGGACCCCCAGGTCGCTCAAAGCGGCGGATTTGTCAAGAGAGAAGGACCGATTGCCATCTCGAACCTCCAGCTTTTCTGCTCGCACTGTCAGAAGCCGGCAAGGGTAGGCAAAAAGGTCTCCGGCGATCGAAGGGAAAGAGTCTGCAAAAGGTGCGGCAATCCCATAGGGAAGGCGTGAGAAAATGACACGGTTACGCGATCACTATCGGACATCGGTCGTCCCGAAAATGATGGAAGAGTTCCATCACAAGAACCGGCTTCAGGTGCCGAAGCTCGACAAAATCGTCCTGAACATGGGTTTGGGGGAGGGCGCCCGGGACAGCGCCGTAGTCGAAGAGGCTATCAGCCACATAGCGACAATCTGCGGGCAGCGCCCGGTTATCACCCGGGCAAGGAAGAGCATCGCCGGCTTCAAGCTTCGTGCGGGGATGCCTGTGGGAATCAAGGCCACCTTGCGAGGGGCCACAATGTACGAGTTTTTCGACCGGTTCGTGAACGTGGCTGTCCCGCGAATCAGGGACTTTCGTGGTCTGTCGGACACCTTTGACGGACGAGGAAACTACAACATGGGGATAGAAGAGTTAATCATCTTCCCCGAAGTGAACCTCGACAAGGTGAAAAAGTCGTTCGGGATGCATATAACGATGGTCACCACCGCCAGGACCGACGCCGAGGCGAGAAGAATGCTCGAGCTTCTGGGATTGCCTTTAAGGAGGAGATAGTTTTCCGAGAAGGATTTGGGATGGCAAGAAAATCTCTGATAATCAAGTCAGAACGGCCACAGAAATTCAACGTCAGGGCGTACCACCGCTGCAAGAGGTGTGGCCGAAGAAAAGCATACATGAGGAAGTTCCAGCTTTGCCGAATTTGCTTCCGGGAACTCGCCTCAACCGGATTGATTCCGGGAGTGATAAAGGCGAGCTGGTAGCTGGTTGAGGTTTTGCCGGGAAGGGAAAGGCAACACGGATGACCATGACCGACCCTATTGCGGACATGCTGACGCGGATTCGCAATGCGAATTCGGCGATGCTTCCGCATGCGGACATGTCCGCCTCGAAGTTGAAGGCTGAAGTCCTTCGCGTGCTGAAGGAGGAAAAGTACATAGACAGCTACTCGCTCGTGGGAGACCGGAAGCAGGGGATGCTTCGCGTCTATCTCAAATACACCCCGGAGAGGGAAAGGGTCATCACCGGAATAAGAAGGGTTAGCAAACCCGGGCTGAGGAAGTACGTTACCGTGGATGAAATCCCCGAAATCATGGGGGGACTGGGAGTAGCGATCCTCTCCACGCCCAAGGGCGTTCTTAGCGATAAGAAAGCCAGAGAGCGACGCGTGGGAGGAGAGCTTCTATGCGTGGTTTGGTGAGGATGACGCCAGAGGGATTCCTTACGACGAAAAGAGAGGATTGAAGAATGTCGCGGATTGGACGGTTGCCCATCAAGGTGCCAGAAGGCGTCTCTGTCGTAATCGGTCGCGACACGGTGGAAGTGAAAGGGCCTCGCGGCAAAGAGCTGGCTCAGAAGATGGACACCCGGATTCAGGCGGAGTTTTCCGAAAAAGACAGGACGATCGTCCTGCGGAGAAGCTCGGATTCCAAAAGGGATAAGGCTTTGCATGGGACTTACCGGTCCCTCATAGCCAACATGGTGAAAGGTGTAACAGCGGGCTATCAGAAGGTGTTAACCATCACCGGGGTCGGCTATCGGGCGAAGGTTGAAGGTAAAGCCCTGGACCTGACTATCGGCAAATCACATCCGGTCCGATTCCCGATTCCTGAAGGAATCGAGATAAGCGTGGATGGAACAACAACCATCAACGTCAGGGGCAGCGATAAGCAACTGGTGGGCGCCGTGGCCGCGGCGATACGAGCGTTTCACCCTCCCGAGCCGTACCAGGGAAAGGGCATTCGATATTCGGACGAGCAGGTTCGCAGGAAGGCTGGCAAGACCGTCGGTTAAAGCAGGTTGGACGTCGAAATGTTAAAGAGATTGTCGCGCACGGAGCTGAGAAAAAGAAGACATCTTCGGTTGAGAAAGGCGGTCCTCGGAACAAAGGAAAGGCCGCGGGTGTCGGTATTCCGGAGCTGCGGGAATCTTTATCTGACGCTGGTTGATGATACGGAAGGCCACTCTCTCTGCTGCGCCTCGACGCTGAGCAAGGAGTTCCGGGACAAGAACCTAAAAAGCTCCAAGAACAAGGAGGCAGCGAAGGTTCTGGGGGAGATGTTTGCCGTGAAACTAAAGGAGAAGGGCATCACGAGCGTGGTCTTTGACAGAAGCGGCTACCGGTATCACGGGAAAGTGGAGGTGATGGCGGACGTTCTCCGGGAGCACGGGCTTCTTGCCGGAGAAGTACGTCAGGGACGCACGCGGAACGCTGAGGGCGTAAAGTAGCGCACGGCGCATACACGAGAGGAAAGCATTGGAAAACATCGAACGTCGAGTGCCAGAGCTGATTGAGAAGGTCGTTAGGATCAACCGCTGCGCCAAAGTTGTCAAGGGCGGAAGGCGGTTTAGCTTCAGTGCGTTGGTCGTGGTGGGTGATGAGAACGGGCGAGCCGGCTTCGGCCATGGCAAGGCCAATGAGGTCTCGGAAGCGATAAGGAAAGGCGTTGACCAGGCCAAGAAGAACCTTATCACTGTGCCGATGGAAGGCAACACCGTACCTCACAGGGTAATTGGTGTTTATGGGGCGGCTAAGGTCATGTTGAGGCCGGCTGCTCCAGGAACGGGAATCATAGCCGGTGGGGCGGCTCGGGCGCTCTTAGGACTGTCCGGGAGAAAGGATGTGTATGCGAAGTCGCTGGGGTCCAATAATCCCCTTAACGTCGTCAAGGCAACAGTCGCCGCCTTGAAGACAATCAAACAGCGAAAGGACCTGGAGAAGCTGGATAGAGGTCGAGCTTATGACGTTAGCGGAGCTGAGAAATAACCCGGGTGCCCGAAAACAAGTCCGGAGGAGAGGAAGAGGCAGAGGCTCCGGCCGCGGAAAGACAAGCGGAAGAGGCCACAAGGGCCAGAAAGCACGATCAGGTTGTAAGATCCCGCGCGGGAAAGAGGGAGGGCAGATGCCATTCTATCGGCGGTTGCCGAAGAAGGGATTCAATCGGACGGAGTTCCATACTGTTTATTCGGTGGTCAATCTGGCCGCCTTGAACGGCTTTGAGGAAGGGTCGAAGGTAACCCCCGATGCCCTCATGCAGAAGGGCCTTGTGAGAAACCTCCGTCTCCCGGTCAAGGTTTTAGGGGACGGAGAACTGAACGTGAAGCTCAACGTCGTGGCTCACGCCTTCAGCGAGAAGGCGCGGGAGGCGATTGAGCGGCTGGGCGGGACCTGCGAGATTATAGGCTGACGACGATGTTGTCCGCATTCGCAAGCATGTTTAGAATTCCGGACCTTCGCAAGAAGGTCTTGCTGACGATGCTCCTTCTTGCGGTGTGCCGTGTTGGCGCCCAGGTGCCGACGCCCGGAGTCAACCAGAAAGCCCTCTTGAGGGCGGTTGAGTCCAGGAGAGGCGCAACCACTCTTTTTGGATTGATCAACCTGTTTTCCGGCG
>Ga0315289_10011662_pt1 | contig 12445 bp, 11 predicted proteins | sample YL17G11_40_MG_FD_203452 | JGI IMG/M metagenome (GOLD analysis project Ga0315289, IMG submission 203452) | Sediment microbial communities from Yellowstone Lake, YNP, Wyoming, USA - YL17G11_40 | ecosystem: Environmental > Aquatic > Freshwater > Lake > Sediment | place: USA: Wyoming | collected...
CGCGCTCATTTTCACATAGTTCAAACTCTGCGTAAACTAAAACCAGCCGCCCAACGGCTTGCGCATCAGCCGCCGCCGAGGCTCGCTACATACGATCTTGCGCGCCGAAGGCGGTCGGCTGCAACCGCTGGTTAGGCGGCATCCTTCTTCGATTTCCCACGAAACCCAAGGTACCGGGGAACTCGTTCGCAATACCTCACATACTCCTCACCATACACGGTGCGCAAATGCTCCTCTTCCGTAAGTACCATCATATGGGCAATCACCGCAAAGAGGACCACCCACCCCAGTGTGTGCCATGATGGCCAGAGCATGGCGTATCCAATTACCACCAGGCTGCAGACCAAAATTTGAGGGTTCCTGGTCAAGCGATAAAGGCCAGACTGTTTCAGCACATTCACGTCCAGGCCATGCGCTCGCCGAAACCCAAATGTAGCTATCGTGCTGAACAGGCCAACCGCCCCAACCACAACCAGAATCCACCCAATGGTTTTTAGGACCGGGCAGACATACGACGGCGGCCAATCAGGAGGAAGGTCAAGCCATGTGAAGGTGCCCCACAGAGAGAAGATCACCCATTCGAGTAAGGCTGAAAACAGCGTGAGCCGACCTTTCCTTCGGTAGTCGCCTCGAACAAAGATGCGAAAGACGACGAATGCAGCTACAAGTAACAGGAAAGCTGAGAGCATGTAGATAGTGAGTACCATCATAGAACCTCCTATCGCCTGCGACCGCACGCTCTGGTCCCACATGCTGGCCATGTGAGACAAGCCAGCCCACAAGGAGCATAAAATCGATTTGCTTCCAATATCCAAGGGCATACTGGCGCGCGTGATCAAATTGGTCAAGGGCTGGGATAGACCTAACTACATCCAAAAGTTCCTTGAGTTCCTTGAGTGCGGATTCGGGGGCGTCTCGGAGCGTGATGATCTGAAAAAACAACGCCTCCTCGACGCTACGCGCCTTCGCCGCGACAAGCAGCGCACCCGAAAGTGCAGACACCAGTCTAGTCCTGTCTTCAGGTTTGAATTGCAACTGCGCCGCCATTACGTGTGCTCCATTCTCCGCCACCCAACGGCCTGCGGTTCAGCAGAACGCGGAGCGAGCGCAGCGAGTGAAGCGTGTCGGCTGCAACCGCGTGTTGGGCAGCCTTTCCTAGATGGCAAGGCAAGCATCTACACAAAGCCAGAAAAGGCTTTCACGTATTTCATCTCTTGACTGCCATGCACGATTATTCCATTCTGGGCCACTCAGGTCATCACCGCCATATAAAACCTGTCCCAAAATTACGTCACGAAACTGGGCAACTGCCATCATCCCTGCGCTTTCCATCTCTACGGTAAGGCAACCATCTTCTTTTCTCCTGGCTATTTTGTTCGGTGTCTCACGGTATGGCGCATCTGTTGTCCATGTTTTTCCTACACGGTATGGAACTCCGCGTTTGCTCAGTGTCTTAGCCAGTGCATTTACCGCCACTTCATTTGCAATGACTTCCCTGTCTAAGGGAAGGTAATGGTATGAAACTCCTTCGTCACGGATTGCCCCAGAAACCACAATGAGGTTGCCAACTGCAATATCTTTTTCGAGAACCCCACAGCCACCACAGGCAATGAATTTCCGACAACCAAATGCAATGACTTCTTCGAGCAAACCTGCTGCCAATGGTGCACCAACGCCAGGATGAAAGAAAGCCAAGCGCTGGTTTTGGTATGAAATCTCATAGACGGGATGAGGGCCATCTTCCCAGCGGTTTTCTACAAGCATCTTGGCATTGTGTTCGGCAATAACCTTATCAATCACTTCCCTGAAGAAACAAATAACACAGTGCTCTGGCATGTTTCGAGGTTTGATTACTTTTGATGGTTCAATAAAAGCATTGCGTGTTGAGTCGTATTCAAAGATTGGATAGATCATATACAAACTCTTCAGGCTGCCCAACGGTTTGGCTCACCTACCGCCGAGTCTAGCAAGACAACAAACCCTACAAGACTGCTTTTCTGGCAAAGTGCCGCACCATACCCATGCCGAAGGCGGTCAGGTGGAGGCGATGTTAGGCGCTTTTTTCTCTTACTTGATATTCTCCAACACGAAATTCTCCAGTGATAGAAATGAAGTACACCTTCTGACATTCGCTAAGTCTAATTCAGCAGCGATTTTCCGATTATGAGCACTATTTAAGTATCTCTTCGTTTTACCAGACCGCAAATAGATTATTTCTCCAAGTCTCCTTTTGGGATTTGCGTCTGATTGAGGATCTGCAATTCGAGGTACGTTTTTACCCAAATTCATTGCTTTTTTAATTGCAAGATTATCACTTAATAGCCACGCTTCAATCTCTCTTATCGGAATTACAACAATGTGTTTAGGGATGGAACACTGTGCAAGGGCGTGGCATAACTCGAAATCCAATTCCGCCAAAATCCTTTCATCTAAGTCATGAAGCAGGATTAATGTAGAGCAACCTTTTGTCTTCAATATTCCTGCCCACTGAAAGCATTTTCCCTGAATTTTGCCACACCCATGACCAACAAAAGAACTTATTGTATATCTTTTCTCCGGGACGATTTTCTTAATGAGTTCGCCCACAACTTCAACATCACTGTCGTCTTCTGCAATTACACCAACATGATTGCTCATTTTTCCAGATCCCCGTGCCGCCAATATTCACCAAGATTTCCAGACGCTTTTAGATATTCTTTGAGCGCCTTGTAATCTCTTGCAGATAAAGCGTCAGGAATGTGTTTTATCGTCGTTCCCATCTTCAAGTCATTTCTTACAACAAAGACATTTTCGGGGTCTAATCCATCGAGAACAAAATCAGAGTGTGTCGAAATAATTATCTGCTTTTCGCGCGCAAAAACCTTTATCAATTCCAATATACTAGATAGCAAGCCATGATGGATACAGACTTCTGGTTCTTCTAATATCAAAAGTCGACTCGTGTCAGTTACCAAATAGAAAACAATTGCTAAAGTCTTGAAAGTTCCTTCTGATAGTTGATTTGGAGATAACTTGAAGGAGTGGATGATGAAATTCGGGATCACTAATAATTTCTTTATCTCCTTGCTGATCACCTTGCCTCCAATTCCTACTTCATATACGTTTGTAGGAACTTCTATTTCATCAAACTTAATTGTGTCAATTAAGCCTATGCCTTCATTACCAACAATTGATAGAAATTCTATAAATTTGCTTTTTGGATTCTTATATGCCCAATATAGGTCGAACATAAATCTTTGATGCTCGTTCCAGTCACGGCCGGGTCTGCGCAATACCTTCTCGTTTTCTATTTCAAAATATGTCGGGCATTTTGATGGGTCGGTAAACTGCGACGCGCTGTAGTAACTAATACCTGTAACAAAGTCATAAATCTTCTCAAAAATGTTTACTATGATATTGAGCTGCTTAGGATCAAAAGGCACACTAGAACCCGAGAGTGCTTCATAACTTCTTGAAATATAAAACCGCCATTCATTTTCCGTCAACTCTCTTGGTTTCTTTTCGAGAAAGGAGAATTTTCTAAACTCTCTGAACTCAAAGAAACGAGACATGGGAAGTTTTACGGGATTGTTTTCTCCAGTAAACTCTTTGAAATTCCATGTCTGTGTAGCACTCATTACTTGATCGAAATTAAGCTCGTTGGTTGTGTACTTAATTACTGCATCAAGTGGGAGGGGTTTTTGTTCAACAATAAACGTCGCTTTGACCTTGCAAATTGATTGAGCAAATTCTTCATCCGGTGTATGACGAGGAATACGAGCCATTTTCTTGAGAAGAAGCAAACCATTTAGAAAATTACTCTTACCGGACCCATTAACCCCTATCAGGGCAGATAAATTCTGGTTTAATTCTACAGAAGTCTTATTACATGAACGGTAATTTCTTAAATCAATCTTGGATATATAAGTATCCATTTTGAGCCTTCCTTCATTGGAATTCTCAGACAGTCTACTTAAGCAAATCCGCTTACTTGAAGAGAAGCGCCTACCTAAGTGGTTAGCTGTGATTTAGTGGCTCAACAGCTTATAGACCTCTGCGGCCTGATCCCCTAAATTAAGTCAGGCATCAGGCTGTAATAGATTACAATAGAATGAGTATTTCATAGAGTATAGCAGAAAATGAGAAAAGTCATCATGCCAGAACAACCTAACGGACGAAGCTCAGCTGCGCGGCGGCCTGGCCCGAGCCCCTCCACAAACCATCACCGACTCCCCCAAAGCGCCCTGATGCAAAACAGGTTCAGGTCAATATGTTCAAAGCTCTGAATATCCAGACCGGGGAGGAGGTGGTGATCCTCGACGCGCAGTGGAATGGGCGCATCCCAGAGCTGCGCCGTCTGGACCACCAGGACCTGCTGGTGTGCCAGGCGTGCCAGCAACCGGTGCGTGTACGCACGCCGCGCCGGCGGCGCAGGCACTTTGCCCACAAGCACCTGGAGAACTGCCCGTACCTGCGCGAGTCCCCGCACCTTCTGGAAGCCAGGGCGGTCTTATACGAGTGGCTGGTGGGACAGTTCGGCAGGGAGAGGGTCACCCTCGAGAAGAAATTAGAAATCCCGAAACTGCCGCGCCACGTTGACTGTTGGGTCGATGCCGGTGCCAACAGAACGGCGCTGGCATACTGGATCATCGACCTGCGTATGCCGCCAAGGCTGCGCGAGGCCCTCCAGGAAGGTCTCACGATCAGCGGAGCACAGGTGAACCTTATCTTCCCCGCCAGCATGCTCCACGAGGACGAGGCCGGGCTCGAGCGGGCCTTCCTGACCACCACCGAAAGGGCGTTCATGCAGGAAACGGTCTTCGACCAGACCTACAAGGGAGGCCACGCAGCCCCGGGGAAATCACTGCATTACCTGGACGCTGAAAATGGGACGCTGACCACATTGCGCGGCATGCAGGTGCACCATCTGCCCCAGCTCTACGCCGGCTACAAGAAGAGCACCCCACTCTCTCAGGTGAGGGCCGACCCGGGGACGGGTGAACTCATCCACCCCGGCGAGGTCGACCGTCTGCGGCGGGTCGAGAAGGCCAAAAAGCGCCGAGAAGACCACCTGATCCGCTATGCGGATAAGATTGCCCAGGCGCTGGCGAGCCAGAGCCCTGCCTCTCGCAGGCAGGAGTTAGAAAGCAGACAAGCGCTTGCCGACCGCCAACGGGCTCTCGAAAACCAGACGGACCTGCGGCGAGACCCTTTTGCGCGCGAAGGCACCTGCCGCATCTGCGGGACGAAGACGACCGATTGGGTGGTCTTTTACGGCGCGACGAATGAGTGTATCTGCAGGAACTGCAATGAGAAGGGTCTTAAGGCGAATTGATATATATTCGCCAACATCTAATCATGAGGAGGTGCTATGGATTGGAATGAGATCCCCAAGAACACCGCTCAACCGGACTTCAACAACCTGCTGAGGGTGCTGCGGCGTGAAGTCCCCAGCCGGCCGACGCTGTGGGAGTTCTTTTTAAACGACCGGCTGTACGACCGCCTGGTGCCTGAGATACCGGCGGACCCGGCGGACACCATGACCCAAATCCGGTGCACGATGCTGGCCTACTACCGCCTGGGCTACGATTACACCGCCCTGCTCATACCTGACTTCAGTTTCGTCGAGGGTCATGTGACCCGCCGCAAGGAGAAATCGATCTCGCTCAACGAGGGCAACGTCATCCATACCTGGGATGACTTCAAGGCCTACCCCTGGCCCGACCCGGAGACCGCCGACTACGGCATCCTGGACAGGCTGGCGCTTGAACTACCCACCGGGATGAAGCTGATCCCCTACAGCCCGGACGGTGTACTGGAGAACGTCGTCGACCTGGCCGGTTACCAGGCGCTGTGCATAATGGTCAAGGACGACCCGAAGCTGGCGGAGGCGATCTTCGAGGCGGTGGGCACCCGCCTGGTGCGCTACTACGAGCTGGCTGCCCGCTACGCCAGCGTGGGGGCATGCATCTCTAACGACGACTGGGGCTTCAAGACGCAGACGATGTTCTCCCCGGCGGATATGCGCCGCTTCGTCTTCCCCTGGCACAAGCGCATCGTGGAGGCTGTGCACGCAGCCGGTAAACCCGTCATCCTGCACTCGTGCGGCTACTTCCAGCGTATCATCGACGACGTCATCGACGACATGCGCTTCGACGGACGGCACTCCTACGAGGACAGCATCATGCCGGTGGAGGAAGCCTACGCGAAGTACCACGACCGCATCGCCATCATCGGTGGGATCGATGTGGACTTCGTATGCCGCTCCAGCCCGGAGGCGGTATATGAGCGCTCGCGGGCGATGCTGGAGCGCACCGCCCGAAGCGGCGGCTACGCCCACGGCACAGGCAACAGCGTGCCGGACTATGTGCCCGACGAGGGATACTTTGCGCTGATCCGCGCCGCCCTGGACTTGCGTTAAGAAGGAGCTCAGCCATGACAGAAATGACCAGCCGCGAGAGATATGCCCGTATCTTCGCCCACCAGGAGGCCGACCGCGTCCCGGTGATCGACGGCCCCTGGGATGCCACCATCGAACGCTGGCAGCGTGAAGGGATGCCGAAGGACGTTAGCTACGTGGACTATTTCGGCCTCGACCACGTAGCCGACCTGTCGCTGGATAACTCGCCCCGCTACGAGGAGCGGGTGATCGAGGACACGCCGGAATACAGCATCACCACCAGCAAATGGGGCGTGACCTTGAAGAACTGGAAGCACGCCGCTTCCACGCCGGCCTTCCTGGCGCACACCATCATCGACCGCAAGAGCTGGCAGGCAGCAAAAGCCCGGATCACCCCCAGCGCTGACCGCATCGACTGGGAGGCACTGAAGTCCAGCACTAAAACCTGGCAGGAGAAAGGCTGCTGGATCCAGGCGCTGCTGTGGTTCGGGTTCGACGTGACCCACGCCTGGATCGTGGGCACCGAGCGCGTCCTGCTGGCGCTGATCGAGGACCCCGCATGGCTGATGGACATGTTCGAGCACCTGCTGGAGACCAACCTGGCTTTGCTGGACAGGGTCTGGGAGGCCGGCTACCGCTTCGACAGCGCCTTCTGGTACGACGACATGGGTTATAAGCACAACCAGTTCTTCTCGCTGAAGATGTACCGGAATATATTGAAGCCGTTCCACCAGCGCGCCATCGATTGGGCGCACGCCAAGGGCATCAAGACCCACCTGCACCCGTGCGGGGATGTCAACCCATTCGTGCCGGAGCTGGTGGGGATGGGGCTGGACGCACTCAACCCGCTGGAGGTCAAGGCCGGGATGGACCCGATCGCCCTGAAGAGGCAGTACGGCAAGGACCTGGTGCTGCATGGGGGCATCAACGCCGTGCTGTGGGACCAGCCGGCGCTGATCGAGGAAGAAATGAGGCGGGTGATCCCGGTGGTGAAGGAATCGGGGGGCTATATCTTCTCGTCGGACCACTCGGTGCCGTCGACGGTGAGTCTGGAGGACTTCAGGAGGATTGTGGGATTAGCCAAGGAGCTGGGGGAGTATTAAATTATACCTTGACCCTCATTAAATTGATTTTAGCTGCCACAGGTCGAGGGTCTTGACCCTGGCAGGACCACCCACAGCAAAACAGTCTATCCCAATGGATTGGGGCAGGGTCGGGTAGACCCGCCCGGTGAGAGCAGACCGGTCGTTGGCGATGACCTCAACCACCGAATGGTCCAGGTAGAGGTGCAGGTGAGCCATCCCGCCACCCAGCCCCGGGAGCGGCCCGCCCAGATCGGTGCGGTCGACATCCGGGTCCAGGCTGGAATGCCGGCGGATCAGCTCCAACCGCTCCGCTTGCCAGTTGACGACCACCCGGGTAACCTCCTCGCCGGAGGGGTGGCGACGTAGCACCAGGCCCGATTGGGCGGCCGCGCCGCGCAGCAGATCGACCTGGATCTCAAGGGTTTCCCCACCCGCATTGCTCAGATAACCCTCCATTCCAGGGATTATATCAAGGTCCTCGATATGGACGTTATCCCCACGCAGTACTGCCAGCTCCGGCACGAAACTAACCTCTAGCTCTCCGTCTTCGCTCAGCCTCAGCTCGCGGGGCAGTGACATGACCCCCGACCAGCCCGCTGCTACCTGTGCTGTGACCGGTCGCCCCTCCTGGATCCAGCCCCACATCAGGCGGCGGCCCCGGTCATCGAGCATGGTCTGGGGGGCGTAAAAATAATGGTTACCATAATCCAATTTATCAATTTTCATCGGGTTGAAGCGCCGGTCCTGGTACGTGCCAGTCATGGCGGCGGTGTAGCCGGTGATTCCCTCGGTCCACACCGAGACGATCAGCACGTGCCGGTCACCCAGGGCGAAGAAGCTCGGGCACTCCCACATAGCGCCAGTCGGCTCGCGGCTGTCTTGGGTCTGCGCGCCGGTGCAGAGCGGGCCCAGGTACTCCCAGCGGCGCAGGTCGCCGGACCTGTACAGCAGCACCGCCCCGCCGACGCCGGCGATGCCCGAGCCAATGCCCATCATCCAGGCGCCGTCCTCGCGCCAGACGGTGTGGTCGCGGAAGCCGACCAGCTCCAGGCCCTCGGGTGGGTTGGGGATGATAGGATTGCCAGGGTATTTCTCCCAGGTGAGCAGACCGTCCTGGCTGGTCGCCAGGCAGGGGCACTGAACGCCATCCCGGAAGCCGGTGTAGATGAGTGTCGGCAAGCCGCCGTCGTCCACCGCGCAGCCCGACCAGCAGCCTCCGGCGTCCACGCTGCCGGGCGTGGGGCTGAGGGCGATGGACAGGTCTGCCCAATGGACCAGGTCGGCGCTGACGGCGTGGCCCCAATGGATATTCCCAGGCACGGCGGCGTATGGGTTGTACTGGTAGAAGAGGTGATACTGACCCTCCCACTGGATCAGCCCGTTGGGGTCGTTCATCCAGTTGGAGGGAGGCAGGAAGTGATAGGCAGGGCGGTGATTATTCATATAGGCTCATAATCAGGAGGTAGGGCAGGTGATAATTTCCGTATCTAGACAAGAAAGACACTGACGATATAAGGCACCAGGGCCAGTAAAGCCATCAGGGGGTGACCGCGGCGAGAAGTGTTCTTGCTGTCCCAGTTGAAGAGGTAGACCGACAGGCCAAAGGCCAACAAACCGCTTACCAGCAGCACGGCGACAGCGATCATGGGGTCGATGAGCGTATTTTGGCCGTAAGTCAACCCGATGTAGGCCTGGAGGGCATGGGTGGTGGGCAGCAGGAATGTGAACGGCTGGATGGAGCGGGGTAACATGCTGACCGGCAACATTAACCCTCCCAATATCATAGAGGGCAGGAAGATCAACTGCGACCAGAGCACCGTGGATTGGGAAGTAACGGAGATCACGCCGATCAGCGCGGCGATGGACCCGTAGGAAAAGGCGATCAAAAGGGTCAGCAGGGCAAAGATACCCCAATTCGTGGGAGCCAGGCCTTTGAAGAGGGGCACTGCCGTTATACAGATGATGAGCGAGGTGATCAAGGCATGGAAGATGGTTGAAAGGGCAGGGATCACCAGGATGGAGAGGGACGGCACGCCGTTGATCTTATAGCTGCGGAACACCCCGGCTTCGCGCGCCGACACCAGTGGGGAAGGGATCCCCAAAACGGTGCTGACCATGACTGCGAAGATGACCATAGCAGGGACCATGGTATCTTTAAAGGTGGGATTGATCTGGGTCATGACCGCCCCCATCAAAACATAAAAACCCAGCGGAAAGAGGTAGTCCAACAAGAGCAACTCCGGGTTGCGCAGGTTCGATCTGAATTCAAAAGCAAAGTGATACACAAAAGCCTTCATTGGGCACCTCCGGTATGGGTGATCTCGAGAAAACGCTCCTCCAGCGAGGGACGCTCGACGCGCAGGTCGATCAGTTTATCGCCCTGGTCCTTAACGTAGTCGATGATAGACGACACGGTCGGGCCTGGATCGGTGCTGTAATAAATATCGTACTCCTCTTTGAACAGGTGCTGGCTGACGGCAGGGAATATATCGCCGGCTTTTTCGAGCGCAGACTGCTCAGTACGGACGGAGACCTTGGTCAGGCCCGAACCTTTGGCGGTGATCTCGCGCGGCGTGCCGATCGTGACCACTTTGCCTCTCAGCAAGATAGCCACGCGGTCGGATAGTTTCTCAGCCTCGGCCATGTCGTGGGTGGCTAAGAGGATAGTGATGCCCTGTTCTTTGAGCTCCAGCATCAGAGCATGAAGCTCGGTGCGCGAGCCCACATCCAGCCCGGCGGTTGGCTCGTCGAGGATGACAACCGGAGGTTTATACGCCACGGCTAATGCCAGGGAAAGCCGGCGCTGCAGCCCGGTGGAGAGCTCGTGATATTCGCTGCGCAGCTTCTCGCTGAGTCCCAGGCGTTCCAGCAGGTCGTAGCGGGGAGACACGCCGTGGTAGGCGCAGAAGAATCTCATCGCCTCGCTGACCTGCATGGTGGCTGGCAAAGCGGAGGTCTGTAGCTGGACGCCGATCAGGTTGCGCAGCTTACCTGGCTCACGGCTGGGGTTGACATCCAGGATGCGCAGGCTGCCGCCATCGGGCCGACGGATGCCCTCCAGGCATTCCAACGTGGTCGTCTTACCCGCCCCGTTCGGTCCCAGCAGGCCGAAGATCTCGCCGCGCTGCACGTCGAAGCTGATCTTATCGACCGCCGGGACGTTAGCATAAGACTTTTGGAAATCTTGTACGGAAATGACTTCGTCATTCATGGAGTTTCTCCTGGTACATGAGGATGGCGAATGGGGATGTCTACGGGGGTAGAACCCCCGTCGATATCCCAATCTACCAGATTACTTTTTTCGGTCGCAGACCACCAGAAAGTCACCCACCGGATCGGCAGGCCCATCGCCCCACGAGGGGAGGATAGCAATGTCTGTGTACCCACATTCTACCAGCAAGGTGCGGTACTCGTCGTCGGTATAGGCCTGGAGAGTCTGGGCACAGCGGGTCACCCCACCGGTATTTGCATCGACGATATCGTAACGCGTGGTAGCCGCGCGGCGGTCAACATGCCAGAAGTGCTCCATCAGGCACAGGTGCGGTTGGTCGGAGAACAGGCCGCTGGGAGAAGAATACCATGACTGCGGCTCTGTGCCCATGCGCCGGACGGCGTCGTAGGTGTGCGGCTCGAGGAGAAGAGTCCCACCCGAGTTAAGGGCTCGGAAGGCTTTTTCCAAGATGGAACGCGCCTGGGAAGGCTCGAAGACATTCAGCTCGCCGAAGATGAGCATGACCAGGTCGTACCCGTCGCCAAAATCGGCCGTGCGCAGGTCCTGGCGGATGTACGTACAGGGCAGGCCTTCACGGGCAGCCTGCTTTTCGGCATAGTCGATGGAGGCGGGGGAATAGTCGATGCCGGTGCAGGTGTGCCCCAGCCGGGCCAGACGGCTGGTGTACAATCCCGGCCCGCAGCCCAGGTCAAGCAGCTTCACGGGCCGGCCCGATAACAGGCGCTGGTGGATAAAATCGACGTGCTGATCGATGGTGGCAAAGCGGCGGCTGGCAGCGTCGTGCTCCTGGGAGAGGTGCTCCTCAAGCATGCGCCGGCTGAAGCCGGGCTCATCCCAGGGAATATTGTCGCCCTCGCCCCAGGGAGGGGGAACGGAGGCGCGGGAAACGATGTCAAGGAGATGCATCTAGGTTCGGGGGTCAGGTCCTAAATAACCACGGCAGCGCCAGGACCAAAAATAGTGCCCAGGCGGTGTAGGCAACGCAAGCGTAATCGAAGGTGGCATACAACGAGTCCACCCAGGCCTCCCGCCCATGCCTGAGCTGTTTATAGACCAGCAGGACCAGGATGGCGATGTTGACGATGTTCCAACCGATAATCGTCAGGCGGTTCACCGTCAGCACGTCATTTACCGTGCGGTAAACGGTGGCGGACAGGGCGTACAGGCTGACCAGGATGACCAGGACCGTCACCGCCAGGATGCCGCCGCGCAAAAGAGACTGCACCCTGGGGGAAAGGTCTTTGGGGCGCACGGGGGTAGCGCCGACCAGGAGGCCCATCACGGCAAAGAGCATGACATTGTAGATGATGAGCACCTCCCGGTTCTTGAAAGGTTCCATGAAGTAGAAGGGGATGGCGAATATGTAGATCACCAGGACGACGAGGGTGAGGGGTAGTAGCAGCCGGGGCAGGATAGCGACCATCTTGCTCAAGCCATGCGTGAAGTCCTGCTCTACCGGGCTGGTGGACGGGTCATAGGCGCTGGCTACGGCAATGACAGGGATCAACCCACCCCCGCCTAAGAATAACAGGAGCTGCACCCTCTCCGAGAGTTGGACCTGCAGTGCCCCGAAAAGAGTGATGGTGATACCGGCGAAGATAAGTACCCCAATTATGTAAACCCCCCCGGTGACCGCTACCTCGATCACCTTGGCCAGGAAGGCGAAGCGGGTATTGGAGGCCGACACCACCCCGGTGAGGGTGATCCCGACCGCGGCCAGGGACAGCGCGGCCAAATGAGGGATGAGCA
>Ga0315289_10011664_pt1 | contig 12443 bp, 14 predicted proteins | sample YL17G11_40_MG_FD_203452 | JGI IMG/M metagenome (GOLD analysis project Ga0315289, IMG submission 203452) | Sediment microbial communities from Yellowstone Lake, YNP, Wyoming, USA - YL17G11_40 | ecosystem: Environmental > Aquatic > Freshwater > Lake > Sediment | place: USA: Wyoming | collected...
GATTCACTCATCACGTACAAGGGGGTTCCGTACTTCTTTGCCAACTCGATAGTTGATACGCCGTCGATTTGTAGTTCGCCATCTCGATTCTCAAGGATTTTAGGGAGCATAAGTGCCCACTGCGCCAAGAGATTGCATGCGCGCTATGTAAAGTTAGTCGCTTCCCAGATAGCTTTTGCAGGCGGCTAGGTGGATACGCGTTTTCTAAATATCTGGTTTTTTCCCAGACGGAAAAAGCCGCTCACGAGAGAATAGTCCCCTACCTGCAGATTTCTTTTTGCACTCAGTCGATTGTCGTGTCTCTTCTCTCAAAAGACTGCCGTAGTGGCTATGGATCCAGTCTCCTAGCTGCCTGCCGTAAGGAGTCTTTTCCTTTACCGCAACATCTAATATTCTTGAACTGATCAGTTGGCCGAGAGGTGGTTGATATGGCAAAGATAGTCGTCAGAGGTGAAGGGCTTCCCAAACCTGCTGGACCATATAGTCCCGCAATAATGGCGGGTGACTATGTTTTCTGTGCGGGCCAAGTTGGACGGAACCCGGCAACTGGCGAGATGAGCACAACAATTGAAGAGCAAACGAGACAAGTCCTGCATAATCTGCAGTCTATTCTGAAAGCAGCTGGGGCTTCTCTGGACAATGCGGTCAAGACAACGGTCTTCATGGCTGATATGAATGAATTCTCACGAATGAATGCAGAGTACACCAAGTTCTTCCCGAGAGATCCTCCCGCTCGTTCAACAGTCGGCGTAACGATGGCTCCGGGCTTAAAAGTCGAGATAGAACTCGTTGCTTACGTTGGCAAGAAATGACTTGACACATGGGTGAACTCGATGCCCGTGAAGGTTAGAGTTGAATGGGCAGCCGAGCTAAAATTCACTGCAGAGAACGAGAACGGTGTTTCCACAGTCATGGATGCAACCGACGCGGGAGATCGCCTTGCCGGCATCACCCCAATGGAGCTTCTATTGATGGCTCTGGGAGGATGCACAGGCATCGACATTGTAATGATCCTCAAGAAGCAACGTCAGAAACTTACCAGCCTAACACTAAACGTGACCGGGCATAGAAGATCAGAACCGCCGAGATACTACGAGCAGATACATGTTGAATATGTCCTCAAAGGATCAAACCTGGATGAGAAGAAAGTCCAGAGGGCAATCCAGCTATCGGAGGAAAAGTACTGTTCTGTGAGTGCTGCGCTCAAGGAAAGAGCTCAAATAACAAGCTCATACAAAATCGAACAGTAGGAGATTCGCAAAAAAAGGAAAAACTGAGCATCGAAGCGCTCGAAGAACTTGGATAGCGGTTCGATACTATTACTTCCTTTTCTTCCCAGCTCTTCTAGGTGTTCTCAGCTTACTCTCTAAGCTTTCTCAGCTTTTGTCAAAGATTTCCACTGCTTGATTCTATCCCCTACGATCAGGATTCCAATGAGCTGTTGGTTCGTGGCCGAAACTGATCAGAGGTGCATGTCTGACTGGGAGGGACTTGTCTGCATGTCGTAGAGAATACTATCGTAGATCTGCTTACTGAGGAAGAAATGATTGAAGAAAAGAGGGGAAGATAGTAGGATCGTCTAGAAGGTTCTCTTCTGGATCCTACTCGAATTCAGAGGAAGATTCCTCTTCTCCGCCCGGAGGTTTCGGAGGTCCTCCAGGTGCTCCACTTGGCTTGCCCGCAGCTATGACATCGTCTATCTTCAGGATCATTGTTGCTGCTTCTGTCGCTGACTTCACCGCTTGCTCCTTGACGACAACAGGCTCGTAGATGTTCAATTTGCTGAGGTCGGTGACTTTTCCTTCGAATATGTCTATGCCGGCCCACTTCTCTCCCTTGTCGTGGTGAGATCTAAGGTCTGCCAGCATGTCTATGGGGTCGAGGCCTGCGTTCTCAGCCAAAGCCATCGTGACTCCTTCCATTGCCTCAGCGAAAGCGAGCACAGCCAGCTGCTCTCTTCCTGAGAGTCCTTGTGCCCAACGCCTAAGGTTGGAGGCTACTTCGATCTCAACTGCACCTCCACCTGCCACAACCCTAGGGTCGCGAACGACATCTCTGACCACGCACAACGAGTCATGGATGGATCTCTCGGTCTCGTCGATCATTCGTTCTGTTCCGCCTCTGATGAGAATTGTCACGGCCTTCGGGTCTTTGCAGCCTTCGATGAAAGTCATCTTGTCGTCAGCAATCTTCTTCTCCTCTACGAGTTGGGCCGAGCCAAGATGCTGTGAGGAGAGGTCGTCAAGGTTTGTGGCAAGCTTCGCTCCGGTAGCTTTCGCCAGTTTCTCCATGTCTTTCTCAGAAGCACGTCTAACTGTCAGAATGCTCTTTTTCGCCAGGAAGTGTTGGGCTATGTCATCTATGCCTTTCTGGCATATGAGAACATTTGCCCCAGCCTTGGCCACTTTCTCGACCATATCTTTCAGCATTTTCTCTTCTTCGTCGAGGAACATCTTCATTTGCTCTGGCTCTGTTATGTTTATCTTGGCGTCGAACTCGGTCTTCTCGACTTCCAAGGCGCAGTTCAACAGTGCTATTTTGGCGTTCTCCACTCTCTTGGGCATGCCTGAGTGGACCACTTCCTTGTCTAGGACTATGCCTTTGATGAGTGTGGTATCATTTGTCGACTGTCCAGTTTTCTTCTCTATCTTGATGTCGTCAACGTCTGCCTTGAAGCCTTCTTCGGTTTTCTCGGCTATTTGAAGAACCGCATCTATCGACAGATTCGCGATGTGGTCTGAGTATTCTCGCAGCGATTTTCCTGACTGAGAAACTACTGCAACGTGCTTCAGCATCTGTTTGTCTGTGGGCTGTACTTTGATTGCGAGTTGCTTGATCAGGTCAAGGGCTTTCTCAGACGCCTTCTGGTACCCGTCTATGATGACTGTGGGGTGTATTTCTTTGTCTATCATTTCCTCCGCCTTTGTCAGAAGCTCTCCAGCGAGCACGACTGCGGTGGTTGTTCCGTCGCCTACTTCGTCGTCTTGGGCTTTCGCTACTTCAACCATCATTTTTGCGATTGGGTGCTGGATGTCCATTGTTTTCAGTATGACTGCACCGTCGTTTGTGATGATGATGTCGCCAAAACTTTCGACGAGCATCTTGTCCATGCCTTTCGGGCCTAGGGACGATCGCACAACGTCTGCCACGATCTTGGCGGCGGAGATGTTTGATCTCTGTGCTTCTTTGCCAACGGTTCTTTGTGATCCTTCTCTCAGGATTAGTACTTGTTGTCCACCTATGGTTGCGGGAACTGCTTCAGTCATTATTCATCACCTCATTACATCGGGGGCATTCCTTCGCCCGGCGGTCCCCTCGGAGGCATGGGCGGTGTTTTCGCCGCGGCTATTACGTCGTCAACTCTTAAGATCATTGATGCTGCCTCAACCGCTGATTTTATTGCTTGTTCCTTCACTACAACCGGTTCTATTACTCCCTGCTTCATCATATCAACGGGCTTACCGGTGACGACATCGACTCCCATCCACAATCCATCAGGTTTCTCATGTGCGGATCTTAAGGCCACCATTATGTCGATGGGGTCTAGGCCAGCGTTCTCTGCTAGGATTTTCGGTATGGTTTCAACTGCTTCAGCAAACGCTTCTACAGCCAGTTGTTCTCTTCCTCCAACCTTTGTAGCGTGTTCTTTCAATCTCTTCGACACTTCCATTTCGATTGACCCTCCACCCGCAACTATCTTGTTCTTCTTCACTATGTCCGCGACCACATGCAATGAGTCTTTGAGGGCTCTTTCCACCTCATCCACCAGTCTCTCCAGTCCGCCTCTGATCAGTATTCCAACCGCTTTTGGATCCTTGCATCCCTCAATGAAGACCATCTTGTCCTCGCCAAACTTCCTTTCTTCAACCAGGCCTGCGCTGCCAAGATCTTGGGACTTGAGATCATCTAGGTTCGTTATGACTCTGCCGCCGGTCGCTCTCGCAAGCTTCTCCATGTCTGACTGTTTGATTCTTCGAACAGCCATAATGCTCTCCTTGGCTAGGAAGTGTTGGACCATGTCGTCTATGCCTTTCTGGCAGAGGACGACGTTGGCTCCTGACGCTTTGATCTTGTTAACCATGTTTTTCATCATCTCAGTCTCCTGGTCCAGAAAGAGCTTCATCTTTGTCGGATCAGATATCCTGATCTCAGCGCTCATCTCTGTCTTCTCGATCTCCAGCGCAGAGTCGAGAAGGGCGATCTTCGGATTCTTCAGGGACTTGGGCATTCCAGGGTGAATAACTTCCTTGTCCACGATCACTCCTTTGACGAGTTGAGTGTCCAGGATGCCTTTTCCCTGTTTCTTGACGAGTGCAATATTGTCAACGTCTGCAAGGAAAGCGTTGCCTCTTTTCTCTTTGACTAGATCAATTGCTTCGATCGAGATGTCCGCCAGATGCCCTCGAGCACCCTCGACTACTTTACTGCGTACAGATGTAAATGCAGCGTTTCTCAAGATGTTCTTGTCGTCTAGGTTCACCGTGACCGCGAGTTGGTCTAGGATTTCAAGCGCTTTGTCTGCTGCGTTTCTGTAGCCAGCGACTATGGTTGTTGCATGTATCTGGTCCTGCGTTAGTTCTTCTGCTCTTCTTAGCAGTTCTCCGGCCAGTATGACTGCGGTGGTTGTTCCGTCTCCCACTTCCTTGTCCTGCGCCTTCGCGACCTCAACCATCATCTTTGCCGCGGGGTTCTGGACTTCAATCTCATCTAAGATTGTTGCACCGTCATTGGTGACAGTCACGTCGCCTAGCGTATCAACGAGCATCTTGTCCATGCCCCGTGGACCAAGCGTGCTCTTGACAAGTTCCGCGATGATTTTCGCAGCCGCTATATTCGATCTCTGAGCATCTCTACCTCTATTTCTAGAGGTACCCTCTTTCAGGATAAGTATAGGTTGACCTGTTAGATATGCCAAACAGATTTTTCTCCTTCTTCAACGGAGCTGACGCGCGCGCGCGCTTAAACATTGCGCCGCCGATGCTCCTCGAGCAATTATAGTCAGGTTAGATAGGTTGATTATGTAGGCGGGCTTAGGGGTGATGGTCGAACATTGATTCCGCAGGATACTCCTCAACAAGAGCCTAATGAGCATCCTATCGATAGGAAGAAGGATGCCTCTGCCAAGAGGACCTTCGTTCCAGTTTCTGAGGTTACCTTGCTTCGAAAGGTTTTGGAGGAAGAGAAGAAGAAGAACGAAGAGTGTGTGACTCGCCTCAAATATCTTCAGGCCGACTTCGAAAATCTCCAGAAGCGCAGTAAACGAGAGATAGATGATGCAACAAAGTATGGTGAAACGGATCTCACACTCAACCTCTTGCCAATCCTGGATGACCTTGAGCGCGCATTGGCCGCAGGTAAGAACTCGGACAACAAAGAAGCAATCGTCGGGGGATTGGAGATGATACTGAAGGCAGCTCAGAACGTACTGTTCAGAAGAGGCTTATCGCCCATCGATGCTGTCGGAAAGAAATTCGATCCAGCAAAACACGAGGCGATTGGCTTCGTTTCTTCCTCAGACCGTGAAGAGAACACTGTGGTACGTGAGTTGAGGAAAGGCTACATGTTCGGCGAGAAAGTCATCCGACCGAGCATAGTTGAGGTTGCACGAAACCCTAGCTCTGAACAGCCTACGAGCTCTCCTAAGACTGCTAGTCAGTAATTTGTGAGGGGATGTGCAAGCTGCGCGGGCGTACCGATTCTGCTATAAGAGTGATAGGCTGCGTGAGTGCTACTGTTACTCTAAGTAACGTTTATAAACCTCACTCGTTACCTTGAGTAACTCGCATAGCATAGAACAGTCTCAGTTGAGGTGTACGCCTTGGCAAAGGTTATCGGAATAGATCTTGGAACAACTAATTCCGCTGCAGCAGTGATGGAGGCTGGTAGGCCAGTTGTGGTTCCAAGTGCTGAAGGACCAACGATGGCCGGCAAGATGTTTCCATCTGTTGTTGCTTTCACCAAAGATGGTACCTTGCTAGTTGGCGAGTCTGCCAAGCGTCAAGCAAGCTCAAACCCAGAAGGCACGATCATTGAGATAAAAAGAAAAATGGGAACCGACTACAAAGTCCAAGTCTTCGGAAAAGAGTATACCCCACAGCAAATATCCGCATTTATTCTCCAGAAGATAAAACGCGATGCCGAAAGTTTCCTAGGAGATAAAGTGGATACAGCTGTGATTACCGTTCCTGCCCACTTCAACGATAATCAAAGACAAGCCACCAAAGATGCCGCAGAGATAGCCGGGTTCAAGGTTCCTAGATTGGTCAACGAGCCTACTGCAGCGTGTCTGGCCTATGGGTTAGGCTCATTCGGCAAGACAATGAAGGTAATGGTGTTCAGTTTCGGCGGAGGAACTCATGACGTTACTCTGATGGAAATGGGTTTCGTAAAGGAGACAAAAGAGAGCACGTTTGAAGTTCTCTCAACAAGTGGAGATACAAAGACGGGTGGTGCCGATGTCGACAATGCTGTGACAGAGTATCTGGTTGAAGAGTTTCGGAGAGGGAACGGGATCGACCTGAGCGGGGACAAGATGGCGATGACGCGCCTTAGGGAGGCAGCTGAGAGAGCGAAGATAGAACTGTCAGTTATGGTGACAACTGATATCGATATGCCGTTTATTGCCCAGGACACTTCTGGGCCAAAGCATTTTCACCTGACTCTGACCCGAGCAAAGCTTGAGGAATTGGCGCGCCCGATCGTTGACCGTATTAGGGGTCCGATCACGCAGGTGTTGGCTGACGCCAAGGGCGGTTCTCTACAACCAAACGACATAGACAAGATCATTTTGATAGGAGGCATGACGAGGATGCCTCTAGTCCGGAGCTTCGTGGAATCCATCATGGGTAAGCCTGCTGAACGAGGATTGGATCCAATGGAATGTGTGGCGGTTGGAGCTGCGATTCAAGCCGGTGTAATGACGGGCGAAGTGAAGGATCTTCTTCTTTTAGACGTCACACCTCTTTCGCTCGGTGTGGAGACCCTTGGAGGGATCCTCACTAAGCTCATAGAGCGAAATACTACTGTACCGACAAGAAAGAGCCAAGTCTTCTCAACAGCAGCAGACTTCCAGACCACAGTCACAGTTCATGTACTTCAAGGCGAGAGGCCAATGGCTGCGGACAATGTTTCATTGGGCATGTTCAATCTCACAGGTATACCTCCGGCACCACGAGGAGTGCCGCAAATAGAGGTCACCTTTGACATCAATGCGGATGGGATCCTCAATGTCGCCGCCAAAGACTTGGGAACAGGGAACCAACAGAAGATCACAATCACTGCTTCAACCAAGCTGTCGGAATCAGAGAAGGAACGAATGGTCAAAGAGGCTGAACAGTTCGCAGAGCAGGACAAGAAGAAACGTGAGGAAGCAGAAACACGTAACAATGCCGACTCAATGATCTACACTGCTGAGAAGACCAAGACAGATCTGAAGGAGAAAATAGGCAAAGACAACGTTGAGAAAATTGACAAAGGAATCGCTGAGCTGAAAGAAGCCCTCAGCGGAAAAGACGTGCCTAAGATAAAGGTGAAGACCGACGAGCTGGCGAAGATGCTTCAACAGATTGGGGCAACAGTGTATCAACAGGTTAGCCAACAACAGGCACAGCAACAGCAGCAGACTCCTCCACCTGGACCTGAGAAGCAGCCTGACAAAGTAGTGGATGCAGACTACAAGGTTGTTGATGAAGAGAAGAAGCCGTAGTTTTGATGTCAAAGATGAATGGTCCGGTCACAGATGGAAAAGAGAGACTACTATGAGATCCTCGGCCTCTCCAGAGATGCGACTAAAGAGCAGGTGAAGGACGCTTACAGAAAGCTCGCACTTCAATACCATCCTGATAGAAACAAGTCTCCTGACGCTGAGGAGAAGTTCAAAGAGATCTCCGAAGCATACGCCATTCTCTCTGACGACGAAAAAAGACAGCAGTACGATCAGCTCGGCCACGCCGGAATCGATCAGAGATACACCTATGAAGACATATTCAGAACAACCGACTTTGAATCCATCTTCCGTGACCTAGGGTTTGGCTTCGGAGGATTCGGTAGCATCTTCGATACGTTCTTTGGTCGTGGAAGAGGTTGGGGAGAAGAAAGACCTGGACGAGGTTCTGACCTCAGGTACGATCTTGAGATTCCACTCGAAGAAGTAGCCACAGGGGCGACGAAAGAGATCACAGTGCCCCGAAGAGAGAAGTGTGATGTGTGCAATGGAAGTGGAGCGAGAAAGGGCACCACGCCTAAGACCTGTTCACGTTGTCAGGGTAGGGGGCAGGTCCAGCATGTACAAGAAGCAGGATTCGCTCGATTTGTCAGAATTGAAACATGTGACCGATGTCAGGGAAGGGGAGTCATCATAGAATCTCCCTGCCAGAAATGTCGAGGAACAGGAATTGTCGAACATACACGCAAAATCACCTTGAAAATTCCACCTGGCGTTGAAAGTGGGACAGCGCTAAGATTGGCTGGCGAAGGAGACTCAGGAGGTTCAGGAATATCGACTGGCGATCTCTTCGTGTATGTCATGGTGAAACCTCACAGCATTTTCGAGAGAGATGGAAGTGACATCTACTGTGAGATACCGATTGGGTTCGCAGAGGCTTCTCTGGGTGCAGAAATCGAAATACCCACATTGAGCAGTCGTGCCAGCCTACGTATTCCCGGGGGAACCCAAACCGGAACAGTATTTCGGTTAAGGGGAAAGGGACTTCCAGAGTATCGGGGGCGGGGCAGAGGGGATCAGCTGGTGAAGATCATCGTTAGGACCCCCACTAACCTGACTGAAAGACAACGAATGATTCTGAGTGAGCTGAAGAAAGAGGAGCGCCCGGTAAGAAAATAGGGTGTGTTACGCTCACGCTTCATAGTCTCACTGTTTTTCTTTTTCTAATAGAGCTTGAAAAATCTAGGGGGGATGGCTGACACCTTTGCTTTCATATGAAACAGAGCTTTACAATCCGATGCAGTTCTCGCCTTTGCCAACACATCCTATGACACAGTAGAATTCAAAATCGGAATCAAATTCGTTTCGAAACCCGTGAAGTTCGTTCGCTGCGAAGTAGAATATGTCTCCTTGATCTGCGGCAACAGTTTCCTTCTCAGTTACAACTTGAGCCTTGCCTTTCGTTACGATTATCTCCTGCTCCCACGGGTGCTTGTGAGGAGCCATGTTCCCCTTCGGTTTGATGTTGAAGTGTCGAAGTGCAAAGTTGTGTAAGTATTCGTCGCCACCAGTTCGTTTTTCTGAGATCCATCGAATCGTCACGCCTTCAGCGTCACTTCCATAGGCTTCCTTCACGTCGTACCCTTTGACTTGCTCTATTCTTCGCCTAATCAAGACCAATACCTCATTCTCTATCTTGTATGTGTCGCTTGAAAACTTAATTCAGACTGTTATCACGCTCTTCGCTTCCATAGCCATATCCAAGAAAGCCGCGTACCCCATCGAGGAAATTGATGAGACCAAATCCTTCTCCCCTATTGCCCGTTTGTGCAGTGCCTCAGAGCATGCATAGAACCGCACTCTCTCATTCCTCATGACTTTTTTGAACCTCTCTCCAATATCTGGGTCCATCTTCTCGGCGGTCCCTGTTCGAGCCAAGACAACTCCTTCCGCGTACAGGAAAACTCTGACATCCAGATCAATGCTCGAGGCTGTTTCCGCAAGATACAGGAGCGAAGATGTCCTTCCTATCTCTTCTGGGCCCCAACCGAACAAAAACACTATTCTCTCTGTCATGTTATCGATCGCCTCTAGCAACCTGCGGCGATACAGAGATTCCTCGGCAGTCCACTTATTTTGCATAGGACTCCCCGAGCGCTGCTTTCACCTCTCTTGAAGAGGCGTTCAAACTCGTCTGTCGTCAGTTTTGCTTCGTCTCGAACAGTCTTAACCATCGGTAATGATGACCACTTTTCATAGTACGTTCTCACATAGCGAATGCATGTCCAGTGTGCTTCTGTAAGCTTCATGCCCAACTGGTTTTCCGCGATTTCAGAGGCAATCCTTTCGCTCCAAGTTCTTGGATCAATCAAGTATCCTTCATCATCAAACAGCGCCAACACCTACAGCATCTCCCTGTAACTAGATCAAAGCCCCGTATGAAAAAGCCATTGCTCTCTTTCGTTGGGAAACACGTACCGCGAGGCATTCTGATCGCACATAGAAGGCTCAGGCAGATCGTTTCTCTCTTCTACGTCGAATCATGCGATTCGCGTGTGAGCTCCATGAACACGATTCCTATATCGCAGCGTTGTTGAAGAACGCCTAATGATGCCAGTAACTATCTGTGTGCGGCCGTGCCGACGCGCAGATCTACGCATCTTGCTGGGAATCTATCGAGAAGGGTTCGAACAGGAGTTGACCTTCTTTTTCAGAAGATTCTGCAGGTGCTTCTTCCAAGCACTCTTCCGTTATCTTGCCGGAGACACGATCGTAGCTGAAGTGAACAATAGAGTCGTGGGCTTCATAGTTGTAGTACCTGGATCCATACCAGCAACACGGGCCGGAATCCTCCAATTGATGTCTACATTGCCGACGCTACTATTGGCAGTGAGATCCTCTTTCTTCATCTACGTTTTGCAGAAGGTCAGGAATATGGATTGGAGTCGATGTCATGTTGGCATAGGATGCGTCGCTGTGAAGAAAGATTTTCGAGGAAAAGGAATCGGGGCTTCTCTCATGCGTGAAGCGCTCGCCAGGTATCCGAAAAGAGATGCGGTCTTAGATGTACGGCCGTGGAATGAGAGTGCCATTCGCCTCTATTCCAGTGCGGGTTTCGAGCGAATGAGTGCATGGAGAGATCCGCTTGGGGAGTGGATCATAATGAGTCGACCGCAGCTTTCTCGTGCCAGAACTGAACCAGAAACTGAACGCTTCAATTCACGATGTGTTGGCTAATTCGTCTTATCGCAATCTCATACGGCCAAGATCGTAGCAACCAGTGCTCGCCACATCGTGTATATATGTCCGATCCGTTATCGATGGGAGAGTTGACTACGTATGAGTGAGGTAGCGTTTCCTTGCAGAATCACAGCTGTCCATCCGCATTATGATCCTTTTGGAAACGAGTATGTGTGCGTTGAGTTCTCAGTTGAGGCACAGCGCCCTCCTAGTGTTATTCAGATGCCAAGGGGGGCACCTGAAGAACTCTCTGCGGTCATACCGATTATTTCTCAGATCCCGAAGATGATGGTTCAGGGCAAGGCGTATAGCAACAGGTTTGTTCTCTTTCTCACAGTTCAAGAATGGGAAAAAATGGAACGAAAGTATCAGTACGGTGACGATGCAGAGGTAACCATAGGCAAAGACGGTTCCATCCACGTAAGAGTTGTACAGGGATAGAAGCATTGAGCTCCTAGAGCTAGGTTCAGTCAACGTGCGCTTTAGGCGCACGGAAGTCGTACGGCGACGATCTCTTCTTTCTTTTCTTTGTTTTGCTCTTTTCTGCTTGTTTCTTTTCGTTGTGTACGTTTGGCAAGAGATTCTGCTCCTTCGTCCGGGCAGTTGTGTCTTTCAGGAAGTCGATGTTCCTCGCAGTACCATCCCCCGCATCTGTGACATCTGTAAGTCAAAGAAAACGAGGCAAGGCAGTAGTTGCAGTGGCTTGAGGCATATCCGATCGAGCTTATCTTGATTTCCGCATCAGGCTTCAGTTTCTGGAGGAGCTTCTTTACGATGCTCTCACATTTCTCGCGGGGGTAATCTGGAAGGACTATGTAGACTTCGCCGCCTCTTTGCACCACAGTATACTTGTGGTCTTCCACCGAACCGTCGCCGACCCCCTTCTCTCTTTCCCTGAGGCCGAGGAGGCGAACTATCTCTGACCAGTTCAAGAGGAGGGAGGCGAGGAAGATCATGTTTGACGTAGGTTGCAGCTCCTGAGGCTGTTTCCTATCGTCTAACGCGAATTATGACAAGCAACAATAAGATGAAGGACACGCCTAGAAGTATCCACAATAGCATTCCGTTACGTTCCAAGATGGCTAGTAAGGCGTTGATCTGGGTTATCGGGTTCTTGGATGCGAGGAGTTGATACAGTTGCGCAGCCTCGTCGCGCTTGAAAAGTCCGCTGTCCACTCTGATATCATCGGCATCTGTTTTCTCGAACTTGTGGCCAGCAATGTAGAAGGCGCCGCTGTAGCTCGATTTCAGCCAGAGGTTAAACTCTTCTTGGCTCAAAACCCTCACCTTACACGAATTGTCATGTAGTAGAGTCTGACTATGCCTCCTTGGAAAACCAGTACGCCAAGATTCATGCTGTTTGGATCTTGGTTCCAAGTATAGACCTCTGTCGCTCCTGTCTTTGATACGTATTCCTTTAGGAAACTGTCGATGGCCCGAGTGGTCTGTTGCCACTGAGTTTCGTCAAGATAGTTGATCTTGTCAACTTCTATTTCGGCGTTTGCCGTTATCTTGGTCACGTTGATAGGCGCAAGTTTCT
>Ga0315289_10011665_pt1 | contig 12442 bp, 7 predicted proteins | sample YL17G11_40_MG_FD_203452 | JGI IMG/M metagenome (GOLD analysis project Ga0315289, IMG submission 203452) | Sediment microbial communities from Yellowstone Lake, YNP, Wyoming, USA - YL17G11_40 | ecosystem: Environmental > Aquatic > Freshwater > Lake > Sediment | place: USA: Wyoming | collected...
GTCGGGCTATGGCGACCTGCCCAATTACACTGAACCATACAACCCCATAGGCAATGATAGTTTCGACTGGAGCACTTACGAGTAATGGGTAGAGGGCCAAATTATACCGTCGTTCCGCAGGATTGGGACAATCTGGAATACATCATTTCAGATTTGAGCCGGATACTGTCTGCGCAGCTCGATGAGTCCGGCCCAATATCCAGTTACATTCTCGCCAACGGCACACGGGCATTCACCGGCAATCAGTCGATGGGTTCAAAGAAGCTGACGAATGTGCTTGACCCGACTGCCAACCAGGACGCAGCGACAAAAGTTTACGTCGATTCTGCGATTACCGGAATTGGCATAGGCAACTATCTGCCACTTGCCGGCGGGACAATGACAGGGCAGATTGTTTCGACGCTTGCAATCGGAACTTCGCCCTTCGCAGTTACCTCTACCACGGTCAATACTAATCTGAACGCTGATTTGTGGGACGGGTATCAGTTTTCGGACTACCTGAATCAGGCGGCAAAAACCACTTCTTCGCCTGTATTTGCGGGTCTGACCCTTGACTCTCTCTCTGGTGTTCTCAAGGCCACTTCAGGTGTGGTAAGTGCGGCAACAGCAGGCACAGATTATCAATACGGATTACTAACTACTGGAAGATTACCTTTTGCCACTGGCACTCCTGCTACCTTAACAGATACGTCAAAACTTGCCTATTCCACAACTACTAATACCCTGACGATGAACACAGGGCAGTTGGCTATAACGGGAACGAGCAAAGTGGATGGTAGTCGTAGTAATGCCATCGATGTTATTACAGCAACTGGAGGAATAGGTTCAGGTGAAACAGGAATTGGATATGCCGGTGGCGGTTATTCTCTTACTGGCGGACTAGGTGGTTCTGGCGCAAGCACTTTGGGCGGCACAGGGGGCAGTTTTTTATTTACCGGAGGAACTGGCGGGGCAAGTGGAACGGGTACAGCAGGTGATGGTGGTAATTTTGCTGCTATAGGTGGATTAATAGGTTCGTCAGGAAGTGGTGGTTCTGCTGGCAATGTCTATCTTGGCCGCACAGCCGCAGGTGTAGAACGTGGTTCTGTCTATATCCAATCTCTCTCCGGCCTCCTCAAAGGCACATCGGGCGTAGTGAGTGCAATAACAGATAACTCGGCGAACTGGAATACGGCTTATACCGACCGTCTGAAATGGGACGGCGGAGCTACTGACCTTGTAGTGGCAACAGGCAGAACTTCGCTTGGCCTTGGCGTGGCCGATACTCCCTCGTTTACAGGACTAATATCTGGCATTGATGCGGCAACGAATACAGCGGGAACGCTGAAACTATGGTCTGCCGGTGCGAATAACTATTCGACTTTATTCACAGCAGGGACGCAGACGGCGGACGCCACCTATACCTTGCCGACCGCTATGCCTACTTCTGTCAGCAAATTCCTGCAATCCACAACCGGCGGGGTGTTATCGTGGGAATCCGTTGCCGCACCGTTATCTTTCGGCACTACTACACAAATTCCGTATATGAATGTTGCCGGAACGGATTTTTTGTATTCTGCAAATCATACTTTCGATGGAACAAATATAACCTTGCTCGGCGATTACAATTTCGGCGGCACTGCGGCACGGCAGATTCTGCACGGACGGGCAACTTCGGGTGCGGGTCAGAATTTTACGGTAACGGCAGGCGGTTCGCAAGCTACCCCAGGTGCAGGCAATTACGCAGGCGGCGACCTTAAAATAAGTTCCGGCATATCGTCCGGTTCCGGCAATTCAAAAATATCATTTTATGTAGCACGAACTGGAAATGCGAATGCTGGTGAAAATACCCCTACCGAGGTTATGCGATTATCCCCAGGGTTATATTCATCGCCAAACGCAGGCAGAGCGAGATTAGTAATCAGCGACGACCCTGCCTTTACGCAGGATAATTTGAATAATAACGCTTTTCAGGCGCTTGCAAATAGCGTTACCGGATTCAAACTATATTCGGCAAGCGATACTGCCGCAACTGCACCGTTAAATCTTTTGATTAAATCGAGAGGAACGCAACCATCACCTACCGGCGTTGTTACCGGAGACAGATTAGGTTCATTTAATTTTCAAGGATTAGACGCTACGGCAGGAACAATTAGAACTGCTGCACGTATGCGAGTTGAATGTATGGGGACTATCGGCAGCAACCGTGTTTCTGGGAAAATCATCTTTTCAACAGTAACCGATGCCTCAACAGGGGTGGATACTGATGCTTTTGTTATAGACGATGCTCAAAATGCCTATGTCTTAACAGGGTTACGGGTGGGTTCACTGACCGTTGCCCCCACCGTTGCCCTTGACGTTACTGGGGCGGGATTGATAGCAAATGACACCACGACAGTCACGACGCTGAAAGCAAGCAAGAATGTGGCTACCGTGAGCGCAGATATAGCCGTCGCAAATTTCATTCAGGATTCCGCAACGGGGGCTTGTGAGGTTTTGAGGTTACAGCAGGACGACACCAGCGAAGAATTTATTGATTTTGTGGGAACTGACGGCGGGGCGACTGGTGCGGATTCCGGCGCGAGTGTCATAGTGGCGTTAAGCGGAACGAAATATAAACTGAAACTATACGCATTATCATAATTAAGGAGAAAATTGTGAACAAGGTCAAGGCAAACGTCTGTTACAGCAAGATGCTGTGGCAATAACTGATATAGGAATAACTTAAACGAAAGGGCAGGACAATGAAGTTGAATGTGAACGAAGTTATCAAAGGTATGGACGGCAAGGCGATTGAAACCCCGAAAACTTTCAAGGACGGCAAGGTTGAAACAGTCGAGAATTTGACCGTCAAGAAGATTCTGCTTGAGACCCTGTTGCAGACCACTGAACAGGACAGGAATGTATCCGGCACGGAGAAGTTCGAGCGATACGCCCTTGCCAGCAAAATCAACGAAGGCGGCGAAATAGATTTCACGGTCGAAGAAGCGGCCAAAATCAAGGCCAGAGTCGGTGAAATATGCACCCCGCTTGTCCTCGGCTACATCTGGAACAGGATGGAAGAAAAGGACAAAAAAAGTAAAGGGAAATAACTATGGCATACGAGGACTTGACACCTGAACAGATTCGGATGCTGGAAGGCGGCGACGAAGAAACTGCACCTGAAACAGCAACAGCAGTAGCCGAACCGCCCGCGCCCAAACAGTATTTATTGTCACCGGACGAACAGGCGCGGGCAAGGCGAGTGGATGAACGACGGCGACGGATGGACGAGCAGAACGCACAGCAGGGCTATCGGCAAACGAAATCAAGCCAAGCCGATATTGATTTTCAGAGGCCGAACTTTGCCAACAACGAGGAGTATCAGCAATTCGTCAACGACGCGAGAGTGACTGACGACTTGCGAAAGCGGCTGTTTGCTAAACAGCAGGCGGACAAAGGAATGGTTTTGGGGTATTCGCCGGAATCGCTGAAAAAGCTGGATTATCTCGAAAAAGCATACGGAAAAGCGAATGAGGAATTCGCACAGGACAAAATGTCCGTAGCTCACTTGCAGGAAATTCACGGGACTTTGATGCGACAGAAGGATTCTGTTCCGCAGACGTGGAATAAGCCGCCGCCGACATTGAAACAACAAGTAGAGAGTGAATTATGGACTGACCCCGCCAGCGGTATCAGGTACAGGCGCGACGCCAAGACAGGCGACTTAGAGCCATTGAAAGGGCTAACGTCCGCCAAAGAAAAGATAGCCATTTACGAGGCAGTCTTAAAGCGAAACGAAATCTACGATGAAAAGACCGGCACGATTACGCAGGGCGACCCCGCAAAGATAAAAGCCGACTTTACGGCGGCGATGAGGACTTTGGCGGAAATAAACAACATAGAGGGCGCGAACTTCCCGGATTCAATGCAAGGCCAGCCGCCGCCGCAACAGGGACAGCCCAGACAACCGCCGCCTCAACTGAATAATGGGATGAGGCAAGCCCCGCCGCCGGTCGAATCAGTGACGTGGGGCGACCTTACGCCGGAACAACAGACCGAGGCGGTCAGCAAACACGGCAAAGAGGAAAGGGAAAAAGACCGTCGAGTTGTCCAGGGCGGACAAAGAAGAATCACTAAGCCGATGAATGAACAGCAATTCCTTGAGCGCGTGAAGCAAGACCCTGTATTCTTGAGCAGATACACCGGCGATATTCGCAAGCCGGGCGCGCCGCCGCCAACGTGGGACAAGGCGACAGAAGCAGAGCGACGGATGATGTATCAGAACTATTACCGTTCCGTGCCAGAGGGCGACGAAACACTATCCGAAGCGGAATTTGGCCGAAAGATGACAAAAGACCCGTCTGCGATACAACATTATTTCAAGCCGAAAGGCGAGAAGTCGCAGGGAGTCAAGGGGCAAGACCGACGTGAGTTTGTTGTCGGCCAAACCACGATAAGGAACGGCAAGACGTGGAAATACATCGGTAACGGCAAATGGAGTGACCAATAATGGCCGTGATGACGACTGAGGAATTGTTCGGTGTTGCAGAACCGGGGAATATCGACCTTACCAATCAGACCGTTCGTCATAACGAAGACGGAAGCGTCTCTACCATAAAAAGCACCTCTGTCAACATAGACGGGCAAGAGGTCTTACTCGACACAGTTGACCAGAACGGCACACAATTAACCACGCAGGAAGCGATAAGGCAATACGAGACTACCGGTAAACATTTAGGCAAATTCGATTCGGTGGAATCTGCAAATAAGTACGCGCAGTCACTTCACGAAGGTCAAGAAAAACTATATCCGTCAACACAGCCGAACATTATGACAACCGAAGAACTGTTCGGTAGTGACGTAGGCAAAGAACAGGACAAAATCGGTTTCTGGGAGAACATTCAGCGTGGCGGTTGGGGCGGATTCTTCGACAAGGCGACACTTGGCGTCAAGCCGATGGTGCAAGCGGCGCAACTTTACGGCACGACACAGCGGTTACAGAGAAACACCTATCTACAAGGCGATGCAGGCACAAAAGAGCGTGAGGCCGACCAACAGCAAATAGTCGATTACATCACAAACCGCGACGAAGAACAAAGACGGGGACTGACGGTTGCGGCAAGTGTCGGCAATATCGCGGGTGATATGTTGCCCTTTATGGCAGAGTTTGTCTACACTGGCGGGCTGGCTACACTTGGCAAAAAGGCCGCGACAAGAGCGGTATTGAAACTTGCGGGTGAAGTGGCAGGCAGGGAAGCCGCTGGTATGGCAGAGAAATTCACAGCAAGACAGGCCACGGCGAAAGTTGCTGGCTGGGCTACGGAAGGTGCAATCAGAACTGCATTAACTCCCCACGAAGTTATTAGGGGTTATATTCAAAACCGTATGCCCGACATTCAGATTTCACCGGAAGGACAGGCGATATTCAAAGAATCAGAGAATACGCCATTTAAGGCCGCATACAAAGCCATAGCGAATCAGTGGGTCGAAATGGCGTCTGAAACAACCGGCGAACCGATGGGCAAGGCCGCAGTTGCCATAGGCAAGAAGTTGCTACCGGACGCAGCTTCGGCGGCGATGGGTCGTTTACGGGATGCTTGGGTGAATAAAGTTGCAGGTCGAACGGTGTATGATTTTGCCCGAAAGATGGGGACGATAACCGGCAAGAACAGCATTTTAGAGGAAATGGGCGAAGAACGGCTTGGCGACTTGATGAAAGTCGGTCTGGGCGTGGACGATAAGCAGGGTTCGACATTCGAGAAAATCGGCGATTCTCTGTATCCGGGCGCAAGGCAGTTGTGGATTGAGGCCATTGCCTTTAGCATTCCTGCCGGCGGCCAGTTGGCGTTATCGAAAGCACTTGGCGAAAAAGGCAGGGCTTCTTTCAGCCGCAAAGAGGTCAAGGATTACTTCGGTATTGAGGAATCATCTTCGGCGCAACGCGACCAGATGTTTGACGCCTTCAAGTCGGCCAAAGAGCAAGGTGCGACGACGCAGGAAGCAGTCCAGCACGTTATCGCTAATCTTATGGTCAGGCCGCCACAACCCGGCCAGATTGTTATGCCTTACCGAACAGGGCAATTCGGGCTTAAAAATCAGCCGTTACCCCGCAATTTACCGGCATTGCCGGAATCAGCCAGCACAGGCAACGAAGCGTGGGCGCAGGACTTGCCGGATATGGGCAGTCAGCCCGGCGCACCGGCAGAGCCAGAAATTGACGCAGAAACAGCAAGGCCGGGGCCGGAACTGAGATTGAAGGATACCCGACCGACATACGACCAGTTACTTGAACAACTGCAAACTTCGACCGATGACGCCGAACGGCAACAGATAGCCGAAACGATTGCCAGTGGCGATTACAACAAAACCCGAAAAGAAACAACAGCACGTCAGGGGGCTGGAAGTCCTGCCCGACAACAACCAGCCCCCACCCCTTTGCAAGACGCTACAACAGGCCAAGCGCAACGCACCCCATCGCTGGGCTTGCGGGAAACGCCTTCACAGGTATTGCCCGAAAACAATTTACGCGAAATACTTCGAATGAGCGACCTGTATCGTCCTCGTGATAAATATATACAGGAATTTACAAAATACGCAAAAGGACTAAAAGACAAAGGCATAAATTACTTTGATGCTTATCATGTAACTTCGGCAGACACAAAGGATTTTACCGAAAAGGGCATAAAAGGTTCCGAGAGTGATTACATTGGTAAGGCGACCGGAAATCTGCGCCCATCATCCGTTTACATGTTTTTAGAGCCTCACGAAATCAGCAAGGGATTTTCGGGGATTACGGGCATTGTGTCTGGGGCTAAAACCGTAAATGTAGTCCACCTAAAAATACCAATTGAGCAAATAAAAAAACTGCACTGGGACTCAAATTACAATGTAACTTTTGGGACACGCAGTTCAATTGGGTTTGAGGGGGACATTAATCGTTCGTGGATAGATTCAACTTCTAAATACGATATAAAATCTCACTCTTTTAATCAATCCGCCTCCATAGAGGGAGGCAAATCTTCTCCCCCTCCCGCCGAAAAGCAGGCGTGGGAAAAGCAAGTCAAGCAGGTTGTTAAGCCGCCAAGCAAGGAAATGGCGCGACAGATAATAAGTGGTTCGGGTGCTGGTCGCCCAAGAGATTTCATTTTGGGCAAAAACGAAACTTATCAAGTTGTTGATGAAGTTGCTGGCACTAAACGAGTATTAGCCAAAAACCTTACGACCGGAAAAGAGGAATACTATCACGTTAGTAAAGACGGTATTTTTGCTGAAAGAAATCTACCAGATAATCTTAATGCTTGGGCAGAAGAAAAAACAGACGTAGAGCTTACAGACGCCGCCCTTGCCAAGCCGGAGAAGGCGGGAGAAGGGGAGAAAAGCAAGGGGGTAGCAAGTGTTAAAGTGATGATAACCAACGCCGACCGACAAACATTGGCTGATTTGGGTTACAGCAAAGAGCAAGTATCAGCAATGAAGCCGGAAGAAGCTGGACGGATAATAGACGGCAAAACGCCGCCGAAAAGCAAAGGGGTAGCGGAAAAACCCGCAAAAGAAACAGCGAATAAGATTTTTACTGAGGATAAACGCAACGCTGCCCTTGAGCGAATTAAGCAGAGAATCAAGGACAAAGGCAGTTTCTTCAAGGGCGAAAAGGGCGAGCAGGACGTAGAGGGCTGGAAAGACCTTGTTGATGTCGCCGGTTATCACTTCGAGAAGGGCGTTCGGGATTTTACAGCGTGGTCAACAAAGGTCATAGAGGACGTAGGTGATTGGGTTAAACCGCACCTGCAAAAATTATGGGACGAAGTTAGCGGTAAGCCCGAACCGAAAGTCGCAAAAGAGAAACCGGAAACAGAGAAAGCCGAGCCGAAAAAAGAAGCCGGCGGGGATAGGGCGGAATCCAAAGGCGTCGTCGCCAATATACTATACAACTGGGGGCGGCTTGAGGAATTAGAATATGACGTAAAGCATATTCAAGAAGAATCCGATAAGGCCGACGCTGCGGTAGAGGAAAACCCTGAAAAAGTCCGCAAAATTATTAGTGGTAACAAAAACAGCACGGACATTTCTACGCAAGCCCTGAAAATCGCCTACTACGTCAAAATGGAAAGGGAGAAAAACATACCGGAAATTCTCTGGGCAGCAGAGCATCTCGTATCAGGTGCAAGGGAAAGTGCGCAAAATCTGAATATGGAAAAGCGGTTGACGGGAGACCCTTTACTCGACGGGATTATCCAGTTGACGGACAATCTGATAGCCGCTGGATTCAAGCCCGAAAAAGAGGGATTAGGATTGAAAACCGTAAGGACAGCAAAACAAGTCGCCAAAGACGCGGTCAAGCAAACAGTCAAAAACGCGAAAGAAGCGGTAAACAAGGCCGATATGAATATGCAAAACGCACTGGACTTCATCGAAAGTTTAAGGTGTAAATAATGGCTGGACTATGTATCCCACCGGCAATAACAGAGAAAATCAAGGCCGCGTTAGTGGACGGCACATTGTCCCTGCCTGCCCTCAAAGCAATGAAGTCGTCCGAGGAACGGCGGGCGGCGTGGGGCAAATTCCTGTCGCCGGAACTGGCCGAGTTTACAACCTTGAAATTCGAGAAGGCGGCGGCTTCGCCGAAAGCGGACGCATTGACCAATTTCCTCAAAAGCGTAACCACAGCCAAAGACAAGAAATCCGGCAAAGAGAAAACCTTGCTGGACAGAATAGGCAAAATAGCAGACGCAGACCTTTTGAATCCCGAAAAGCAGACCGAAACTTTCACCGACCTGTTCTCGGACGCACTTGGTATTAAGGTATCCGCAGAGCAGATGAAAAACCTTGTCGAATACGCCAACAAAATCAAAGAACTGAAACAGGCCGTGGCGGAAGTGGAATTCAGCGAAGAAAAGGACGCGGCGAAATGGATTGAGGCGTTAGGGAAGGCGTCATCGCCTTACTTCACAGCCATAGATGAACTGGACGCCTATATCAATTCGCAGACGCCGACAAGTAACTGGAAGAACATTTTCGGCGGGATATTCAGGTCGAGTATGCTCACGTCGCCTGCATCGGCTGTTACCAACCAACTTAGCAACTTTGACCAGCTTGCAATGCAGTATATTGAGCGACGACTTTCAAGCGGACAATTCAAAGGGGCGTCCGCAGAGGTAGTAGGTGCTTGGCTTGGCGCGGTCAAGGACGTTTATCAAGCATCTGGACACGGTATGAGTCGTAATTATTCGGCGCATACAAAACTCGGCGAATGGATAGACCACGCAGAAGGGCCGGGGCCAATCCGCTGGGTCAACCGGAAGATGTCAAGAATCGTATATCACTATATGCTTGGCTTTGCTGATGAAATCTCTGCTGCGTTCTCAAGGATTGATTCTACGGTGGCGCAGGTGTTGAAGATAACAGGACAAAAGGAACTGACAGGCAAGGCGTTGGAGATATTCAAGGATTCTCTGCGATTAGAGCCAATGACGCTCGATGGTGCGATTGTAAAAGCGGAGTCCATTGCCGATGCTGAAAAGGCGACTTGGACGAACAAAACTTGGGCATCAAAAGTTTCGCTGAAATTCCGTGACTGGCTGAATAATGCGACCGGCGATTTTCAACTTGGCTACTGGACGAACCCATTTGTTAAGACGCAGGCAAACGTCCTGCAATTCGGTATCGATTCATCGGTATTTGGTTTTGGGCAACCACTTTACAAACTGAAATCGGCACTTGCGGCAAGAAAAGATATGACTCTCACGGATGCACAGAGAGCAAAGCCGTTACAAGACGTTATTCGCTTGGCTATCCGTGCAGGTATGGGAACTACCTTGTCGCTGGCACTTGCCGCATTGATACCGCCGGACGACTTTATCGGGGCTTATGAACAGTTGACACAAAAACAGCGGGATATGATGGGGATTAAAAAAGGCGTGTATAACGCCGTGAAAATCGGCGGTCACTGGATTTCGCTGGACTACTTCGGCGCACTCGGCTCCGGCTTTGTCGGTATGATGTATGCCCGCAAATACGGCAAGAATCTGCCAGATATGGCATACCAATACGCAAGAGGGGCAGGCGCACAGGCATTGAACGTGCCGGGCATAGCGAATTTCTTGGAATTATACACCAGCTTGACGGACGCCTTGAAAAAAGACACGGAAGCGGGCTTGAAGGGCTTGTCGATTGACGGGTTCAATACTGTATCCGGCAGGGTTATTCCGGGTATTCTTTCCACGGTAGCCAAAGCGACAGATACCAGCGAACGGCAAATGAACAAGAAGAATTGGCTCGACAGGACGAAAGCCGGACTGCCAGGACTTCGGCAGACCTTGCCAGCGAAGGTGAACCAGTTGACGGGGCAAAAGATACAAAGTGAGGGGTTTGTAAGCAATATGCTGTTCGGTTCCCGCGTCAAGACAGCAAACGAATCCAGATTGATAGACGAAATATCCCGCCTTGACAAACTCGGCTTTGCGCCTGCCATAGGCGACATCGAGCGTTCATCGGAACGAGTGAAAGGATTGAAAGCGCAACTCAGTCCTGCCGCATATCAGAACGCATTGAAGTATTACGGGCAGCAATACGGCAAAAGTGCTTCACGGCTGATAGCGACCAGTGAATACAAACGCGCTGCCGCCGATGACAAACAGGATATGCTCAATAAGGTCAGGGACGACGCAAGGGAAGATATGCTGGACAGATTCCACTACCGCAAGCCGAAAAACAAAGGACTGCGGGTTCGGTAGCAACAATCCCTAATTCGTGCTACTGTATTCTATGGGTGCATCTGTGGGGACATTCCACGAAAAACACTAAAAATTAAATAATTTTCGGCTATTTAACCCGTTACGAAACCACGACTTACATTTTTCACCTTCGGAAATATTTAATTTTAGTGTTTGACTTGATAATCGTCTGCCGATATGTTGAGCATCGTTACGAAACTTAAACGAAAGGGCAGACGATGACAACTAAGCATTTTATCGCAGTCAACCTCGACGCACAGCATTTTCAAGCTGTCAAGAAACTTGAGAAGATGAAAGCCCCCCTGCGGAAAAGTTGCACTTCTGACATTATCCGTGAATGTATTGAGTGGGCTTATTGGCTTTTACAGCAGAAATACTCCGGCGTTCCAATGACGAAGCCGAATCCGCTGCCGGAAGTGATTGAGGATACTACGGCGGTTTAGTAGCTCTTTGACATTATACCTCTAAGTATAGATTGCCTCGGACACCGCTCCCGATTACGCAGGGTTCAACGGAAGGCCGGAATAGGGTGAGTTTGCGTAAACCGCCCGACAAGAACGCAGTAGGGCTGACAAGGGGCAATCTCGCCATCTTAGGGATAAGCAAACCGTGCCCGGAAAACGGAAGCCGCGTTTCTATATCTCCCTAAAGTGGGCAGGTTTGTGTGTGGCCTGCCCAGCAATACATATTATAAATTTTAAGGGGTAACAATGTTCTCGAAACTATCGCAACTCTTTTGGGCTATCGTTGACTGTTTTTTGGCGACGGCCAGTAATGACCCAGAATCTTATATGGAAGGAGCGGGCAATGCATTAAACAACTTAAAGCCATCCGTGATGAATCTGCGCCTTCTCCTCAAGGCAACGGCAATCCTACTACTTAGCAGGGGGTTTGTCAAGAGTTAATTTGGGCAATTTGAGAATAATATGAACAGGGTCGTTCCAGAGAGTTGGCGAAAACTTTACAGTCGATGCTTATCAGGCAAGGCCGGGCCGAGAGCCGCAATCAAGATGCAATGCGGGGAATGCGTCGGTTATCTCCGGGACGAAATACCAACTTGCACCGATACCGGATGCCCGCTTTATCAATATCGCCCCTTTTCAGGAATCAAACGACGTGTCGGGGCCGCGCCACAATCTTTGAAAGTGTAGTCGGCACTATGGTTTTGACCCCCAAAGTAGGGGGGTAAGCAGTAAGAAGGTAAGTTTATACGGAACGACGGCTGGAAAGGAATATAGAATGTGCGAAAGATTTTCTTGGATTGAAAAAGATGGCGAGGTTTTATTCCTAACCGGAAGCGATGTTTACGATACGGCCAAAGGCAAGAAACTGCAATATTGCACCACGCCCAATGATTTTTATGGTCACGGTGCGATAAGATTTTATTTCGATTTGTCTAAAAGCTCTGGCACAAATAAAGAATGTGAGGATTTTTCTAACCCCACTAATTTTCCGCCAGAATTAGCAAAGGCAATCAAGGCGGGGAAGATGGCAAAGTTTGGGGTCAACGAGGAAATGCGCGGCTTGTTAATGCCGAAGGCGCGGAAGATTTACGACGATACCTGCGATAAGGCACGGAAGATTTACGACGATACCCGCGCTCCGGCACGGAAGATTTACGACGATACCTGCGCTCCGGCACAGAAGATTTACGACGATACCCGCGCTCCGGCACAGAAGATTTACGACGATACCTGCGATAAGGCACGGAAGATTTACGACGATACCCGCGCTCCGGCACGGAAGAT
>Ga0315289_10011666_pt1 | contig 12442 bp, 14 predicted proteins | sample YL17G11_40_MG_FD_203452 | JGI IMG/M metagenome (GOLD analysis project Ga0315289, IMG submission 203452) | Sediment microbial communities from Yellowstone Lake, YNP, Wyoming, USA - YL17G11_40 | ecosystem: Environmental > Aquatic > Freshwater > Lake > Sediment | place: USA: Wyoming | collected...
TCTTGGCATTAATCTCTTTTTCTCTAGCCTCAAGCAGAGAAATTCTTTCTTTCATCTCTGTCTGCGATTTTTCAAGCCTTTCTTCCTTCTCTTTTTTTTCATTCAGGCTTGAAATTTTCATTCTTGCAAGGCTGAATTTTTTGTCTTTTTCTCTGAGTTCTGCAAGTTTTTTCTCGCAGATTTCAATTTTTTCCTCAAGCTCTGCCCTAGTTTCCTGAATCCCCTTCATTCTTTTCATTTCTTCTTCTATTTCCTTTTCAGCGTCTTCTTTGATGCCTTTTTTGTAATTTTCAGCGACTTCCTGCCTGCATGTCGGGCACTTGTCAAGCTTGATTATTTCTGATATGCCTTTTTCCTTCAGTTTTCTGTAAGTTTCTATCTCTGTAATCTCTCTCCCAATTTCCAGCCTTTTTGCTATGCTTTCTTTTTTCTCGCTTTCAATACTTTCAACTTCTTTTGAAACATCCTCAATGCCTTCAGATTTAACTTCGCTTTCAAGTTTTTTTATCTGCTCTTCATATTCAGAAATGCTTTTGCTGTTTTCTTTCAAACTTTCTTGCTTCGCATTGAGCTCGGAGTTCATGCCTGCAATTTCTGTCTTCAGTCTTCCAAGCTCCTTAATCTGGATTTCAATGTCAGAAACATTTTTTCTTCTTTCGGCAGAGATTTTTTTTATCTCATCAAGCTTGAATTTTGCAGTTGCAAAAACTGTTTTTGCCTTTTCAAGGCACGCTGTTTTTTCATCAAGCTCTTTTTTCTTCGCTTCAATGCCTTCTGCCCTGGTTTTTTTGTTGCTTATTATCTCTCTTAGTTTTCTTCCTGCTTTCTCGCAGTTCTCGAGAACTCTTTTGTATCTGTCAATCGCGAAAACTTTCCTCAGAGTATTGAGTCTTGTGTCGGCGTCTTCTGTCAAAATCTCCTTCATATCTTCCTGTGGCGTATAGACAGTGTAACGGTAAAGAACAGGGTTTTTTTTCTGAAATTCAACAGGGTAATTCAGCAGCTTCAGAACTTGCGCCCTGAGTTCTTCAGCGCTCAGCTCTTGTTTTCTGCCGTCAATCTGCATATATCCTTCGTCCTGCTGCACAGAATCTTTTGTTCTTTTCAAATTTCTTTCAATAATCACATTCTTGCCGTCTGTTTCAAAATCAAGCTTGACTGTTCCTTCTTTTTCCCCGTTTCTCAGGATAAAATTCCCCTTTCCTTTCTGCAGTCCGAACAAAGCGAATTCAACTGCCAGCAGCACGCTGCTCTTGCCCGCGCCTATATCTCCGCTCAGCAAAGTTGAGCCCTCTGGAAAAACAATCTCTTTTTCAGCATAGCTTCTTATGTTTTTCAGCGAAATTTTGTTAAGTTTCATTTCAACATCCCCTCAATTTTCATTATTTTTCCAAGCGCCTTGAAAACACGCTCTTCAAAGCAGGGATTTGTCTCCCCTTCCTGCTTTTCAATATCAAGCGAGTCTATCAAAGGTAAAACAAACTGGTTCAAGTCGTTTTTTTCCTGAACATCATGCTTTTTTATTATCTCATTTTCAAGCTCGTCAATATCTTTCGCTTCAACCTGCACTTGCGTCTTGAATTCAGGGCTTTCAAGCCCGGCAGTGTTTCTCAGCAGCGCAAAGCAGCCCTTGGCCGCTTCATCTATCTCCTTGAAATTGATGTCAGATGTTTTTCCGAAGGACAATGTTCCTGAAATTCTCAGAAGAATTATTTTTCCAAGGGGATTGTTTTTTTTCAGCTCAACAAGAATCTCTCTTGTAACTGCTTCCGGGCTTTTATTCCCTGCTTCTATATTTATAATCAGCTTTTCTTTCAGCCTTATCTCCTCTCTTTCAACTTTCAATCCCTCTTTTGTTTTTTCAACAATGCAGAAACCTCCTTCAATATCTTCAAGCTCAGAAAAATTGTTCGGGAACAATGCGCCGGGATAAACTATCATCCCTTTTTCATGTTTTCTGCAGAATGGCTTGTGAATATGCCCGAGCGCATAGTAATCAAATCCTTTCGGCAGCTCATCAATTGAAATTGAGTCAATAAATTCAGGACATGCTTCTTTCAGGCTTGTGTGCAGGGCAAGAATTTTCAGTTCAGCGCTTTTTTTATCGCTCGAAAACTCACGAGTTTTCGGCGCGCAAAGAAATTGTTTTGCAATTTCTTGCGCAGGAAATTCCGATTTCCTTGCGCCGGAAACCTGGTTTCCGAGCGTCTCTTTTATTTTTTTTATTGCTTCCATCTCAAGCCCCTGCCTTTTTCCAGAAACCCCTGCTATCAAAAGCCCCTTGCTTTCAAAGAACTCAATCTCATTTGTTTTGCTCGCGACATTCCTGCATAGCCCTGCTTTTTCAAGAACATCAAGAAAAGTTTTTCCGCTGGCAGAATAATCATGGCTTCCAGCTATCAAGTAGCATGGAATGCCTGCATCTTTCAGCTCGCGGAATTTTGCAGCAGTTTCTTTAAGAATTTCAACAGAAGGCATCGCATTGTCAAATAAATCTCCCGTTATCAGCACAAAGTCTACTTTTTCCTCTATGCTTGCCCTTATTGCCTCAAAAAATGCCTGCAGATTCAGCTCCTGAAGCTCATTTTTCCAGCCTCCAAGGTGGCAGTCAGATATGTGCGCAAATTTCATATATTCATTAGAAGAAGTGTTTATTAAAACTTTATTATGTTAAAAGACCATAATGCCAGGCCGGCAAGAACAAGCAGCGCAACAATTATTATCAAAATCAAAAGAATGCTTCTTTTCTTCTTAGGTTTTGCAGGCTTTTGGTTTTCCTGGCTTTCTTTTATCTCAGGAATCGCGATTTTTTCTATCTCAGAAGCAGCATCTTCAATTTCCTCTTTTTTGTATCCGGCAGCCAGAAAACTCGCTTTCGCGGCATCAATAGTGGAGCCACGCTCAATCGCATTCCTTAATCCTGCAATCAAATCCTCGCTTGCCATCATCATTTGTTGTCAAGCGCAAAAAGAACAAACGCGATGCCAGAAGCAGAGCCAATAATCAGCTGTGAAATCAGCATTCCTATGTATGGGATAAAGTTTACTAATGCTCCGCATGCTGTAAGAAGTATAATAAGCAGAATAAATCTGAAATAATTTTTTTTGATTACAGAGAAGCTTTTGCTAATTGATGCTAAAACCCCCTTATTCTGTATTATCAGATAAATGTTTGAAAGCAAAAACAAAATCATGAAGAGCACAAAGGCTATGCCGAGAATTAAGGTAAGAATAAATGTCAGCCATGTTTGGTCTATTAGTAAAGGAAGAAGCGCTATTGTGATTCCTGCCATGCTCAATAATCCCAAAACAATATTTATTCCAATTAATCTCAAGAAGAATTTTTTTCCATAATCTACCATCGCTTTCAAGGAAGTTTTCTTTTTTCTCACAACATCATAAATCATTCCAATGGCTCCAGCATAAAAAAATGATGATATCAAAAATGAAATTATAAGTGCAACTGCATAGATTGCAATGAGGGGATAGAATGATTCCAGTGAGAAAGAGGCTATTGCTCCTGTTGCGGCATATTCCTGAATCAATGGGTTGCCGGATGACGCGAAATCAGCAATCATCAGACTAATAAAGCTCACTATTACGTTTATTAACAGGGGGATAACTATTATGGGCTGTTTCCACAATGTCTTGAAACTTTCAGTAAAATACTTCCAAACATTTCTTTTCATTCTCTTTTCAACCATCTTTTATTTAAAAATCTAACCAAGATCTATGACTTGCCCGTTCTGAACTAAATGGATATTCTTGCCAAGCTCATAGCCCAGCTCGCCTGCAAGCTCTGCCATAGGGGTAAGCTTTGTTATGTCTCCATGCGCTGGAATAATGTGCTTCGGCTTCAGCATGGTTATAAAATCCCTCAAGTCTTCTCTTGCGCAATGCCCTGAGACATGAACATCTGTGAAAATCCTGACCCCTTTCTCCTTCAGTTTTTTTTCAAGCTGGCTTCTGTTTGCAACATTTATGGGGCTTGGAATAACTCTGCTTGAAAAAATAACCTGATCGCCTGGCATGAAGTTAAAAGGCAAAACTCCTCTGCTGATTTTGTCCATAATGCTTCCGGGTTCTCCCTGATGTCCTGTGCATACAACAAGATATTTGCTTCTGTCAAGCTCAATTTTCTTCAGCGCTTTCTTCACTTCATTTGTGTATGTTGTCAGAATAATGTCTTTTGAGAAAGGGCACAAATCCACTTTCATTGCGGCGCTTACATATTTATGCAGCGAACGTCCAAGAAAAACCACTTTTCTGCCAAGCTTTTTTCCAAAATCAACAATGCTTTTCAGCCTTGCGATGTGCGAGCTGAATGTTGTTATGAAAATAGAGGCGTTTTTGTTTTCAACTGTAAAAAGAACATCTTCCAGCAAATCTCTTGCAATTCTCTCGCTCGGCGTTTTTCTCTCTTCTGAGGAATAAAGAGAGTCAACAATGACTGCAAGAACGCCTTCTTTTGCCAGTTCCTTGAGCCTTTCATAATTTGGCTTTTTCCCCAAAATCGGGAAATCATCGAACTTGAAATCATTTGCATAAAGAACAACTCCTTTCGGAGTATGAACAGCAATCAGTGATGCCTGCAGAGTTGAATGCGTGATGTTCAGAAATTCAACCTGATAATTCTTTTTTCCCTTGACAGTATAAGAAGAATTCGGAGTTATTGGTTTTAAGGTATTTTTCAGTTTTATTCCATTGTCATTTAAAATCGATTTTAATACTTCGATTGTGTAGGGCGTTGCAGCAACTTCAGCATCATACCTGTAAGAAAGATACGGAATTGCTCCGACATGATCAAGATGCGCGTGGCTTACAAGCATCGCCCTTACTTTATTTCGCAGCCCGAATTTGTCAAGAATCAGGTCATCAGGTACTCCATCTATCTCTCTGAGCCTTTTTTCATTGTAACCTTTATTGCGCTCTTCCGCCTCAAGCTCTACAATCGGCGGCAGGAACAGCCCGCAGTCAAAAATAATGACATCGTCGTCAATCTGCAGCGCAGTCATGTTTCTCCCAACCTCGCTGAACCCTCCAATCGCGTATAATCTAATCATTCTTTTTTAAAGAAAAATGGCTTTATAATATTTGCTAAGCAATCATTTTTTAAACATCATTTTGCATAAATATATATGGTGAAGCAAATAAAATTGAAGCATCTTCCATCAACTCTGCGGGAAAACAAGCGCTATCTCGCCCTGCTGATTCCAGACATGCTCAGAAATCTGCAGATTTCTGGCACGCCGGAAAACCGACGTTTTCCGAGCGAAAACAAGGCAGAGGAAATAATCAATTCAGCAATTCTTGATTTTCTTGGAACACTCGGATATGCGAAAGCAGGCCCTCAAATTGTCAAGACAGAGCAGAAAGGAAGCAGAACTTACTGCATTCTTAGCATAAACAGAGAGCATGTCAACAATGTCAGAGCAGCTCTCGCGCTTTCAAAGCATCAGATAATCTGCAAGGGCGTTTCGGGAACTCTGCTCAAATTGAAGCGGTTTATTAAGTAGACTGCAAGGGAAAGGTTTTTAAACGAAAAATTCTAAATTTAAGAGGAGAAAAAGACAGATTATATCGAATTAATCTTTTTTTAAAAAAAATGGAAATGCCGATGCAAGCGCAAGCAATGGGATATGACAGGACTAGCGCAATCTTCAGTCCAGATGGCCACTTGCTTCAAGTTGAATATGCTGAGAAAACAGTAAGGCTAGGAAGCAGTTCAATAGGCTTAGTTGCTTCTGACGGGGTTGTTATTGTTACTGACAGAAGAATAAAGGACAAATTGATGATACCTGAGAGCATGAGCAAAATCTATGAAATTGACTCTCATATTGCGGCAACAGCCGCCGGAATCCTGAGCGATGCTCGAATTCTTATTGAGAAAGCACAAATGCTTGCGCAACAGCACAGAGTGACTTATGATTCTGATATTGACACAGAAAGTATTGTCAAGGAAATGGCCAACATAAAGCAGGCATTCACACAGTATGGCGGGGCAAGGCCATTTGGAATCGCATTAATGTTCGCAGGAGTCAATCAGGATGACAAAAAAAATCTTTTCATAACTGATGTAACAGGAAATTATTTCGGCTACAAAGCCACCGCGATAGGCGAGAACGACGAAAAAATAAAAGAGATATTGAGAAGCGAATATGAAGAAGGAATGAGCATTGATGAATGCACAAAACTCGCCTTGAACATTTTCAAGAAAGTGCTCGGAAAAAATTTTGACATCTCAAAATTCGAGTGCGTTTATATTAAAACAAAGGAAAAAAGATTTACGAGATTGGAAGAAGACAAGCTGCGTAAATTGCTCAAATGATTATTAGAAATGACAAATGTATTAGCGAGAATTAAGGCTAAAGGAAAAGATTACGAAATAAGCGTAGACTGCGACAGAGCGCTTGATTTCAGAAAAAAAGGCATAGGTTCTATAGCAAACATTCTTACATCTCCTGTAATCTTTCATGACATCAAAAAAGGGATTAAAACAAGCGATTCTGACCTTGAATTTGGATTCGGAACAACAGATGTTTTTAAGATAGCTGAGAGGATAATAACGCATGGTGAGATACAATTGCCAGCAGAGTTCAAGGCAAAGGCAAGGGAAGAAAGATACAATCAGGTTATTGAGTTCATACACAGGAACTGCATAAATCCGCAGGACAAAAGACCTCATCCTATTGAAAGAATAAGGACAGCGATGGAGCAGGCGGGTGCAAAGATTGATGAGCATAAAAGCGCAGATGAGCAGGCTTCTGCGATTGTCAAGCTTTTGCAGAAGATTATGCCTATAAAATTCGAAACGAAAAGATTATTAATGCGCATTCCGCCTGTTTTTACAGGAAAAGCATATAGCATGCTGAAAGATTATATCATTAAGGAAGAATGGCTGGCTGATGGAAGCCTTTCATGCACTGTTGAAATGCCCGCCGGAGCGATGATGGACATTCTTGACAAGGTGAATTCATTGACACATGGCGACATTATGACTCAGGAAATTTAAAATGGAAAGCGAAAAAATAAAGGAAATCGAGGAAAAAATGGAAGAAAAAGAAGAAAAAGAAGAAAAGAAAAGAGAAGGGGCTGTTCCGGGCGATGTCATAGCAAAAGGGCCCAATTATCTTCCTGGAGAGGGGACAAGAAGAGAGGGAAGCGAGATTATAGCAACCAGATTCGGGCTCGTAAGTCACGAAGACAGGCTTGTAAAAATAATACCATTCTCTGGAACATATGCTCCAAGAAGAGGAAATGTCGTTATCGGTGTTGTAAAAGACACAACATACAATGGGTGGCTTGTCAATATTAACGCGACAATGAGGGCATTCTTGCCTATAACAGAGGCAAAGAGCTTTGTAAGCAAGCAGGAGGAGCCTTCCTCAATTTATGCAATCGGAGACATGCTTGTTCTGAAAATCAAGGCTGCAAAATTAAAAGGAATAGACTTGACAATGGCTGACAGGGGCTTGCACGGATTAAAAGGTGGAATGATAATTGAGATAAACTCAAACAAAGTCCCAAGAGTTATAGGAAAAATGGGCAGCATGATAAACATGATAAAAATAGAGACAAACTGCAACATAACAGTCGGTCAAAATGGGATAATATGGATTGGCGGAGAAAAAATTGAAGACGAGCTTCTTGCCAAGGAAGCGATAATGATGATAACAAAGCAATCCACTTCAGAGGGATTGACAGAAAAGGTAGAAGCATTTTTAAAGAAAAGAAAATCAAAGGAGAAAGAATAAAATGGCAGAGACAGAAATAGTAGCTTATAAATGCCCAATTTTGAATGAGTATACCCTTGTAAAGGTAACAAGTGATATACCTACAACGGTACTTTTAAATGAGATGATATGCCCTGAATATCAAAGTGATAAAACATGCAAAGAAAAATTTAAATTAAAAGCAAATTCTAAATTATGTTTATTGGCAAATGGTTTTAGCGAGGTAATATAAAAATGGCATACACAAAGAGAGTAGACGGAAGAAAAGCGAATGAAACAAGAGAGATAGTTGCCAAGGTCGGAGTTGTTCCGAGAGCAGACGGAAGCGCGATGTTCGCGTTCGGAGACACAATCGCGATTGCGGCTGTTTACGGCCCAAGACAATTGCATCCTCAATTCCTGCAGAATCCTGAGCGGGGAATCCTGAGATGCTATTATGACATGCTAAGCTTCTCGGTAACTGAAAGAAAAAAACCAGGACCATCAAGAAGAAGCAATGAAATATCAATGGTTACTACAAAAGCTCTTGAATCTGTTCTTCAGCTTGAAAATTTCCCAAACAATGTTGTTGATGTTTTCATACAGATAATACAGGCAAATGCCGGAACAAGATGCGCCGGAATAAACGCGGCATCCATGGCTCTCGCTCATGCCGGAATCCCAATGACAGAGCTTATAGGAGCGGTGAGTGTTGGGCAGATAGGCGGAAATGTTGTTGTCGATTTGATAAAAGAAGAGGAAGATTACGAGGAAGACGGGGAAAAAATGGCAACGGACATTCCAGTGGCAATGCAATTGAAAAGCGGAAAAATAAGCCTTCTTCAGCTTGACGGAAAAGTCAAGCCTGCTGAATTGAAAAAAGCGATTGAGATGGCGAGAGAAGCCTGCGAGAAAATTCATGAAGCCCAGAAAAAAGCGCTCAAGGAAGTAAAAGAATAAATGGAATCCAACTTAACAAAAAAAAGAATAGCAGAATACCTTGCAGAGGGAAAAAGATTTGACGGCAGGGAAAAGCTTGAATACAGGAATATTGAAATCGAGACAGGCATTTCAAAAAATGCAGAGGGCTCTGCAAGAGTCAGAATCGGGGAAACAGAAGTTCTTGCAGGAGTAAAGCTCGGAATGGCAGAGCCTTTTACAGACTCTCCTGAATCAGGCGTTTTGATGGTTACTGCTGAACTTTCTCCAATGTCATCTGAGAAATTTGAGCCAGGCCCTCCTTCAAAAGAATCAATAGAGCTTGCAAGAATAGTTGACAGAAGCATAAGAGAAAGCCAGGTCATAGACTTGGACAAGCTTTGTATAAAGAAAGGGGAAAAAGTATGGGCTGTTTTCATTGATATTTATCCTATAAATGACGCGGGAAATCTGATTGATGCCGCGACAATGGCTTCAATGGCTGCAATATTAACAGCTGTTTTTCCGGAAACTGACAAAGACAAGGAAAAAATAGAGTACGGGACTTTTACTGACAAAAAACTGCCTCTGAATGAAGCTGTTCCTATAGCAATGACATTTTACAAGATTGGAAACAGCATTATTCTTGATCCGACTGTTGAAGAGGAAGAGGCAAGCGATGCAAGGCTGACAATAGCAATGTCAAAAGACAAGAAAGAGGAAGTGATTAACGCGATGCAGAAAGGCGGATTTTATGCCTTGACAGAAAAAGAGATTTTTCATATAATCGACACTGCTGAAAAAGAATTCATCAAATTTTATAAGAATTTTGAAGAAAAGCTGAAGAAAAGCAAAAAAGGATAAAATGGAAAAAGAAAAAGCCGAAAAATACTCAAAATATGAGACTGCAAGAATTCTCGGAGCAAGAGCATTGCAGATTTCAATGAATGCGCCAGTTTTAATCAATATAAAAAAAGAAGAGCTTGAAGACCTTGAATATGATCCTTTGAAAATAGCAGAGCTGGAGTTTAATGAGGGAATTCTTCCGATAACAATCAAAAGGCCTCTGCCTCAGAAAGAAGAAATTGAAGAGGAAAAAGAAGAGCTTGAAGAGGAAATAGAAAGAATTGTTGAGGAAAAAGTTGAGGAAAAGATGGAGGAAGTCAAGGAAAAAGTGGAAGAGGCAAAGGAAGCGGAGAAAGAGGAAAAGATTGAAGAAGAAAAAGAGGAAAAAGACATTCTTGAGGCGCTGGAAGAAACTATCTGATTTTGTTTAAATCTTTTCTAAATGAATTATTTATGCCGACTTTTATGCAACTCTTAAGAAAAATACAATCTTTACAGACCTTCCTTATTGTTTTTGAATTAATTTTTTTCATAGCTAAATTGAAAATATCTTTTGCTTTGTAAATTTTGTTAGGCTTCAATCCTAAATATTTCACAACTTTTTTATCTTCTGAAACCACCCATTTTCCAATTTTTTTAGATTGTATACATTTATCCTTAGTTTTGTATAAGCATTTGTCACATATATCATCAAATCTTCCGGACAAGACTTTTATTTTCGTATCTGGATTTTTTCTGATGTATTGGCAAATTCTTTTCATGTTCTCCGCGAATTTTTTATTGTATCCCCCATGATAAAATCTTGGGATGCATTGCAGATGGTGCGCCCTGATTTTTATCTCTGCCACAATAAAGGAATATTTTTATACCTTAAAGAGTTTTTTATATTATGATTTTAAATGAGGCAAGAGCGCGGAAAATTCTTGATTCCCGCTGCGAGGCGACAATAGAAGTCAGCGCTGTTTCCGGAAAGTATAGGGCGCGCGCGAGCGCGCCGTCAGGCAAGTCCCGCGGAAAAAACGAGGCAGAGCCTTTTTCCCAGAAGGGAATTGATTTCAGCATTTCATTTCTGAACATGCTCGGACAGAAGCTTGTTTCGGAAAAAATTTCTTTTAGCAAGTTCGGAGATTTGGAAAAAATTGAAAACATCGCGAGGCAGTTTGACAAGACAAAAAACTGGAACATTATCGGAGGCAATGCGATTTATGCGATTGAAGCGGCAATTCTCAAATTGATGGCTGCCTGCAGCAAGCAGGAACTTTGGAAATTTTTGAATCCAAACACAAGAGCATTGCCGATGCCTGTAGGCAATTGTATTGGCGGAGGAATGCATGTGAAACAGGAAACGCTCAAAAACCAGAAGGTTTTTGGCGCGCCGAAAACTCGCGAGTTTTCGAGCGAAAAAGCTGATATTCAGGAATTTTTGTTCATTCCGCAAGCATCAAGTTTTATGAATGCTTATTCTGCGAACTTACATGCTTACAAAGAGGCGAAAAAACTTCTGCTTGAGAGAAAAGGATGGAAAGGAAAACTGACAGATGAGAATGCGCTTGCATCAACTCTTGAAACAGAGCAGATTCTTGAAATACTCAACAAAGTTGCGAGAATAGTTGAGGAAAAAATGAAAATCAAAATGAGAATAGGCATTGACATGGCAGCGTCTACTTTATGGGATGGAAAAACCTATTCTTATAAAAATCCTAAAAAGAAACTTTCAGAAACAGAGCAGGAGGCCCATGTTTTCCGCTTGATTGAAAAATACAATCTTTTTTATGTTGAAGATCCCGCGAAAGAGAATTTCTCGGAATTTTCAGAGCTCATGAGAAAAAAAAGAAAAGATGTCATGATTGTTTCAGACGACTTGACAGCAACCCATCTTGAGCTTGCGCAGAAAGCTGTCAAGGAACAGTCAATGTCTGCAGTCATTATCAAGCCGAATCAGTGCGGTTCGCTGATTGAGGCAAAAAAAGTTTCTGATTTCGCGAAAAAACACAACATTTTGACAATAATGTCGCATCGCTCGGGCGAAACTTCAGATGATTTGATTGCTGATTTGGCAGTCGCGTGGCAGGCAGATTTCATAAAAACAGGAATTCTCGGAAAAGAAAGATTCGCAAAACTGCATCGGCTGCTGAAAATCGAGCGGCAGATGGGAAGGCGTTGAATTCGGAAACACTTGAAAATTTAAAAGAAATTTTCTGTGCATCGAAAAATCGAAATTTTTAGAAAGCTTTAAAAACCGATTTCTTTTTACATTCAAATGCCAAGAAAGAAAAAAGAATCAAAGGAACTAATGGGGAATGTGGAAAAAGTTCCTTCTATTGAAACGCCTGCCAAAGAAACAAAGAAAAAGGAAAAGGCGGAAAAAGAAGGGAAGATAGAGATTAACAAAGATGAGGTTAAAGGCGGGGAGAATTTTCTTGTTCCTGTTGAAGATTATGTAAAACAGGGAATTCACATCGGTACTAAGGTAATGACGGCTGATATGAAAAAATATGTCTACAAAAGAAGGGCTGATGGGCTTGTGATAATAGATACAGAAAAGATAGACAAAAGATTGAGGAATGCGATTGCTGCGCTTTCGCAGTATCCTCCAAAAGAAATACTGATTGTATGCAAAAGAGAGGCGGGATGGAAGCCTCTTGAAAAGCTCGGGGAAGTTACAGGAATAAGAGTTTTCACAAAAAAATATCCTGCGGGAATAATCACAAACACAGACTTGCCGAATTTTTTTGAATGCTCAATAATGCTCGTCTCGGATCAATGGCTTGACAAAAATCCCTTGGCAGATGCGATACAAATGAACATTCCTGTCATCGCTTTGTGCGACACGAACAACGTAACAGCAAATATTGACTTAATTGTGCCTTGCAACAACAAAAGCAACAAAAGCCTCGGCCTGATTTTTTACATAATCGCAAAGGAATACTGCAAGGCGAAAAAAATCAAGGCAGCCCTCGACATCAA
>Ga0315289_10011668_pt1 | contig 12440 bp, 14 predicted proteins | sample YL17G11_40_MG_FD_203452 | JGI IMG/M metagenome (GOLD analysis project Ga0315289, IMG submission 203452) | Sediment microbial communities from Yellowstone Lake, YNP, Wyoming, USA - YL17G11_40 | ecosystem: Environmental > Aquatic > Freshwater > Lake > Sediment | place: USA: Wyoming | collected...
GGGAGGTGCGCGCTGGCGACGAGATAGTTGATGGGGCGACGGTATATGTCGTGCTGGGGCCGGAGTGGCCGGCGAACGTGGTGAGTTCGCCTCGCGGGCCGCATCATATGGAGGCGTTCTTGCGGGCCAAAGGGTAACACTAGCCCCGGATGCTACTCCGCGAAGCGACAGTGCTTCGCTACGAAGCACAAGTTGACACGGATGAGCGCAGATAACGGTGATGAGATTAAGGTGAACACACTCGGTGCCAAGGTGCGAATTCGGCTCGAGCGGGCGCGGGAGGAGATTCATGCGCGAGCCCAGGCGGCGGTGGCGGAATGCGCGCGGGCAATCGTGGAGCAGGCGCGGGCCGATTGCCCGGTGGCGAGTGGGCGGCTGCGAGACAGCATCGGCGCCGAAGTAAGCTTCGACCCGAGCACCGGGATCATCGAGGCTCGCGTTTATGCGGATGCGCCGTATGCCGCCGCGGTGGAGTTGGGCCGAGGGAGGTCCGCGCCGCAGCCGTTTCTGTTTCCGACGCTGGAGCGACAGGGGAGCAGGCTGCCAGAGATGGTGCGCAGTTCGTTGGCCCTCCTGATGAACGACTTGTGATATAATGGAGTCACACTATTCACCGGGGACAGCGGATGGCAAAGCAGGCGACGACATGCAGACGCAAGACTTCGGCCGACGGGCGCCGCACCAGGACCCCAAGGGAGGCTGCGCGCCGTCTGGCCCAATTGGGCAAGGAGATCGCCAGAGAGCATCCCAGGCCTGAGGAGACGAGCACCGACACACTGCGGAGGCTCCGCGGTTGGGTGAGATAGTCGTTGACACCTCGGTCGCGCTCAAATGGATCTTCACCCGGGAGGCCAACGCGCGCAAGGCTCTCGACCTGCTTGTTGACCACCTGGCGGGCCGATGTCACATAGCCGTTCCCTCGTGCTTCAACCACGAGGCTCCTCATGCCCCACGACACTCCGCGTACAGGCTGAGCTTGGGCGAGGTCCGCGCGGCGGTCAGATTCTTGCGGCAACTGGGTTTGCGTACGCACCCTACGTCACCCAGTCTCGTATCCTGTGCTTTGGAACTAAGCTATGCGTATGGCATTCCGGTTTTCGACGCTTACTTCGTGGCGACCGCCATTCGTAGGAATTGCAGATTCGTGACGGCCGATAGGAAGGCTTACAACCGGATGTCGCGGCTGTCGTTCGTACAGCTCTTGTAGCGTTCAGTCATTTAGAGAGTGAGACTTGACGCGCCAGCGGCCGTCTTGCCGCTGGCGTTACTGTGAGTGGCCCACCGGGGCTCTTCCTCCACCTGTTAACCATCCAGTCGTCATGCCTGATTTTGTGATTCAACATGGGGAGGCGTTCCGCGATGGGGATTATGCCTTCGCCCGCGGTCACAAAGTCGAGCGCGAGCTGGCGACGCCGACACAGTATTACTTGCTGACCGCGAGGACGACGAAGCGGATAGGGCAAAGCGATCCCAGCGCGGATCCATGCCGGCGACCAGAGTCGGTAGCGACACCGGAGCGCGGGGCACAGCATGTTTATCCTGAGCGGAGTCGAAGGGCTGTGCCCCTACATGTGGGCATCGTGCGCATCGGCGGCATCGGCGACGACCTGATGCTCGCCGCCCACTGCCTGGCGATCAAGCGGAGATTCCCCCATGCGCATATCACGGCGTTCGTCCGGGATAATTCGGGCATTCTCGCAGGCCATCCGGGCATTGATCGCCTGGTCTTTCGCTGCGGCGGGCGCTGGTTGGAGATCGTGCGCGATCTGCGCGAGAGATTCGACATCTTCTACGACCTGCGCTACGTGGCGAAGGTCTGGGCGTTCGACCCGGATTACAAGGGTTACGAGCACGAATGCCGGGCGCAGTTCGAGCCGCTGGCATGGTTCTACCACAACTGGTACGACTCCAACGCGCGGCTGGCGGAGCTCGGCAAGAACCTTATAGACCTGACGAACGAGACCATCCGCTGCCCGGGCGGAGTCGAGGACGTGAAACTGTGGCTTCGGCCCGAGGACAGGAAACTCGCGCGATTACTGAACGGCCGCGACTACGCCGTGGTGCACAATGGCGCGGGCGGCTCCTGCATCGCCAAGATGTGGCCAGGCAAGCATTGGGCGGCGCTGGTTGGATGGCTGCGCGGCATTGGGCTTGAGGTCTTCCAGGTCGGTTGGCGCGACGACCCGCTGGTACAGGGCGCGCATGACCTGCGCGGCTTCACCACTCTGCGCGAGACTGCGGGGCTGATCGAGGGCGCGCGGCTGCTCGTTGATACCGAAGGGGCGCTGGTGCACATGGCGCAGGCGGTGGGGCAGAAGAACGCGATTGTGCTTTACGGCCCGACGCCGCCAGTTTGCTTCGGCTACCCCGGCCACGAGGCGGTGGTGACGCCGCTTGAATGCCGGGGGTGCTGGTATGCCGCGCGCGATTGGCATGTGCAATGCCCGCGCGGATATGGGAGTTTCCGATGCATGGAGGCTCTGGAACCCGAGCAGGTGATGCGGACGGCGAATCGCGCGCTCGGACCGCGAGATGCGCGGGAGGCGGCCCGACCGCAGGGGATTGAGGCATATTGCGATGGGCTGATAAGGGTCCGAAGAACCAATGAAGGCGGCCCTTCGACCCTTCGATTCCCCTTCGATCAGACTCAGGGTGAACGCCCAGGACAAGTAAGCCCAGGGTCGGCCCACACAGGCGAGGCAGGACCACCCCGAGCGAAGTCGAGGGGCGAACGCTCGTCGTCTGTCGTTGTCGCCATTCCGACCAGGGACCGGCCGGAGTCTCTGGGGCGGTTGCTGGAGAGCATCGGGCGGCAAAGCATGCTGCCGCAGCGCATCGTGATCGTGGATGACAACCGCGAGCCAGGACAAGTGGTCGCGCCACGGCTGGGGGTGCCGGTTGATATCATTCGCGGCCCGCGGCGCGGGCCGGCGTGGGCACACCAGGTCGCCTTGAATTACCTGTCATATGGCTGCGGCGGCGCTGCGCCAGATCTGGTTTTGCGGCTCGACGATGACCTGGTGCTGGAGTCGCGCGATTTCATCGAGCGGCTGTGGCGCGTCATGCGCGACAGGCCGGAGGTGGGCGCGGTGGGCGGCGTTTATCCCGATGCGGGGCATCCAGAGGTCAAGCCTGTCGAATATATGGGCGGTCGCGGCTATTCCGTGACAATCGCGGGGATGCTGGCGGGCGAGGATTCGGCGCAGTTCTATCGCTGGGATAAAGCGCGTCTGGTGGAGGCGGAGCATCTCTACTCGAGCTTCATGTATCGGCGCGAAGCGGCTGTTGCAGTCGGTGGTTTCGCAACATGGTACTCCGCGCAAGCGCACCGCGAGGAGACGGATTTCACGCATCGGCTGCACCTGGCGGGGTGGAGAGTGCTGGTGGACACGGGGGCGGTGGCGCGACACGAGCGATGTGCGCGCGGGGGCTTGCGCGCGGTGGCGCGGGAGGAGCTGCGGCGAGCCGATGAAATGTTGTTCATCGAGCGTCTGCGCGGGGGAGCGCTGGTGCGGGAAGCAGGGCTTTGCCGCCAGGCGGCCTGATGCGCGTCGCCATCATAACCTACTGCCGGCGCGAGGACGGTCACCCCGGGGGAGTGCCGAAATGGGCGTGGTATCTCAAGCGGGCGCTGGATGACGATGGTCACACTGTGCGCCATTATGCCTGGCGCGATTATCCAGCGTGGCAGAAGCATGACCATCTGCCCGAGCACGAGAAGGCGCGGCTGCTGTCTGCATATTTGATGCGCGACGCCGAGGCGCTGCTGGATTACGACCACATCATCGCTGATGGCTTTTGGGCGATTGGCTTTCCTGACGACGCGCCGGTGACGGTGGTCTGCCACGGCACGTGGGCCGGGCTGGCGGCGGCATGCGGCGGGGTTGCCCCGGAGCTGATCGCGGCCCAGGGGGAGGCGTATCGGCGGTTCCCGGTGGTGGCGGTGAGCGGGGCGGCGGCGAGACAGGTGGAGCGCTATCACGGGGCGCGCGTCGCCCAGATCATCCCGAATGGAGTTGACCTGGAGGCTTTCCGACCGGCTGGACGGCGGCGGCCGAATGATCCGCCAGTAGTGCTCTATGCGGGGAAGGGCTATGCCAAGGGCGAGGACCTCGTCGAGCAGGTAAAGGCGCGCCTGGACGACCGGGTGATGCCACGAGAGGGACACAGCCGAGCCTCCTTCGCCAAGGCTTCGGAGCCTGAAGGGCGGCTCCTTCGACAGGCTCAGGATAAGTTGTGCCGCATTGAATACCTCGATTCGCCGATGGGCATGGAGGCGCGGGCGTTTCAGCGGGGCGATGTGCTGGTGTTCCCGTCGCGGCACGAGGGGGACTCGTATGCGCTGAAGGAGGCGCTGGCGTCCGGCTTGCCGGTGGTGGCGAGCGCGGTGGGGGCGCTGGAGGATGAGCGGTCGCGCGAGATCGGCGAGGTGGTAGCTGGCTTCGAGCCGGCTGACTACTGCGCTGCCGTGGAGCGTGTGCTCGCGAATAGAGGAGCCTACCAGCCCAGGCGGTGGGCAGAGAAGCACGCGGGGTTTGAGGTATTCGCAGAGCAATGGATGCGATACCTTGACGCGGCAGCCGAGACGGCCGGCCGACCCGGTCAAGCGATATGAACCAATTGTGGCGAGCGATATATGAGCGCGCAGCAGGGGATGCGGAGTTGGCAGCCCTGCTGGGGCACTCGGAGCTGGACCGGCGCATCAAGCGCGGATACCAGCCGGAGCCGATGGGGTATCCGTGCGTGGCATATGACCTGTGGTCGGCGCGCATGGAGCCGGTGGACCAGGTGCGGGGCAATCGCGCGCCGCAAGCGGTGACGGTGCGGCTGACGATATGGTCGCCGGAGTCACTGCCGGGGGGCGAGCAGGCGGGTGACGCGCTGCTGACGACCATTGCGGAGCGGTTGAAGGAAGTGTTTCACGGCGCGGATCTGACCGACTCGCAACTGCACAGCTACGCGAGCCTGTTCGACGATTTCCAGTCCCCGGTGGAGTTCGACCAGGAGCGACGCGCGTACGTGCAGTCACTGCGGTTCAGGTTTGTGTTGCGAGAGGTTTAACCGACGCTACTCCGCGAAGTGCCTACTCCGCCGACGACTTCGTCCGCCACAGTGGTACTTCGTCGCGCGCGAAGGCGGAAGTAGCTTCGGCTACGAAGGCTGGAAGCGAGCCTTCGCTACGTAGCACGAGCCCCTCGCAGGCTTTACACGGGCGAAGGGGCGACCCGGCGGGTCGCCCCTTCGCCTGCAACGCCCATGTCGTCACGACTCTATCTACGAGAGACGCCGGCTTCGCAACCCGGGGCGCCGATCGGCACGGCAACGACTGATACGGACGCCGGGCACGTCGGCAGCCAGCGCCTGGTCTGCATGACGATGAGCAAGACCAAGGGCGCGGCTCAGGTCGAGCGCGCCTGGAACTACGGGATCGCGGGGCCGGCCCACTGCGACCTGGTTGCGCTCTACATATCGCCGGCGCTGGCCGGGCAGACGCTTGCCGCGGGGGAGCGATTCACCCATGGCGGCGGATGGCGAAGCGGGCTGATCAAGGGCGGCAGCTTTATCTATCTATGGCGGCCGGGAGTCGGGTGGATCGCCACGCTGTTCGGGGATGATCCGAACCGCCGAACCAACGACTGGGGGCCAACCTGGGAATGGCCCGAGCAAGAGTCGTGGTTCGTTGGCGCATGCGACTCTTTGGGCCAAGACATCGAGGTGCGGCTGCGCGACCGCATCGTGCTCGAAGCGTGGCTCAATTTTGCTTGGGAAGACGCTGACGAGCGAAACAAGTACGGCCTTTATTGGAACGGAACGGACGATAGCAAGAGCCACGGCGATCTGATTTCGGACGCGGCAGCATATCTTGAGTACAGCGGCGATTTGATTCTAGCACAGGAGGCAAGCATGAACTCCGCAAACATCCTGGTGGGAGCCAGGGACTTGCAGGTGGACGGGGCCAATGTCGGTGCGCTCGACGGCGGCGCGAGCGTGACCTACGAGCCGACTCACATTGAGCACACGGTGGACCAGCGCATGGGCGTGCAGCGGGTGGACAAGGTCGCCGAGCGCATGACCGTCACGGCGAATCTCAAGGAGGCGACGCTGGAGAATCTGCGCATCGCCTGGGGGCAGCCGGCGTCCGCGCTCAGCACCGCGGGTGACAAGACGACGCTGCATGTTGGCGGCGACGATGCGGTCACCGAGCATGTGCTGGTTCTGACCGGCAAGGCGCCGGGCACCACTCGCACCCGCACCATCACCTGCCACAAGGCGGTGGCGATCGAGACCTCGGCGCATTCGTATACCAAGGAGGGGGCGACGGTGTACCCGGTGACATTCGTGCTGGTCGAGGATGCAAGCAAGGGCGCGGGGTTCAAGTACATGACCATTGAAGATGATGAGGGGCAGTTCCAGTTCGCGTAGAAGACGCGTACGGCGCCGCGAATTCTTGCAGACGCGGATGGATCAAGAATCGCCGTGAGCAAGCCAAGCCGGAAGAAACCGATGAATCAATTCGACGAAAAGCGAGGCAGAGGGGGCGGCGCGCAGCAGCGCGAGGCGCTGTGCCCGCGCGAGATGGAATTTGCAGTCGCGGGTGAGACGCTGGTGGTGCGGCCGCTGGTGCTGCGCGATTACAAGCTGGTTCTCGACCGCCTGGCGAGCGCATACGGGGGGCTCGCGGGGCGCGGCGATCTGGCGAGAGTCGGAGTGCTGGAGCTGGTGCCGGTGGCGCTGGCGGAGCTTCCGGAGGTCTTGGCGCTGACGCTGAAGCGGCGCGGGGCTGGCGGGCTGGAGCCGGTGGACCCTGCGTGGCTGGAGGAGAACCTCTCGGCGCCGGCGGTGCTGGATATCGTACAGGCGGTGATCGAGGTCAACGACCTGCCCGGCATACTAAAAAAATTAGACAGCCTCAGGCGGCAAGCGCAGGGGTCGCCGGCTGGGGAGTGACCTTCGATCTGCTTTGCAGCGAGTACGGGTGGACGACGGACTATATTCTCGATGACGTGACTCCAGCGCAGATGGAGGTGCTGGCGGCGGCGATTGCACGGCGGCGGCGCGCGGCGGCCGCGCGCCAGATCAGCCTGATTCGGATGGCAGTGTGGGGCGATGAGCAGCAACTGGCGGAACTGAGCCGCGAGCTAACCGATGACAACGAGGGCGAAACCGCGCAGGCGCTGGCGGCGATGGGCATCACGGTGAGGAGTAAGACAAGTGGACCTGGGGGCGATGACGGTCAGCCTGCGGGCTGACCTTTCGGGATTGGACGCGGGGCTGCGCCGGGCGCAGGAACTGATCTCCCGTTCCGCGGAGGAGCTGGGGCGACAGGAGGAGAGATTTCGCCGGGCCGGCACGGCGGTGCAGGGGCTGGAACGGCGCTGGAGTGTCGCGTGGGAGGCGATGGATGCGGCGGCCGATGCCGCGGTGTCGCGGATTGTGCGGCGCTTCGGGCGCGGCGTGGCGCAGATGATCGTTGACGGGCGCGGGCTGCGGGAGTTCTGGCGGGGGCTGTGGCGGGATCTGCTGGAGATCGCGGTGCAGCGGCTATTGCAGATGGTACTGCGGACGCGCGCAGCGGCGGGTGATATGCGCGAGGCATTGAGCGCAGTGGGCGGCGGACTATTCGGCGGCGTGGGAGGAGTGCTCGGGAGTCTCCTCGGCGGAGTGTTCGGCGGTATCGGCGACGTATTCAGCAAGATCGGCGATTGGTTGGGCTTCGACAACCCCCGGCACGACGCCTGGGCGCGCAAGCAGGGCTTTGACTTCGCTAAGCATTTCCGCGCTGGCGTGGCCGCAGCGATGGCGGCGCCCTTCGGCGCGCTGCCGCCAAGCCTGAGTCCGACCTTGGCGAGCGCCGGCATTGGCAGTCTCAGAGGCGGCCAGTTCAGAGCGGTGAGCATCCAGCCGGGCGCGTTCGTGGTCAACATCACCGCCGCCGAGCTCAATGAGCGCGTGGTGCGGGACGCTGGCGGCATCCTCGCCGACGAGGTGAGCCGGCGCTTGGGGTGGACCGACCGGCGGACTGGATTGTAGCATGTCCAACATGGTGCTTGACGAGTACGAGTTTGCCCTTGACCCCGCGCGGGTGACGGGACTTGACGCTGATTCGCTGCTGAAGCCCAAAACCACGGCGACGGCGGATACCCTGACCTCGCAGGTGCTATTCCAGTGGGCGGGCCTGACGGCTGGCCGGGAGATCGTCCTGGAGTGGGAGCGCATGGACTCGGCGATGTGGGAGCAACTTCAGGCGATGGCCGAGGACACGGATACTGTCGCCTTCGACCCCCAGATCGGCGGGACGACGTTCACGGTGGCGGTGGTGGCATTGGAGGCGCAGGGGCGCGATCCGAATGGCATGACCCGGGTACGGATGACGCTGAACGTTAGGAGTTAGGGGAAGAGCTTTCACCTTTGGAGCACGGATCGCGCTTGACATTTTCGCTCGCTACGGATACACTTCTGCGTGGCAAACAGACGTTCAGGGCTGGGGGAAGGGTTTTTGCAGCCTGTCGGTATGACAGGCCACTGAGGTCTCTGGAGCAATGAGCCGGGCTTCGCAGGCGGACGAGAATCCTGAGTACTGGCAGGAGTACTCGAATCTGCAAAAGGTCAAGCATGAACTGATTCGCGAGTACCTTAACGGCTGGTTCCCAAAGCTTGGTCTTGGCTACTGCGCCGGTCGTATCCTATACATCGATACCCATGCAGGCCGCGGACGGCATGCGACGGGCGATCTCGGCTCGCCTCTGGTTGCTCTGGGAACGTTCCTGCAACATTCGTACCGTGGCCAGATATTGAGGAAAAGCGAGGTGAGGTTCTTCTTCCTGGAGCGTGACGAATCCAACACGCAGGCATTGCAGTCCGAGCTGGACGCCTTCACCTTGCCGAGAGGCGTGTCAGCCACGATCATCCGTGGCAACTACGAGGCGGTGCTGAGCGGCGTTGTGACTGAGCTGCGACGCGCCAAGGCCCGGCTGGCCCCATGTTTCGTGTTCGTGGATCCGTACACGTTTCGCATCCGTTACTCTCTGGTCAGGGACCTGATGTCCTTTCGGGGAGTGGAGCTGTTCGTCAACATCAGGTGGCGAGAGCTCAATATGGATATGTGCAACCCGGGCATGGCTGGCCTCCTAGATGAGACGTTCGACATCTTCGACTGGAGACAAGTGATGGTCACCGGTGACTCGGACTCCCGGCTTGCTCGACTACTCGAGTTGATACGCGGCAGTGTGGGCGTCGAATGGATGACCCATGTGCAGATGCTTGCAGGCAATCGCACTGCCACCCATGTTCTGGCACATCTCACAAACCACGAGGCGGGCCGCGACCTGATGAAGACAATCATGTGGAAGGTCTGCCCGAGTTGTGACGGCGAGTTTGTGGCACGCAAGTCAGATGATCCTGAGCAAGGGGTGCTACTGGCTCTGGAGCCCGACCTGCGACCGGTGGTCGAGATCGTGCGGCAAAGGCTAAGCCGTGGCCCTTTAACGTGGACGGCTCTACGAGAGGCGATTCGGGACACTTCCTGGCTGGAGAAGCATCTCAATGAAGTCGTCCGAGAGCTGCGTAGGCAGGGGAAGATCAGTTGGGTCGGCGCGTCATTCTCGGCGACGGCGAACCCTTTGCTCCGACTGCGCGTTCAATAGCTTGGAACGGTTCGCGGAGGTGGGATGAAGAGCGCGATCGAGTGGACCGAGTCAACCTGGAACCCAGTGACAGGCTGTACCAAGGTCAGCCCGGGGTGCGTTCACTGCTACGCGGAGAGAATGGCCAAGCGGCTGTGCGCCATGGGGCACCCGCGCTATCGCAACGGCTTTAGCCTGACTGTTCATCCCGAGCAGCTCGACGTGCCGCTGCGGTCGGCCAAGCCGCAGATGATCTTCGTCAACTCGATGAGTGACCTTTTTCATCGCAATGTCCCAACCGGTTTCATTCGCGATGTTTTCCAGGTGATGTGCGAGGCATCGCATCATACATTTCAGATCCTCACGAAACGCGCGCAGAGGCTGGCGGACCTGGCATCTCAACTCCCATGGCCGGACAACATTTGGGTTGGAGTAACCGTTGAATCGGGGGAGTACAGGTGGCGAGTGGATTGCCTAGGGCAGGTGCCCGCGGCCGTGCGGTTCATCTCGCTTGAGCCGCTTCTAGGCCTTGTTGAGCCTCTTCCCTTGGACGGAATCGACTGGGTCATCGTGGGCGGCGAGTCGGGGCCTCGCGCCCGCCCGATGCGTCCAGAGTGGGCACAGTCCGCCCGCGATCAATGCCTAGCTGCAAGCGTTGCGTTCTTCTTCAAGCAGTGGGGAGGCATTCAGAGGAAGCAATCTGGCCGCAAGCTTGACGGCCGGCTCTGGGACCAGTTCCCCCGAGTCTGCGGGCGCGGTTCGCTCGCGGGCATCGCTGCATAGATACCCGACAGCGCCGAACACCATCTCTGCTAGTCCCACGGACGCAGTTCCCCTGACTATCGCCATGGCACGTCAACTCTCCCAGAACTATCTCGACACCTTGGCGGCGACCTCGATGGAGAGGTCGCCGCAGTGCAAAGTGGAGATCGAGTACGGCGGCTCGTACCACGACGTGAGCGCCGACGTGGTTTCGGCCTCCATCTCGCAGACAATGGAGCATCGCGCCGAGACCGCCGAGGTACAGTTGGCGAACGCCTCACGCCTCTACTCGCGGCTGTGGAGCGGCGAGGGCGATCCGCGCGCCGACGCGGGCCACCGCGTGCGGATATGGCTGACGAACTCGCCCGCCGCTCTTATCCAAATCTTCCAGGGCTACATCATCAGCGGCTCCAACGCGGTCAAGCGCGGCGGCGCGGAGATCGTTACCTTGCAATGCATGGACGCTGGCCGCAAGGCGTGGCTGGGCGAGATCACGATGGAGCCGGTATTGGGCCGTCCCGAACCCACCAGCGGCGTTATCCGCGTTAGGCGCAACGCGGCGCTGCGCCAGGTCAATGTGCTGGTGGCGAACATCCTCAAGGACGCGAAGGTCGGGTTCACCGACCCCGAAATCAGCCTCGCCGCCTTCGACTGCGTGGTCTTCGACTGGACTCCCGGCACCTTCAACCCCATGAGCGACATCGCGCAGTTGCTCGGCGCGAAGCACCACTTCCTGCGCTTCCGCTATGACGGCGTAGCGGTGTCGGCCCCGATCATCCCGGAGGGCGCGACGACCTGGACTTACGGCGCGCTCGGCTCGAATCCGCTCATGGTCTCCTTCGAGGAGCGGTGGCAGGAGCCGGAGCGCATGGCGAGCGTGGTCAACGTCATCGGCCACCAGCTCGCGGCGGTGCCGGAGTTGGCGCTCACGGCTACGAAGATTTGGGAAGGCGATCTGTGGAAGGAAAACACCGATCCCGTGAAGGGGCCGATCTGCGTCAAAGCATGGAAATGGAACGACAGTGACTGGGTAAACGAGTTTCAATTCGGCCCGACCGATCCGGCGCCGACCGCCTATGGCGGGATTTACATCGTCACCCCCAGCGGCCACCTCTCGGACGTAAACTGCGTCGTCTTTCCTGGCATGGACGAACCGCCCTGGGAAGGATACGGGCTGCTCGACCTCTATTGGCAAGGCACAATCCACGCCGACGATTATGTACACGTCGAGGTCTGGGGCTACCTGCGGCAGTCATCCGAAGGCAACTACAAGGGCACCGCGACCAACACCGGCCTCGACGCGGCGGGCTACAAGGGCGTGACCGAGGAGCAGAACGATTACCTGGGCGGCAACCCCGGCCAGGAAAACGCTGACTGCGAGTGGCTGGCGAGACGACTGGCGACTTGGCTGGCGAACGAGTGCTACCCGGCGACGCTGGTAGTGCCCTGTAATCTGGTGCACGAGCCGGGCGACAAGATCACCGTCTGCCTCGACGACTCCGGCGGGGAGTCGGCGACTTCGGTTGACTACATCATCGTCTCGCACAAGATCGAATACAAGCGCGGCGAGCCGAACCTGAGCACACTGGAACTGGTGCGCGACACGACGCACATGTGGTAGGGGAGCAATCCACAGATTCACACAGATTGACACGGATTAGAGAAGAGAAGGGCACTACAAATAGTAGCTACCGCAAGTAGCTACTGCTAGTAGTGAAAACGAATGGGCAGGGTTGCACAGGCCGAATCTGTGTTCATCGGCGTTTATCTGCGGCTGAGAATCTGAACCATGCTTAGACCCAAAGGCGATTTCTGGCTGAACCGCACGCGGCGCGCGATGGAATACGAGCGCGAGACCTTCACCGCGACCGTGACCGCAGTCTATGCCGATGCTACCTATGACGTGGAGTGCGCCTACGGCCTGTCCAACGGCGCGCGCTACTACGACCTGAAGAATGCGAGCGCCTACAACTTCAGCGTCGGGCAGATGGTGGTGGTTGGGCGCGTCGGCGGCGGGCGCGGCAATCGCCATGTGATCCTCGGGCCGGCGGGGCG
>Ga0315289_10011670_pt1 | contig 12438 bp, 10 predicted proteins | sample YL17G11_40_MG_FD_203452 | JGI IMG/M metagenome (GOLD analysis project Ga0315289, IMG submission 203452) | Sediment microbial communities from Yellowstone Lake, YNP, Wyoming, USA - YL17G11_40 | ecosystem: Environmental > Aquatic > Freshwater > Lake > Sediment | place: USA: Wyoming | collected...
AGATCTGCGCGAGGGCCACAGGCCATCCGCCGCCGTGGAGGGGGGTCAGGAGAGGCATGGCGGGCGAAAATCGGGGCGGCAGTTGGGGTTCGGCGCGGCGTTTGCGGCCGCGGAACGAGCACTCAGGTTTGTGGGGCGGTCGCGGGGAGGGGGGCGACCGGCGGCGGGGCGTCGACGGCGCCGCGCGGGAGTGAGGCTAGTCGCTGCGCTGCGCGTCACCGGCCGCTCCCTCGCTCGTCCCACTCTCGACGCCCCCCAACCATGCTCTCCGTGCTCGCCCGCACCCACCGCACGTCCGCCGCCCTGGCGGCCGCCGCCCGCCGCGGCGCGGCCGCGCTGCCCGCCGCGGCGGACGAGCCCGCGGCGCCCGGCGAGCCACGCTGGCGGCGCGAGCTGGGGGCGGTGCGCAACGATTGGACGTGAGTGGCCATGATGATGGAGGGGGGTGAGGGAATGAAGCGAGCGCCCGCCGCGCGCGCCCGCATCCGGCGCCGGCCGCCAGCCGCGCCACGCGGCGGCCGCGCCGCGCCATGCCCGCCGCGCCCGCCACGCGGCGCGGGAGCATGGCTGCAGGCGACCGAGTGCGGGCCAAGAGTCGTCCGAGCCCGGAGGGCCCCACCGCGCCGCCCTCGGGCTCGCCCGCGCCCCAACCCGACCCCCTGCCCCCTCGCCCCGCTCCCCCAGCCGGGACGAGGTCGCCGACGTCTACTCCACCCCCCTCCTCGACCTCGTCTTCGCCGCCGCCACCGTGCACCGCGCGCACAACGACCCCGCGATGGTGCAGCGCTGCACGCTCCTCTCGATCAAAACGGGCGGCTGCCCCGAAGACTGCGGCTACTGCTCCCAGTCGTCCCACCACGAGACCGCGACCAAAGCGGAGAAGCTGCTGGACCTGGACACCGTGTACGAGGCGGCGCTGCGGGCCAAAGCCGCGGGCAGCACCCGGTTCTGCATGGGCGCCGCGTGGCGCGGCCCGTCCCAAGTCGGCCCCCGCCAGTGGGCGCGCGTCCTGGACATGATCGCCCAAGTGCGCGGCCTGGGCATGGAGGTGTGCGCGACGCTGGGCATGGTCAACGGGGAGCAGGCGGGGCAGTTGCGGGACGCGGGGCTGTCTGCGTACAACCACAACCTCGACACGTCGCCCGAGTTCTACCCCCGCGTCACCTCCACGCGCAAGTATGAGGACCGGCTCGCGACCCTGGCCGCCGTGCGTGCCGCGGGCGTGTCGGTGTGCGCGGGGGGGATCATCGGGTTGGGCGAGGCGGGCGCCGACCGCGTCGGGTTGCTGCACACGCTGGCCACGCTCGAGGCGCACCCGGAATCGGTGCCGATCAACGCGCTCGTCGCCGTGGAAGGCACGCCGATGGAGGGCAACGCCGCGCCGACCGCGCTCGACGTCGTGCGCTGCGTCGCCACCGCGCGCGTGCTCATGCCCGCGTCCGTCGTCCGCCTGTCGGCCGGCCGCAAAGAGTTCAACGACGGGGATCAAGCCATGGCGTTCCTCGCCGGCGCCAACTCGATCTTCGACGGTGACCGCCTCCTCACCACCGCCAACGCCGACCGCGCGGACGACGAGCGCCTGTTTGCCGCCCTCGGCCTGCGGTCCCGGCCCGCGTTCCTGCCGTACGGGGCGGGGGGGGAGTCGAGCCGGCACGGGGAGAAAGGGGTGGCGGCGGCCGCGGCGGCGAAAGCGACGGCGTGAGAGGGCGCGCGGGGCGTCTTCCCTTGTGTGTGTGTGTGCGTGCGTGTGTGTCAACTTTGAGCCTCCAATCAACCCTGCCCCCCTCCCCCCTCACGCCCTCGGCGCCGCGAGGAAGCCGGCGGCAAACGTGTCGGAATCCTGAAACCGGGCGCGCCCGGTCAACACGAGCAGCAACGCTTCCGCCAGCCGGTCCCGCAGCACGGGCTTGGACAGGAAGCCGTCCATGCCGGCCGCCATGCACGCGTCGCGGTCGGCGTCGGACGCGTTGGCGGTCATGGCCACGATGGGGGTGGCGCACCCTTGGGCTCTCAACGCCCTCGCGGCGTCGCACCCGTTGACGCCGGGCATCGACATGTCCATCAGGATGACGTCGAAAAAAGGTGGAGCGGTGGGGGACGTGGCGCCACCGGTGTCGGCCCTGCCGCTACCTCCGCACCCTCTGACCGCCGCAATCGCCTCCTCCCCGTTGCTCGCCACCGTAACCGAGATGCCGAGCGACGCGCACATGCGGGTGGCGACCGTCTGGTTGATCAAATTGTCTTCCGCCAACAGGACGCGGCGGCCGTGCAGCGCGGCGGTGTCGAGCCGCCGCCGGCGCGCCTCCATGGACTGCCGCACCCGGCCGGCGCCGGCGCGGGACGGGGCGGGTGGAGACCGAGGGCGCAACGCCGGCGGTGGTGGCGTGGCCGGCGGCTGGGCGGCGGCGAACGGCGACGCGCGTGGCGGCGTCGCGGTCGCGCTGCCGTCGACGCCTCGCCCATCGACGCCGCGTCTGGGTCCGACGACAGGCACAATCCCAACCCGAATCGGCTCCGAAAACCGGCGCGAGTCGCCCCCCCCGGCCGACGCCGCGTCGCCGGCCGACGCGCGCGGGCGGCGGCCGCCCACCGTGTCGGCCGACGCGCGCGAAGACGACAACGACGACGCCCGCGCGCGCGCGCGCCACGCGGCCGAGTCCAGGTCGGTGGCCGACATAGACCGGCGCGGGCCGCCAGAGGTGGAGCCGGGGCCGGCCGCGGCGTGCGGCCGCGCGGTCGTCGCGCGGTCGACGGCCGCCAGCCGCCGCACCGCGGCGTCGCCCGGTCCCGATCTCGCCGTCATGTGGCCATCGGAGAACGCGTTCTTCGAACCCCAGGATGCGGTGCGCCGCAGGGGGGGCGGCGACTCGCCGCCGCGGTCGCGGTCGCCGCGGCTGCCGCGCGACGGGAGGGCAAGGGGGAGCGAAAACCAAAACACCGACCCGGCGCCGGGTTTGGAGGCAGCGCCCACTTGGCCGCCGAGGGCGGCGACTTGGCGGGAGACAATGGCGAGGCCAAGGCCGGTCCCGCCGCGCGGGCGCGGCGCACGCGCGGCGTCGCCCTGCGCGAAATCCTGAAAGAGGGTGGTCAGAGAGGCAGGCGTGACGCCGACGCCGGTGTCGGCGACCTCGAAGACGAGCCAGCGCGCGCCGGGGAGGGTGGGGGGCGCCGCCGCGGGCGGCGTCCACCGCGACGCGACCGCGGCCCAGCCGTCTACCGTGGCCGGCAGCGCCTCCACACCGGACAGCGACCGGTGGGCCAAAGGAGACGAAGGGCGGGGCGGGGAGGCGGCGGCGGCGACCGTCGGCGCACGCGCAAAGAGCGCCGACCGCGCGGCGAGCGCGGGGGGGGGCGCGAGGGGGGGGGGGGAGGTGGCGTACAGGGAGGATGTGGCGAGCACGGCGGCGGCGGCGCCGGGCAGAGGGGAGGGCGAGGGGTCCTCGGCCGCGCCGCGCGCGCGCGGCGCCGCGCGCGCCGCCGCGCCGGCCGGCGCGCCGCCACCGCCCCAGCCACTAGGTGGTGGTGGTGCAGGCGCGTGCCAGGGGGAGGCGGACAGCGAGACGCGGACGGCGACGGCGCCGGCGCGCGTGAATTTCGCCGCGTTGGTCATCAGATTCAACAAGACCCCCCTCATCCTATCCCCGTCGGCTAAGACGACCCGCGGCACGTCGGGCTCGAGCAGGGGCGGCTGCACGACGACGGGCGGCGGCCGCGGCGGAGAGCCGGCGCACAAGCTCACAGCCGTGGGGCGCAGCATCGCCGCGACGACGCAGCCGACGTCGCTCAGCGTCGTCGGAAGGTCGACCTCGTCCTGTACGACGTCCAGGTCGCGGCCGGCGTCGACTTTGAAGAAATCCAGGAAATTCGAAACCGTCGACAGCAGGATCGTGCCGCTCACGCGCACCGTCGACGCCAGGTCGCGCTGGTCGCCCGTCAGGGGGGTGTCGAGCAGCATCTCGGCCGACGCGAGGCAGCCGTTCAGAGGGGTGCGGACCTGAAGAGGAGAGGGGGTGCGGTTGGCTGCGCGTTCTCACCCTTCCCTCTGTCCTCCCTCCCTCCTTCCTCTCCTGACCTCGTGGCACATCAGCGACATGAACTCCGACTGCGCAGCGGACGCCGCCCGCGCCTTGGCCGCCGCCAGGCGCTTGGCCGCCGCGTCGGCGCGCGCGGCCGAGAGCGCGGCGAGCGCCGCGCCGCGCGCGCGCGCCTCGGCCGACTCTTGCTCCGCCGCGGCCGCCGCCAGCGACGTGGCGGCAAAGCATTGGCGGCGCAGGCGGTCGGCCAGGCGGGCGGTGACCGCGCCGGCGAGCCACGCGGTCGAAGTGACAACGGGTGGCGCAAACGGCGGCAGCCCGCCCGCGGCCAGCGCGCCCAAGGCGGCGCCGGTGGCGGCGGTGGCCGGGAGCCAGCGCACGGCGAGGAGGGCGGGGGCGACGGTCACGGCGGCGCCGCCCGCGGCGACGGCGAGAGGGGGGGCGCCTGCATCGGAGATGAGCGCCAGCGTCGCGACCGCCAGGGCGACGGCCAGCCCGCATTCGCGTCCGGTCAAATGCTGGGGCTCGGGCGGCGTGGCGTTGAGCCAGGCGGCGGCGGCGGCGGCGGCCAGAAGCGCCGCCGCGCGCGCCGCACCGAGCGGCGCGACCGACGCCGCCGCCGCTGCCGCCGCGACGGCCGCCGCCGCCAGCAGCAGGGACCTCCGCTCCGCTTCCTGCTCCGTCAGGTACCGGGTCTCGACGTCGGCGCAGCGAAACGCGAGCGTGAGCGGGCAGCGCGCGAGGCGCGCGCGGGCGGCGTCCACGGGGGAGATGCGCGGGGGTTGGGTCGTGGGTGATGGGCGGGCGCCTGCGGGGAGAGAGGGGGGAGGGTGGGCGGGGCGGGCGGCAGCGGAGGCCCACGGCAGGCCGGCATCCGCCCGCGCCCGCGCCCCACCGTCGCCCAGCCCGCCGGGCTCGGGCGCCATGGAAGCGGCGCGCGCAATGTGCGTCCAGGGAGGCGCGGGCGGGGGTCGGAGTGGGCGTGGGGGGAGTGGCGCATGCGTGCGGCGTCCTCCGGCGAGCGAAAAGATAAAAGAGAGAAACCATACACACGCCTCGCCCCCGACGCACACGCCAAGATGCACGGGACAGCCTCTCTCTCGTCACACGCGGGCATCCCTCGCCTCCGACTCAAGCGCGCTCAACCCCGCCTTCCTATCCCCTCAACCACTCGCTCGCCAACGCCGCGGCCGCGCTCGGCCGCTCGCCCGGGTCCCAGCTCAGCAGCGACCGCAGCAGGCGCACCGCGGCCAGCGGCGGCGGGGACGCGGCCCCGCCGCGGTCGGCGAGCGCGGCCGCGACCGCGGCGTCGGCGCAGTGCGCGGGCGCGGGCGCGGCCGGCCCGCCACCGCTCTCCCTCCTCGGAGGGTAGAGGCACAGCTCGACCATGCCCCTGAGGAAAAGGGCGGCGTCGACGTGCGCGGCGGGCGCGCCGGGCAGCCGCGCGCGCAGCGCGGCCGCCGCGCGCGGCGACGGCGCGAGCGCGCCGGGGCCGACCAGGATTTCCGCCAGCGTCACGCCCGCCGCCCACGCGTCCGTGGCCCAGGGCGGTGGGGGGGCGCGCAGCGCGAGCGCGGGGGCGAGGCGAACCTCGGGGGGCGCGTAGGCGGCCGTGCCCCCGCCGCACCCCGCCGGCGGCGCCCGGGCCACGGCCCCGTCCGGCGTGCGCAGGGTGGCGCACCCCCAATCCGCCAAGCGCACGACGGGCGGCGAGGAAGCGGACGAGGCAAAGGATGGAGACGGGTCGCCGCCGCGCGCGACCAACAGGTTGGCGGGTTTAACGTCGCCGTGGCTCGCGCCCGCCCCCGCCGCCGCGTCCAGGGCGGCAAACAGGGCGCGCGCTATCGCGGGCGCGACGGCGGGGTCGGCCGCCGCGGCCGCGGCCCAGGGCGTGCGGGCGAGCGGGACGCCGCGCGAGCCGCCGCCAGCGCCGCCCGCCGCCGGTGCGTACATCAGCGCGGCCAGGGAGTCGCCGCCGTCGTCAAACACGAGCCAGCGCGCGCCGGCGGCGTCGGCAAAGCCGGCGGCGGCGGGGAGGAGAGACGCGCAGCCGGGGTGCGGAAACGCCCCCCCGGCCGCCCCCGCACAAGCCGCCCGCAGCGCCACTCCCACCGCCAACTCGTGATCGGCCTCGTCGCCCGCGTCGGGCGGGAGCCGTTTCAACACCAGAGAGCGGCCGCCGCCGGCGGGCACCGCGCGAAAGGCGGCCGCGCGGCCGCCGAGCGCAAAGGGGGCGGCCGCCACTCGGTACATGCCCAGGCCGACGGCGATGGACGCGGCGGCGTCGGTCAAGGCGGCGCGCGCGGCGGTGAGGGAGAGGGGCCAGCGGCGAGGCGGAGGCGGCGCGGGCGCCGCCGCGAGCGCGGCGAGCGCCGCGCCCGCGGGCGACAGGCCGGCGGCAATAGCGGTGGCGACGGCGGCGGCGGCAGCGTCATCACCCTCGGCCGCGCACGTGCCGGGCGGCGCGTACGCCGCGAGCGCAGACGGCGGCGCGGCCGCCGCGCGCGCGGACCGCGCGCGGCCGCCCGGCGCTGCCCCGAGCTGCTCCACGAGCACAAACGGGGCCCCACCTTGGGCCGGGCGCGCTTCGCCGAGGGGTGGAGGGGCCGTTCCGGCGCTCGAGGCGGCGAGGACGGCAGCCGCAAGGTTGTCGCGCGCGCCGGCAGCGAGCGCGGCGCACACGACCGCCCGCGCGGCGGCCTCGGCGCGGCCGTCGGGAGTGGTGGAGGCGGCGGTGGTGTTCAGGGGCGGGGGCCCGCCCCACGCGGGCGCAGCGCGAACCGCGCCCGCGGGCGACGGCGCGAGCGGCGCGGCCGCGGCCGGCGGCGCGCACCGCGCCGACGCCAGGAGGCGGCCTTCGAGGACGTCGCTGGCGATGCTGCACGCGACGGCCACCGGCAGAACGTCAAGGACGCCGTCCGAGGCGACGAGCGCGAACGCGCAGCGCGCCGTCCGCGCGACGGCCGCCTCCGCGGTCGCCGCCAAGCCCGCGTCCCGATAGCCGGCATCGCCAAACGCGCGCGTCACCGCCAGCTCGCCCTGCAGGCGCAGCGGGCCGCCGGGTGTCGCGGGCGCGAGGGTGCCGCCGGACGCCGCGACACGCGCCGCCTCGGCCGGGTTGAGAGGGGAGTGGTCGACCGTGAGCCGGACCCCGCCGCGCCCGTCGCAGAGCAGCACGGCCGAGTCGCCGAGCCAGGCGACGGCGATCGCGGCGGCGAGGCCCGCGGGCGCGAGCGCGAGCGCGGCGACCGCCCCGCTCACGTCGGCGTTAGCGTCGACTGCGGTGGCGGCGGCGTTGAACGATGACAGCAATGCGCGCTTGACCGCGGCCTCTGTCGGTGGGACCGGTAGGCGCGCCATCGCGACCTCCAGAGCCGGCGGCAGCGTCGCCGCCACGGTCGCCGCCGCACGGCCGCCCTCGTGCCCGTCCACGACGACGGCCGCCCGCCCCCCGCCCGGCACCCAAAAGCAGGCCACAGTGTCCTCCTGTTGCGGCCTCCACCCGCGCGCCGCCGACGCGCCGCAAAAGGGCGCCTCGGCGCCTGCCGGCGGGCGCGCGCCGAACTGGCGCCCGCGCGAGGCGGCGGCCGCGGCCGCGGCCGCGGCCGCGGCGGTCGCCACGGCCACCAGCCAGCGTGTGCGGCCCCGGCGGCGGCGTGGGGCAGCGGCGGGTGGGGCCATGCGGCCGCGATCCCGCGCGCGGCGCGGTGTGCGGCGCGGCGAGGGCGGACGGCCGCCGAGAGAGAGCCGCCCCTCTCCCGCCCGCCCAGCCACCGAGGAGCGAACAACAGGAAAAACAAAACGTCGCCGAAGGTCGCGCGCCCCACTCCAACCGCCGGCGCGTCAGCGGCCGAAGCCGCCACCAAAGCCGCCGCCGAGAATGCCACCACCACCCCGCGGCGGGCACCACCCGCAGACGACCGCGGACAGGCAGCCCGGGGGGAGGAGGCAGTTTGTGCCGGAGAAGCCGGGGCCGAGCGGGACGGCGCCGCTAAGAGAAGGAAGGTGGGGAGGGGGTGAGGCGCGGCCGCCGCGCGACCACGACCGCTCTCGCCCCTCCACCCCTCTCCTCTCTCACCCGGCAAACTGGTCGATGAACAGGGCGGCGTCCACAAGCTCGAGCGTCGGCGGGTTGGCCTCCTCCGCCGCGCGCTCCGCTTTCTCGTCCGGCGTGTACTCTGCCAGGTCGATTTCCCGTTTGACGGGGGGCGGCGGAGGCGCCACCGTGTCCCCGGCACTCGATTTGGCGGCCACCCGGCCCGCGCGGCGCCCGCCGCGCTCCGTGAGCGCGACCCGGTGCGCCGCCGCCGCCGCGTCGCCCTCCGGCCCCGGGTCGGGGTCGACGTGGGACGCGATGAGGGTCCCGTTGAAGGTGAGCGTGTCGGTGTCGGCGCGGTAGGCGGGTTCGAAGAGAGACACCACCACCGTCCGCGGCAGCCCGCCGACCGCCGCGCCGCCGCCCGCGGCCTGCACCGGCACCTTGGCCGCCTCGCGGCCGTGGAGCGCCGAGTTGGGGGCGTCCGCCCAGACGGCCGCCCACGCGGTCGGCTTGGCCGGCGGCGGCGGCGGCGGCGGCGCGCGGCCGCGCCGCGCGGGGGGCGGGGGCGGGACGACGCGCGCCCAGTCGCTCATTTTCACCTGGCCCGCCGACCGCAGCGGCTTGTTGGTGAACCAAGTGACGCTGAGAGGAGAGGAGAGAGGTGTGAAGGAGGCGTCGGGAGCGCGCGGCGGGAACGCGCGCGGGCCTCCTTTCCACGCCCATGCCTCCCCCTCACCTCGGGCTCACGCCCGTCAGTCTGACGACCGCGTCTCGCGGCGCGCCGGCGCGGGCGCCGGGGGGCAAGGGGAGGAGGGTGACCGTCGCGCGCTTCGCGTGCACGACCCAAAACAACTCGGCGGCCGGCGGCGCCCCGGTGCCGGTCGCGGCCGTGGGTCGGTCGACGTGGTTGGTCTGGGCGGACGCGGCTGGAAGGAGGGGGGAACGCGCGTCGGCCCAATTCGGATGGCGGCAAGCGGCGTGCGCCGCCGCGCGCCCGCCTCACCCGCCAGGCTCGCCACCAGCACCGCCAACGCGGCGCGCGCGCGTGCCGGCATGGCGGCCGGGGCCGCGGAGCAGAGTGGCGAGAGAGAATTAATTTGTGCCGGCGGCGGTGACCGGGCGGCGTCACACTGTCTCGCGGGCCCGAGCGCCTGCGCGCTGCCCCAGCGGCGCCCGCCCGCCTCAGCCCCGCGAGCGGTCGGCCCCGGCGCCCCCGGCCTATCGGCATGGCCGACGGCGCGCCCGCGGGCGGGGGGGGCCTGGACATCGCGGCGTGCGATCGCAGCATCTGGCTCATCAAGGTAGGTGGTGTGAGGTAGTGGCGGCGGCGGGAGCGGCGGCGCGGCGGCGGGCGACGCGGCGACCCCCTCCCTTTCCCCTGTCTCCTTTCAGGTGCCGCCCTTTGTCGCGCGCGCGTGGCGCGAGGCCTGTGCGGCGGCGGCCTCCCTGCCGCCCGGCTCCGACGGCCCCGAGCTGGGCACGCTGACGCTCGCACCCGGCGGCGACGCCGCGACCCGGCTCGCTCTCGCGCCCGCCGGCGCGCCCGCGGGCGCGCCCACGGCCTACACATTGCGGCCCTCGCCGGCAGCCGGCGCGCGGGTGTTGGAGGCGGGCGGCGAGGGGAGGCGGCCCGCGGTCGCAGGCCGCGTCGACGCCCGGTTCGACGCGACGCCCGCCATGACGGCCGGCGGCGGCGTCCCCGCCTCTGTCGCGGCCATGGCGCGCGCGCGGGTGGCGGGGACCGGCGGCAAGCCGGGTGCCGTGGCCCCGGGGTCGGCCCCCCGCGCGCGGCTCATCGACGACCCGCGCTCCGGCGTCCTGCGGCGGGCGCCCATCGTGGCCGCGGGCGCGGTCGCCAAAAAGGTCGGAAAGAGGGGCGGAGGCGGGAGCGCGGTGGGAGCACGGGCGCCCCTGCCGACGCCCCCTCCCCCACCCCCCCACCCCAGCCCGCCCCCGCCCGCGCCCGCCCCAAAAAAGGCGAGTGGGAACACCGCGCGCGCGCCCCCAAGGACGACGTCGAACGGTCGCTGTTCCGGCTGTTTGAGACGAAACGGCAGTGGACATTCCCGGACCTCCACGCCGCCACCGACCAGCCCGCGCCCTGGCTGCGCACCGTGCTCGAAGGCGTCGCCCTCGTCGTCAAGCGGGGGGGGGGGAGGGACGTGTGGGAGGCCAAGCCCGAGTTCCGGGCGGGCGGGTCCTGAAGCGAGGGGAGAGAGAGAAGAGGGGGCCTGTCGCCCACACACCGTCTGCCGCCGCACACACCCCTCTGCGCCCGAGCGCGCGCCACAGCCTCACCCGCCACCACCGCCGCCACCCCAATGCAGGCCCCGCGGTCGCTCGCAGCGGCGCTCGCGCGCGCGTCCGCTGCGTCCGCGTCTGCCGGCCGCCGGGAGTCTTCCACGTGGGGGAGGGTGCGTAGGAGTGTCGACGGGAGCGGCGGCGGGCGCGACGCAGGCGCGGGCGGGGGCGCGGCGGCGCGCATGGCGCGGCGAGCGCGCGCGGGCCCGGGAGCAACGGCCCGCGCAGGCGTCCTGCGCCGGAGGCCTCGACATGGAGACACGAGGCTGCACCCGTGCATACGAGGTGCCGGGCGCGACCGCAGGGACGCCGGCGCCGGGCGACTCACCCCCACCCCCTGCTTTTCTTCACCGTCTGCAGCTCTTCTCCTTTGGCCAGTCGACCCCCGTCGCCGCCCACCCCCCGCTCGAGCACGCCGCACCGCCGGCGTCCGCCGTGGTGGCGGCCGCCGCCGTCGCCCGCGCGCCCGCCAAGCGGCCTGCCCCCACGCCGCCGCGCGCCACAAAGGCCGCCAAGACGCCGACCCCGCGGCGCGCCCCGTCCGCCTACAACCTCTTTGTCGCCGACGCCGCCAAATCCTCCGGCGCGCACAGCCTGGCGGCCGGCCAGGCCGCGCTCGGTGCGGCCGCCGCGCGCTGGCGCGCGCTCGGGGGAGCCGAAAAAGCGCGCTGGGCGGCCGCCGCGGCCACCGCCAAGGCCCAGTTCGACGCGGCCCATCCCCCCAAGCCCAAGCGGGCGCCGTCGGGCTATGCCCTGTTTGCCGGCGAGCGCCTCGCGACCGCGCCCGGCGCGACCGCGGTCGACCGGATGCGCGCCGTCGCCGCCGCCTGGAACGCGCTGCCGGCGCCGGCCAAGGCGCCGTACCTGGCGCGCGCGGCGGCGGCCAAGTGAGGGAGACGAGTGGGGGAGGGTCGGGGGGGGGGGGGGTCTCGGCCACGGCCTCGGGCGTGTGGCGTGTGTGCTTGATTGATGGATGCCACACGGTGCATGGGCGGGCGCACGGCGCCCCGCGGCGCGGCGGCGGCAGCCACCACCCCCCTCTCTCCTCACGCGCCCGCCGCGGCCAGCGCGTCGCGCGCGTAGCGAAACGCGGGCGACCAGCACGGTTGGCACAGGTCGGACGGCGTTTTGTCCTGCGAGGCGAGGGGGCGGGGGTGTGGAGGCGGGGTGGGGTGGGGAGGCGCGCGCGCGCGCGCCGCGCCCCCCGCCCCCGCACCCCCCCCCCCGCACCCCACCTGCTTGTTGCGCGCGTGCGGGTCCGCGCCCGCGCCGAGCAACGCGGTCACGCACTCGACGTGCCCCCGCATCGCGGCCCAGTGGAGCGGGGTGTTGTCGCCGCCGTCGACCGCGGCGACCGCCGCGCGCGCGGCCAGCAGGGACGCCACGGCGGCCGGGTGGCCGTTATGGGACGCGCGGATGAGGGGCGTCTCCCCCATCTGGAGGTGGAGAGGAGGGCGGGGGTGGGGTGGGGGCGGCGGGCGGTCGACGGCGGGGCGCGCGCCGACCGCAGCGGCGACCGTTTCTCCCTCCCACCCCCCTCCCGCCTGCGCACACCACGTTGCGCTGATCGACGGCCGCACCCTCGTCCAGCAGCAGCTGCATGACGGCGACGTGGCCTGGAGGGCGGGGGCGGGAGCGTGAGGGAGGGAAGGAGGCGCGGCGGCCTGCCCCCCCTCCTCGCCCGCCCGCACCGTTGCTCGCGGCGAGCACGAGGGGCGGATCGCCGCAGTGGTCGGACTCGTTGAGCGGGGCGCCCTGGGGAAGGGGGGGGCGTGGGCGGCGCCCACGCGCGCCGTCGCGCCGCCCCCCCTCGGCGCCTTCTCCCCCCTCTCTCGCCTCGGCGATGTGCTCCTTGACCCAGTCGTAGTAGCCGTCCACGGCGTCGCGCCAGATGTTGGACTTTTCGGGGATGAAGACGCCGGACTGAGGGGGCGAGGAGGGGGGGGCGTTGCCGGGGGGGGGGCGCGGGCGGGCGCGCGCGCGCGCCGCGGAAACGGCCCGCCCAACGGCCGCGCGCCGGCGGCCGGTCCCCGGTCCCGGGCACGCGCGCACGATGAGGTCAAA
>Ga0315289_10011671_pt1 | contig 12436 bp, 10 predicted proteins | sample YL17G11_40_MG_FD_203452 | JGI IMG/M metagenome (GOLD analysis project Ga0315289, IMG submission 203452) | Sediment microbial communities from Yellowstone Lake, YNP, Wyoming, USA - YL17G11_40 | ecosystem: Environmental > Aquatic > Freshwater > Lake > Sediment | place: USA: Wyoming | collected...
CAACGCCGGCTTTCTTCAGTTTGCGCGCGCTTGATCCGGTGAGTATAAATTGAAGGTCTTTATTTGCCTCTATCTGTTGATGGACCATAGGCAGCAATTCTGGAACATTCTGAATCTCATCAATAATAAATACCCGCTTTTCCATGTTTGCCGCCACAAAGTCTCGTAATCTCTCCGGGTGCGCAAGGAAATTGCGCTTGATCTCGGAATCAAGAAGATCAATCCAGGCAGCTAGGGGATATTGCTCGTGCAGCCAGGTCGATTTTCCGGTCCCTCGAGGGCCAAATAAGAAGAAATTCCCATCGGCTTGATTGAAAAATCTCAACAGATTTGACATATTCGATCTAAATATATCAATTGCACTGACGAAAATCAATAGCCATCTTATTCCTTGCATTCTTTAAATTCCGCGGGCTTTGGTCCTTCATATATTGATTCAGCAGCAAATACCGGTCTCGATTCGCGAAAATTCAAGCCAATGAGCGGCTGATCTATCTTTTCTTGGCTCCTTCGCTGCTTCGTGGTGCAAATCCCAATCCTCGCCCACGCTGCTCCCCACGCCTTCGAATCCCCTTGCGGACAGGGCCCCAAGTCTCCTATTTTACAGGTTTCTAAAACGCACCGGTACGCCGGCGCCGATAATGCAAAAGTCAACCATGGGAGCCAGCATGAAGATCCGAATCCTTCTTTTCTGCACTCTGTTGTATTCCGCCTTTGCCTGCCGGACCATGGGTGATCCCATGGCCATGGACACCGCCATTGAAAAAAAGCTGGACAGCCTGGTCTTTCAGATGTCGCTCATGGACAAGATTTCCGTGATCCACGGCCGCATGGACGTGCCGGCGCTCAAATCCTTGAACATTCACCGGCTCCGCATGGCCGACGGCACCGTGGGCGTGACCTGGAACAATTGCACTGCCTATCCGGCCACCTCGGCTCTGGCCGCGAGCTGGGACACGGTGCTGCTGCGCCGGGTGGGACAGGCCATCGGCCGGGAACTGCGCGACAAAGGCGGCAATATCCTTCTTGCGCCCTGTATCAATATCGTGCGCATGCCCCTGGGCGGCCGGAATTTTGAGACCTTCGGCGAAGATCCGTTCCTCACCAGCAGACTGGCGGTGAGCTATATCCAAGGGCTGCAAAGCGAAAAAGTCATGGCAACAGTCAAGCACTACGCCTGCAATAACCAGGAGTGGAGCCGCGCGAATGTCAATGTCAGGATATCCGAGCGCGCCCTGCGCGAAATCTATCTGCCCGGATTCGAAGCCTCCATCAAAGAGGGTCATTCATGGTCGGTGATGTCGGCGCTCAATCGCGTGAATGGAAGCTATTGCTCCGAAAACAAGCACCTGCTTACCGACATCCTGAAAAACGACTGGGGATTTCCCGGGTTCGTTATGTCGGACGCGGGCGGCCTGCACTCCTGCGCGGCGTCCATCTCCTCGGGCCACGACATGGGCGGGCCGGGCTATTATTATTCCGCGGATTCGATCCTTCCGGCGATTAAAAGCGGCCAGATCCTGGAATCCCGCATCGACGACATGGTTCGCCGCCTTCTCCGTCCGCGGCTGGCCATGGGACTTGCGGGCCCGCGTCCCGAGCAGGGGAAAATACCGGCCGATTCGTTCAACGCGCTGGCGCTGGAAGCCGCCTGCCGCGGCATCGTTCTCCTGAAGAACAAAGCGAACCTTCTGCCCTTGAGCACGAAAGCCGTTAAAACGCTTGCCGTGATCGGCCCCAATGCGGCCGTCGCGCGCACGGGCGGGTGGGGAAGTTCGTTCGTGCCGCCGCGGTATGCCGTATCGCCCCTTGACGGAATAAAAGCGCGCGTGCGCGACAGCGTGAAGATCGCGTATGCCCAGGGCGAACGCCTGCTGACCGGCGACTGGTCTCCGCTGTCCAGCCGCTATGTGCGGGCCGCAGGCAGGGATTCCGCGCCCGGATTTACCGGCGAATATTTCAATTCCGTGGACCTTTCCGGAACGCCGGTGCTTGTCCGCCGCGACACCACCGTCACGTTCTCCTGGGACACCGGCTCTCCCGGTCCCGGCATCAAAGCGGACAGCTTTTCCGTTCGCTGGACCGGCACTCTCACGGTGGACACCAGCCGCGCCTTCACCTTCAAGGCCTGGGCCGACGACGGCGTGCGGCTTTTCGTCAACGATTCGCTGATTATTGACGGGTGGAGACTTCAAGGCACCACCGATTATAACGGGCATTGCGCCCTGAAAAAGGGCGTCCCCTATAAACTGCGGGTGGAATACTGCGATATTCATCTGGGTGCGCTGTGCCGGGTGCTGTGGGACTGGCCGCCGCCCGCAAAGGACACCGCCATGATCAATGCGGCCGCGCGCGCGGCCGCCAAATCCGACGCTGCCCTGGTGTTCGCCGGGCTGTCCGATTCCATTGAAGGGGAAGACCACGACGTTCCCTCCATGGCCCTGCCCGGTTTCCAGAAAGACCTGATTGCCGCGATCGTTGCCGCCAACCCCCGCACCGTCGTGGTATTGACGGGCGGCACCGCGGCGATTCTGTCGCCGTGGCTTGACTCCGCGGCAGCGCTGGTGCAGTCGTTTTACCTGGGCCAGGAAACCGGCAATGCCCTGGCGAAAATGCTCTTCGGCGACGTAAACCCGTCGGCCAAAATGCCCTATTCCTATATCAGCGGGCCCGGCCAGTCGCCCGCGCTGCGGCATTATCCGCAGCACGATATCCAGGCGCCCTATGACGAGGGCGTCTACGTGGGATACCGGTATCTTGACAAACAAAAGCTGAAGCCGGCCTTCCCCTTCGGTTTCGGCCTGTCGTATACCTCCTTCGTCTATGAAGCCATGAATGTCCGCACCCTCGGGCCGCGACACTATGCCGTGGATGTGACCGTTGCCAACGCCGGCGCGCGCAAAGGGGCCGAGGTGGTCCAGGTCTATGTCAGGGATGTCGCGGCGTCAATCGACCGGCCGGCCAAGGAGCTCAAGGGGTTCGCCCGCGTCGAACTCGCGCCGGGCCAGAAAGACACGGTGACCGTTAATCTTGACGAGCGCGCCTTTGCGTTCTGGGACGAAACAAAGACCGCATGGAAAGTCGAGCCGGGCGAATTCACGATCATGGCGGCCGCGTCCGCCCAAGACGTGCGGTTGACGAAAAGTGTTATGGTGCGATAGCCCGCATCCATCGCATCGTCGGGAGAAACGGAAATGTCCAACAAACCTCTGACCGTCGTCTGCCTTGGCGACAGCATCACCGGCAACGCCAATCTCAGCGCGTATCTGAAATTTTCGCATATTGTCGAGCTATTAATCGAGGCGCGGCGCGGCCATGGGAGCGTTGTGGTCCACAACCGCGGCATCGGCGGCGATTCCACCGAGGGCGTTCTTGCACGGCTCGATAAAGATGCGCTGGACCTGAAGCCGGACATCGTCGTCCTCCTCATCGGCGGCAACGATGCGGGGTCCGTGCTCCATATCCCGCGTGCGACCACGGAGAAAAATCTCGATACGATCGTTTCGCGGCTCACGAAAGCCGGCGCACGCGTGCTTCTGCTGCAATACCATGTGCTCATCAACCCGCAGAAACCGGAGGCCATGTGGGCGCATCTCGATCATAACAACGACCTCATCGCCAACGTCGCGGCGCGGCATCACGCTCCGGCGCTCGACATGGCCGCTCCCATAAAAGCCGGTCTTGCGCGCCAGCCGTTTTCCGAGCTTGTAAATCCGGAGGACGGCGTACACCTCAGCCCGGGCGGGGAAATCATCTACGCGCGAGAAATCTTCCGGAAACTGGTCGCGCTGGGCTGGCTCGATTGAAGCGCCGCGCCCCCCGGAAATCATGCGCTTGAAAAAACCCGGTCCGCGAGGCATAATAATTCTTTATCGCGGATTCCCGGGAGCATGATGTCCAGGATATTCCTCATACTTCTTTTGCTCTGCGGCTGCGCCGCCGCGCAGGTCGTTGCGCCCGTCAATCTCCGCGCCGACTATTCGGAAAAATGCCTTGACCTTATGTGGGATTCGGTTCCCGGCGCAACCGGCTATAGCGTGTATACCCGGCCGTGCACGACCGCGGCCTGCGCACTGCGGCGGATAAACAAGCGCCTGATAACCTCGGGCACGCATTTCGCCTATCTCTGGGACCTGGACAGCAGTGAGCGCACGCCGGCCATCAAGGGCGTGGAGCACCACATCGCCGTCACCGCCGTCTGCTCAACCGCAACCGGCGTTCGCGAAAGCGAGCCGTCAACACAGATTGACAACTGCTATTTTGAAGGCTTCCGGAATGCCGCGCGCCGCGCAACCATCGAACGCATCCTGGCGCCCGGGCAGCGGGCCGACACGCTGCCCATCGCGCTTCCCGCAACGGACAAAAGGCGTTTCATCGAGTTCATGGAAACGCAGGGCCGCCTTTTATGCGACATCATCCGGGCGCGGCTCGATGCGCGTGAAGTGGGCGGCTGCGAACCCATTGCCACAATCCTGGCGCAGGCGCTCCTTTCGGACAGCATCGCATCGCTCAAGGCCGAGGGCCTGTTTATCAAGGAGTTCCACGCCTTTGTGATCGTCAACATCGACCGCGTGGAATATGTGCTCGATTTTGCCGCCGACCAGTTCTTGCCCGATGTGGCGCCGGTGATGGTCCCGCGCGACCGCTGCTTTCTCAACGCGCGCGGCAGGCTCGATACCGCGGGCACGCCCGTGTACCCCATCGCCACGCTGCTCCCCGCGGACCAGTGCAGGCTCTCGGACGGCAAGCAGGCGGCAATGTACCGGGAAATCCAGCAGGCGCTGCAGGAAAGCCTCCAGAACGAACGCGCAAACGCCCAAAAGCGTGAGCGTTCGAGCGTACGAACGCACGAGCGTACGAAAAAGCCAAACCGCTAATCAGCAGCCCCCCGCGCCCGCTTTAAGCCGTGCGGACGGTGCTCCGTGCCGGCTAACAAAAAGGCAATAGACACGCCGCGTTCGGCATAATATACTTGAATTCGGTCCGCGCCCATATTCTTTACAACCCGGGTCACTGCCATGTCCTCCGCGCAACAGTCAACCGGCAGAATCAAAATCACGCCGAAACAGGCCATGGGCCTTTTGGGTCCGTATATTAAAAGCCGCATTCTCGAACAGATCAAAGCCGTTTTCGTCATCGTTACCTACCTGCTGCTCTTTCAGACCCTGGTACTGGGCATTCCGATAGCGCAGGCAATGGCCATTGCCATCGGGCTGTCCATGGTGATCGTGGGACTTGCCTTTTTCATGGAAGGCCTGCTCCTGGGCATCATGCCCCTGGGAGAAACCATCGGCGTGCGGCTGCCGCAAAAGGCAAAACTCCCCGTAATCATGATCTTTTCATTCATCCTGGGCATGGGCGCCACATTCGCCGAGCCGGCAGTGGGAATTCTCAAGGCCGCCGGCTATTCGGTAAAAGCCTGGGACGCACCGATACTCTTTCTATTGCTCAACCGATGTTCCCAGCAACTGGTGTATGCCGTAGGCGTTGGCGTGGGACTCGCCGTTGTGGTCGGCATGCTGCGCTTCATGTATTCCTGGTCGCTCAAGCCGCTGCTATACATTATAATGCCCGTTGCGCTGGGTTTTTCTCTATGGGCGGTTTTCGAACCCAACATGATCTATCTCACAGGTCTTGCATGGGATTGCGGCGGCGTAACAACCGGCCCGGTCACCGTGCCCCTGGTGCTTGCCCTGGGAATCGGCATCTGCCGCGTGGTAGGCGGCGGCGGATCAGGCGCTTCAGGGTTCGGCGTGGTGACCCTGGCATCGGCCCTGCCCGTTCTTACGGTTATGGGACTGGGGCTTCCCTACCTCGGGTCGGTGCCCAAGCCCATGGCGCAGACCGAATTCTGCTCGCAGCAAAACCGCGCCAAGGCGCAGTTCCTCTTTACCGATGCCGAAAACATGACGGGCTATGTTCTCAACAACGCCTCCCCGGAAGCGCAGATCGCGTATTTCGGAGGGTCTTCCGATTCCATGCTTTCGTATCTGCGGACGCTTTCCGGTGATGCAAAGGCGCAGGCGAAGGTTTTCGGCCCGCCGCCCGACGCTTTTTTCCGCTGGGCCGCGACCGCGGGCACGCCCGAACAGAAGGGGGCGGTGTTCGGCGACGGCGCGGAAGCAATTGATAAAATGCAAAAATATTCGACGCAGGGCCCGGCGGTCATCGACTTTGCGGACGTGGCGAAGCGAAATTCCATCGCCGCGCTTCAGGCCATCCTGCCGTTGTGTTGTTTCCTGATTTTCATGCTCTTCGTGGTGGTGCGCGACAAATTGCCGCGGCCCGACGAAATGCTCGTGGGCATTTTCTTTGGCGTGATCGGAATGACCGGATTCAACATCGGCATCGAGCTCGGTCTTGCGAGCATGGGCGCTCAGGTGGGAGCAAAGCTGCCGTCGTCCTTCAAGGCCATTCCCCTGCCGGAGCAGAGCACCTCCATCGCCAATTTCGATACAACGGTCGTGCAGACGGCCATGGACGCGCAGGGAGAAAAGCACCGGTTCTTCTTTTCTCAGAAAGGCAAGCAGGTCTTCACGCTTCCGTTTGAATCGAAACACTTTGACGCATTTACCCGCCGCTATTTCTATACGCCGCTGCGGGGCCCGCTTTTCGGCTCCGAAGGGAGCCTCACCGGCATTATCGTGGTGCTGCTCTTCGCCTTTGTCATGGGGTATGGCGCCACGCTTGCCGAGCCGGCGCTCAACGCCCTGGGCATTACCGTGGAAGAGCTGACCGTGGGCACGTTTAAAAAGGCGCTGCTCATGCAGGCTGTGGCCATTGGCGTGGGACTGGGCATGTGCTTCGGCATGGCCAAGCTCATCTGGAACATTCCTTTGTTCTGGATGCTGCTGCCGGCATATATCGTGGTGCTCATCCTCACCTGGTTTGCGACTGAGGAATTCGTCAATGTAGGATGGGACAGCGCCGGCGTGACCACGGGCCCGATCACCGTGCCTCTGGTTCTGGCCATGGGTCTTGGCGTTGGCGGGCAGCTGGGTGTGGTGGAAGGTTTCGGCATTCTTGCCATGGCCTCCGCATGGCCGATCCTTTGCGTGCTGGTCATGGGGATCTTCGTGACCCACCGCCGCAAGGCCGTGCTCAAGCAGTCGTCGGGCGAAAGCGGGGCGGCCGCATGAGCGACGCATCCGTTAAGACCGGCGTTGTCCGCATTACCGCGGTGATCGATAAAAACGTGGCCGAAATCCCCGCCATTGTCGAAGCGGCAAAAGAATGCGGTATTGTCTATTTCAACATCATGTCCGGCCGCACGGCCATTCTCAAAGAACGGCAGGGACTGGCGGCGTTGCTCTCCATAAAATCAGAGCTCATCAGCGCGCCGGCCGAAGTCGTCACTTTTCTTTCGCCGGCGGAACTCGAAGAATCGGTGATCGCGGAATTCACCACGGCCTTCAAACTCGATGTGGGCGGCCGCGGGGCCGTATGGAGCGAGGACGTGGTTTTAGGCCGCGAACACGAATATCATATGGACGCCGCGTTTTCGCACGCGGCTAAAAGGCCCCGCCTGCAATCGGAACTCACCGGCATCTGCTGCATAGTGCAGCGCGGCCAGGGTGATATCATTGCGCGCACCGCGCTTGAATCGGGCATCTCCGTTCCGGTGGTGACCTTTGGCGAGGGCACGGGCGTACGCGATAAAATGGGCCTCTGGCGCATCACCATTCCCGCGCAAAAAGAGGTGGTGAATGTGCTGGCCAGCTCGTTTGACGCGGAGGTGGTCATGGACATGATGATCGATGCGGCAAAACTCGATCAACCGGGTCGCGGTTTCATCTGCAGCTATCCCGTGCGCAAAGGCCTGGTCAACACCCGCGTAAACATCGACACGAGCAGCCATGCCGCCAGCATCGAGCAGGTGATCGCGGCCATCGATGAGCTCAAGGGCGACACCCAATGGCGTAGCCGCAGCATGGGAACGACGGCCGGCGGCGGCTCCGCAATGCGCGTCTTTTTGCAAAACCTTATCGACCTGACGGTGATCGCCGATGAAGGCCGCGGCATGGACCTGGTCACCGCCGCCATGGCGGTGGGGGCGGCCGGCGCAACCATAGCCAAATCACGCCATATCTGCATTGCCGACGACACGCACGCCAAAGTCTCTCCCGCGCGTGAATCGTGCAGCATGATCATCGGCGAATCGCAGGCGCCGGTGATCTCGGCGTCCCTTGAAAAAGCGGGGGTGTTCGACGAAAACACCCACGGCCGGATTTGCATCCGCAAAACACCCAAGGCCTGTACCTATCTGGGGAAAAAGAAGTAAAGGGAAATTACACGTCCTGGGAATTCGCCGCGTCATTAAACACCGGCGCCAGCTCTTCAACCACCTTTTCCGCTATCGCATCGGTAAAGAAATAGCCGCTGTCGATCCGGCGCTTGAGGTCTTCGATATAGCGCCGCCGGGCTATCGGGTCCATCCACAGGAACCGGCCCTTGCGGATATTGGGGTTTTCGATATCTATATACATTGCAACATCATCGCCTTCCGCAGAATATGCATCATGGTCTGGCGGATGCCGACGATTTCGGGCATCGGGACCGGCATGAAATGCAGCCCATGATCCGCGGGAATTGATCTATCGGAGGGTATCCGGTGCATCATTGTTCATTCCTTGAACGGGGTAGCGTCCGTGCCGTGACCGGGTGTTTCTCCCCGGGTTAACCGCTTCATCCCTAGTATCGACCGCGGAAAAACAAACCTTTACCGATTTCAAGGCGTTCGTGCGCGCCCGGGGGGCGGCTGCGGACGGCCCGCAAAATTCCGCTTCACAACCCCTTGATTTCACCGTATAATCAGAAAGCCGTCATCCCGCGCCCCCGCGGTCCTGGTTGACGGATTCGCGTCACAATTTCCGGATCGGAACCCATGGTTCGCTACGCCATTGACGACGTTACCGATGACATGGTCCTGGGCGAATCGCTTTTCTCGCCCAATAAAGACCTGCTGCTTGCCGCCGGTTACCATGTCAACGAAACCTATCGGAAACGCCTCAAGGAACTCGGTTTTTCCACCGTGCTCATTAATGTGGAGGGCGCCGAATCGGTGATCCCCGAAACGCTGATCTCCGAGCATGTGCAGCGCGAGGCCGCGGTGGCGCTCAACAAGTCGGTGGTGGAACTGCAGAACATCTTCACCTATAAGAAAATCACCCGCAAAGCGCTCAACGAAACGCTCAAAGCCAACCGCAATTATCTCGACAAAATCATCGTCAATTCGGGAATCCAGCACGCCCTGGAAAAGCTCATCAACGAAATCCTGGAGCAATCGAGCATCGTGCTCAACCTGTCGGTTCTTGATAAAGTGGACAAAAGCCTTTTTGCCCATACGGTCAACGTGACCATCGCCAGCCTCTGCATCGGCCGCAAATACCGCTACAATTATGACGAACTCAAGCAGCTGGGCATGGGCGTGCTCAATTACGATCTGGGACTGGCGGTGGTGCCCAAAGAGGTGCTCGAACGGCCCGATCCGCTATCCGACGACGACGCCAAGCAGCTTTCGCAGCACACGGTGTACGGCCATATCATGCTTTCGCAGAACCTGGCGATCCCGCCCACCAGCTCCGCCGTGGCCCTGCAGCACCACGAATATCAGGACGGCAGCGGCTACCCGCGCGGCATCAAAGGCGAAAACCGGCCGCCGCTCAAGGACATTTCGAAAAAGCACATCATCCACCGGTTCGCCGAAATCGTGGCCGTGGCCGATGTTTACAACATGCTCACCGAAGGCCGCCTGCACTATTCGGCGAAAATCCCCGTGCCCCAGGCCATAAAAACCATCATCCGGATGGGCGGCACGAAGCTCAATTCCGAAATTATCAAGACGCTGCTCGCCATGGTGCCGATCTTTCCCGTGGGTGCGCGGGTGCGCCTGGCCGATTCGCCGGTGCCGGAGCTTGAGGGCTACACCGGCGTGGTGGCCAAGGACAATCCCGAAGACCTCGAAAAACCGCAGATCATCCTGTACGAATCGCGACATCACCAGAAAGTTAAGCCCATTCTTGTCGACCTGGCCAAGCACAAAGGGTTTACGCTGGAGTTGATTTCGTAGTCGCGCATTGATTCTGTAGTATAAAAACGGTATATTAATTATATGTTTTTTGCTTTCGATGCTGAGAAAAGCAAAATAAATTTCGATAAGCACGGGATCGATTTCACTGCCGTGCAAGCCATGTGGGACGATCCTGGTTGTATCGAGATCGCAGCCAAAACCGTTGACGAACCCCGATTCATGGTGATTGGAAAAATTGCGGAGAAACACTGGTCGGCAATCATCACCTATCGCGGCGATGCAATTCGCATCATTTCCGCCCGACGCTCGCGAAAAGAGGAGAAACGCTTCTATGAAAGCCAAAGATCTGGATAAAAAATTCGATGCCGGCGAAAACGTTCTGGAGCATTTCGACATGAGCAGCGCCGTGAAGGCGGCGCAATCGATGCGGCGCGTGAATGTTGACTTTCCAGAGTGGATGGTCCTTGGTTTAGACCGGGAAGCCAGGCGCCTGGGCGTAACGCGTCAGTCGATCATTAAAGTCTGGATTTCCGAGCGGCTCAAATCGGCATAACCCGCCGGAAAGCGGAAACCCCTTATTCCCTCCGATATGCCGGTTTTCCAGCCGGTCATTTGCTTCGATCACCGGCCGTTTTTTTCGGCGCCTGCTGCTTGATCTTCTCCATGCGGCGGTTGATCTCGTCATCCACGGCCTTTTCGATGCAATACATCTGCAGGACCGCGGCCTTGCTGGGTGTGCCGGTTTTTTTTGCGGGCATGTGCGTTGGGCCTTTCTGAATTTGGGATGCACGGAATTTCGCTATTCGCCGTTTAAAACCAATATACGATTTTTCCACACCCGGTCCGGTATTCCGACGCATAATCCCGCCGAAATTATATTCCCCTGTTCACCCAGATTCGGAGGCCCCCATGGCTGATAAACGCACGCATGCCGCCGGTCCGACGGTCCATTATATCGACGGCTATCACGGCGGCGTGGAAGGCCATATGCCCCCGGGCTGCATGAGCGACATCCTGGCCGAAATTGATAAAAGGCCATGGTGGAAAATCAGCCTTGAAATCGAACCGTTTTCGTGGGATGTTCTGCGGCAGCGCGATCCCGAAGCCTACGAACGACTGCGCGAACATGTCGCGCAGGCCCGTCGCGTTGAGATCGTGTCCGGGACCTATGCCCAGCCATTCAACTGGGCGATATCCGGCGAAAGCAACATCCGCCAGCTCCTGTACGGCCTTGCCGAGAACCGCCGCCATTTTCCCCGCGCGGCCATCGACACCTACGCCGTGCAGGAGCCATGCTTTACCTCCTGCCTGCCGCAAATCCTGCGCTCCCTGGGCTATATGCGCGCAGCGCTCAAGAATTTCACCTGCTGGGGCGGGTATATGGCCGGCAGGCACAATGCGTCGCTTGTCAATTGGGTGGGGCCCGACGGGTCGTCGCTGCCCGCCGCGCCCCGCTATGCCTGCGAAGGACCCAATGCGCCGTGGGGCATGGAATCCACAACGCCGTCTCCGGATTTCGCGCAGCGCTGCGCGGCCGCGGGTATAACGCACCCGGCGGGCACGGCGTTTCAGGACGCAGGCTGGCCCGCGCACCCGGCCGTGGACGCGCAGGGACGGTGGATGCAGGACAATACGCGCGATTGTCAATCAGCGGCCTGGCCGCACGAAACGCCGTCGCATATCCGGTACACCACGTGGAGGGAATTCATCGATACCATCGCGCCCCGGCCGACAATTGACTGGCGCGTATCGCAGGAGGACATCCGCGTGGCCCTGGTGTGGGGCGCGCAGGGATTGCAGAAACTGGCGCGCGCCGTTCGCGGCGCGGAAAACCGGATCATCGCGGCGGAAAAAATGGCGGCCATGGCCGCGATCTCCGGTGCTGCCGCCTGGCCGGCCGAAGCGCTCGATGCCGCGTGGAAAGACCTTCTTCTGGCCCAGCACCACGATTCCTGGATCGTCTTTTTCGGCGGCGGCGGGGCACGGCGGCGCGAATCGTGGGCATGGCAGAGTAACGCGCTGTCATGGAACACCGAACGCGCCGCCAACCGGATCGTCGCGGCGGGCGCCGCGGCGCTCTCGCCGGTCAAGCGTCCGTCCCGCGGCGCACAACGGCCCTTGCATGCGAGGGTCTTCAATACGCTGGGCCGCGCGCGCAAGGATATCGTGGAAATTCCGGTTGTGCTGCCGCCCGGCACGCAGGACGTGCGCGTCACGGATGCGCGCGGAAATCCGATGGTCCACCAGCTGTGCGTATCACGGCGTTATGGGGACGGCGCCGTCAATGCCGCCGTTGTGCTGGCGTCAATCGACACGCCGGCCATGGGCCACACCACCGTGCGCATCGACCCGGCGGCCGGTCCCGCGCCGGCCGCCTTTGAAGGCGCCGCGGCCTATCAGCGCGAC
>Ga0315289_10011674_pt1 | contig 12435 bp, 19 predicted proteins | sample YL17G11_40_MG_FD_203452 | JGI IMG/M metagenome (GOLD analysis project Ga0315289, IMG submission 203452) | Sediment microbial communities from Yellowstone Lake, YNP, Wyoming, USA - YL17G11_40 | ecosystem: Environmental > Aquatic > Freshwater > Lake > Sediment | place: USA: Wyoming | collected...
ATGGCTGAACACAAGGAGAGATGGTATTGCGGCAAATGCCTTTATACTGAATGGAAGAAGGCTGAAAAATAATTCTTAGTTAAATCTTGAATCTAAAGAAATCCCAAGGCTTCCATAATTCTCGTTATCTCAGGCCCTGTAGTCGACTCACCAACTACCGAACCATTGCTGTTTGCAATCACACAACTCCCTACGAATGGAGAGCCGAAATTTGCTGTGCCAATATCAACTGGCACCTTCAATGTGTTTTCAACCAGCTTTATCTCCCCTTCAGAAGCATCCCTATGAACCAAGCAGCCTTTGTTGGTTGCAACACCGCAACTCCCAACAGTAGATATGCCGGCCAAGGAACTGTATTCGCCTCCAACACCCAGGCAATCCTCTATCTTTTTCTTTTCTTTTTTTGATATCATTCTGCTGAAAACTGCACCTTTGTCATTGCAAAGAATAAGATTTCCCATGGCAGTGAATTTTGCATCAACAACAGCAACATTCATACCAAAATCTTTTTTTATTCCCTTCATCCTTGCAATTTCTCTTTCGTTCACTATATTCGGCAAAACCAGCCCGTTAGAATTCATACAACAAAAGATACCGATCAAATCTGTGTTGGCTATACTTGTTTTAACAACATTAACCTTCAGCAAAGACTCTATCCTTTGTACACCCTTTTCTGGCACAAGGTTGCCGGCAATGCAAACATCATCAGAACTTTTGCCGAACAAACCAAGGTTGTGGTCACCGTGAAAATTTATCTGAGCTATACGCATCTCTTCTCACTATTCTTGAAGCAAGGTTGCTTTTGCAGTGCCATCATCTGACACAGAGATCTTAATCCTCATCCTCATCAACGGCTTTTTTATTCCGCGCTGCCATATCTTCTCATTCATCTTGCCATCAATTACAATCTTCTTCGCCTTGACATGCCTCTTGATGTATTTTTTTATTATGCCAACAGCTTTAGAACTTCTATTCCAGTAAGGTTTATTCAACAGCTCTTTCCTTATATTCAACGTAATTATCTTATCTACCATTGTTTTATTTTTCTGTTGAAAGGTTAAATAAGTTTTCTTTAGCTACAGTTTACAGGTTTAAATGTTAGGGAAAATGTTTATAAGCAAAATTACACAAAATTTATAAAGATAGTATGAAAGGAATAAGTCCGATGATTGCGACTGTACTGCTTTTGGCGTTTACTATTGCAGTGGGTGGGATAATAAGCGTATGGTTGACAGGGATGACAAGGACACAGACTGCAGGTGTGACAACAGCGGCACAATGTGCATCGACAAGATTGGATGTCACTGCAAAAACATATTCTAGTGGTGGTTTAATAATAACCTACACGAATCTTGGGCCGGAAGTTGTCTATCCAAAAAACATAACGGTAGTTTGCGGTTCGATAACAAATTCGTCGATCGCAAATGAAACTACTAATGGTTTGCCAGTAGGTCAGGGAAATTCAATAACGCAGCCCGTATCTGGTTGTGTGACCAATAACAACTTGACTGTAAAGATAACAGCGACTTGTGGCTCCGACCAGAAGGGAGTGGTATTTGGAGAGTGTAAAAACACTAACTGTTAGGTGATATGAAAATGAAAGGAATAAGTCCGATGATTGCGACTGTACTGCTTTTGGCATTCACTATTGCAGTGGGTGGGATAATAAGCGTATGGTTGACAGGGATGACAAGGACGCAGACTGCAGGTGTGACAACAGCGGCACAATGTGCATCAACGAGATTGGATGTCATTGCGGCCATAACAATTCCTGGCTCTACAAACAGTACTGCGCAAGTAACATACACGAATCTAGGTCCAGAAATAATTTACCCCACGAATGTAACTTTGTCTTGTGGTCCGCAAACAAATACAACATGGGCCGCAGAGGCTGGTTCTGCATTGGCTGTTGGCTTTAGCAATCAAAAATTGATGGTTGTTCTTGCGGCTTGCGGTACTGGTAATATTAGTGTAAAGGTAGCGGCAAAGTGCGGTTCTGACCAGAAAGCAACAGTATACGGCGAATGTTTAACTACAAACTGCTAAAAGCACAGTCGGGAATAAACCAGAATAAAATTTGAAACTTCTTTATTTTTTAGGATTTTCTTTTATTTTTTAAGCATAATATTAAAAAGACTCACTATAAAAATCATATCCTAAGTCTAATCCTTCTCCATCTCTTAACTTTGTCAATATTAATCCTTCTTGTTCTTGCCCGTTTCATGCCGAATTTTCTTATGTCGGCCCATCGTGGAGCAGACTTGACCTTTTTTATCCTTACCAATTTTGCTCTTTTGGAAGAACTGTCTACGGACATAAATATCAATCCAATAGCTTTCTCAATTCACCAGATTTTTTTATTGCAATATTAACCATCTTTTCTATATCGTCTATATCGAATTCGCGCTTACCCTGCTTTTGCAACGCGCATATCCTGTCATCATCCATCACTGCGATGGTGAGTTTTGAGTCTAAAATATTCTCCTCTTCAAGTGTAGGGTCTACAATAAATTTATCACCGACCTTACAAACTGTTATCGTTATAGGTTTAGCAACAACCGGCAAATCCTTTTCATAATCCTCTCTCACTATCTTCTCATCCACAATCTTCGGCATTTTTGTCTTTAGCAAGGCTGAGATAGCTGCCAAGGCTGCACAATCCAAAAGGTTGCCATGATGGTTGATTATGTGGATATCAATAAAAACTGCCCATACCTTTTCTCCTGGTGTTATGCATAACTTTTCCAACTCAATACATTTTGACTCTCTCAACCCCCTGTCAACAACCCTTGAAAGCTCCACTGCATCCTCACCTGGCGGCCCGGATTCAAAGTCTGGCGATGCTAATGGTGTGAATTCTGAATTTACAATGAGTATGCCTTCGTTCGGCGTGTCTGAAAATGGCTCGCCAATGTTCATCTTCACGCCTGCAATAATCTCTGTATCACCAAGTTTAACTCTGGCAGAGCCTTCTGCCTTTTGTATAATTCCCTGCTCTATTGTAATAGGACGAAAATCTTCAAACTTCCTGTCATCAATCCTTTTGTTTTTTTCTATCAGCTCTAACGCATATCTCTCTTCCATATCAAACCCTCTTGAATTTCTCCTTCAAGCTCTTCTTCTGCATCTCGTAAATTTTTTCGCATGTCTGCTCTGCGAGTTTTATTAGCTTCACTAGCTCAGCTTTTGTTACAATGCCGTCCATCTGCAGAAGTGTGACCTTCTTCTTCGTACCCATCATAGCAAAGGCCAAATCTATTTCAGAATTGTTATCCTCCTTGCCGTTCAAATCAACAACAAGCTTGCCGTCAATCTTGCCCACAGAGCAAGCTGTAACAAGATCTTTCATCGGCACACCTGCATCTGCTAATGCAAGCGAGGCTGCGTTTATGCCTGTGACCCTTGTAGAGCCATCTGCCTGCAGTATTTCAATAAAAACATCTATAGTGGCCTTTGGAAAATCCTCCAAAAATGTTGCCTGCTCTAATGCAAGCCGTATAACCTTTGACAATTCAACACTTCTTCTGTCAGGGCCAGGCGATTTCCTGTCATCCACAGAGAAGGGAGCCATGTTGTATCTGCAACGCAATATACCTGTTTCAGATTCCTGCATCCATCTTGGGAACAACTCCCGTGGGCCATAAACAGATGCAACAGCCTCTGTGTTGCCAAACCTAACAGAAGCAGAGCCGGTTGCCCTGTTAACAACACCAACCTTTATTGTAATAGGCCGTGTTTCTTCCAACTCCCTATCATCAATCCTCTTGCCGTTAACAATCATCTTTTCGTCTGTCTTAGCCATAGTATCACACAAACATGCCTTCTATTCTTTCGGTCAGGCCAACCGTATGAGATTCACGCTCTATCTTCAATATCGCCTCAATCGCCTTTGCCTTATCTTCTCCCCTTATCCATATCACCCCGTTCTGTCCTGCAATAATATCGCAGACTGTCTTTTGTTTGATAAGTGATATCATGCTTCCATTCTTTCCGATTATTCTTGGGATTTTGCTAGGCGTGACTTTGATGGTTATGCCGTCATACAACTTTTTAGCACCAATGACACGCATACTCACTTGGATTGTTTTACTTTTAGTGCATTTTGATATCTTGCAGAATATCATATCACCAACATCAAAAAATCTGCTTAGATCATCCTTATGGGAATCAACAAAGCCTGCCACTCCTTCTGACAATGGTAGGAAGGCAAGATATGGTGAGTTAATATCAACAGACCAGCCAGATATCTCCACAGCTTTTATGCAGCCTATTACCTTATCATCCACATCAGGCACATATACACCTGACAAAGGTATGACAAAAATCTCATTTTCATTAATCCTCGGTATTCCTAACACCTCGGCAAAAACCTTCTCTCCTTCATAATAAGCGCCCTGCCCAACCTTCCTGCCAGCCTTCTCAGATATAAACTCCCCTGGCACTACTACATCTACTTTTTCTTCCTTTTCTATCTCTGTCACAATGCATCCTCTCTTTTCAGTATGTTGGTCTCAAACGACCCATGCGTCATGTTAGCTATCTTTTGGAAGAGCTCATCCTGCACGCCAGCCATCATCTTCACATCCATCTGAAGGCTGCCGTCGTTGAGCCACTGTTCACTTATTATTGTCCCCGAAGCTTTTAAAGTTGTGTATGCCTTGCCAGCAAACTGGGGCGGTATCTTAAACCTTATAACAATATTTTGGAACTTTATAGGTATTATTACTTTTATGCATTTTAAGATCTTTTCAATCTGCTGCTCTGCATCTGCAAAAGGATCAATGTTAATGCCGGCCTTGTCTATGACATTTATTATTCGTTGTGGTGGATGTGGGGTGTTGGTTTGCGGATTTATTCCACGTCTTGCAATTATTGTTGCGATTTGCATCTTCTTCTGTCCAACCATCTCTCTTCTCTGTTCTGTTGTTAGCTGCAACTCGCCTTCATGTATAATCTTTTCTGCAATCTTCAAAACATCTGTTGTACCAAATATCTTCTGCAAATCCTGCTCCGGCACCCTTTCTGTATTTCTCACATCATGGTAAATGCCAGGAAAGGCTATTATCTCGTTTATATCAATCTTCGCACCTTTTTTAAACTCTAGTGCTTTATGAGGGTCAATAAGTATTTCGAACTTCTGACCTGAACGGTGCAAACGAGCTACCACTGCCTTATCTACACCTATTGCCATACTAACACCCACGGCTGCCTATTTCATTACCTTTTTTATTTCTTCTTCACCGAGTTTTCTGAACTTTCCTGTGGATTTGTATATTATGGCCATGTCTATTGCGCTTTCCTTTCTTTCTTTTTCAGTTTTAGAAATTACGTCCATAGCCAATGCCTTTGCATCCTGCTCGCTCATGTTTGACTTCCACTTTTGTTTGAATATTTTGTTTGCTATTGCACCGCCGCGGCCTATGGCATAGGCCTGCCATTCGTAAAGCATGCCAGACGGATCAGATTCAATTAAATGCGCCCCAGTTTTGTCAACCCCGCCTATTAGGAACGAAACACCGAAAGGCCTTAGACCGGCATACAGCGTTGATATCTGCATTCGATCCCCTATTGCCCTTCCAATGCCCCATGTGTCCATCGGCTCTTCATATGTTATCCTGTGCACTTGCGCTTTTACTCTTGCTTGGTTTGCTAGCACCCTTGCGTCTGCTAACAATCCGGCTGCAACCGCGCCTGCATGATCATCAATCTGGAATATTTTTTCCAGCGACGCTGTAACAATAAGGCTTGCAGTTGATTTTATGGTTGCAAGCAGCACGCCATCTTTGAACACAATTCCTAAGCTTGTCGCACCACGTTTAACAGCTTCCTTTGCATATTCCACTTGAAACAAGCGACCATCTGGACTGACTCCGCATCAGCTAGCTCTCACTAACTAATTAAACGGCGATGGTCCTGTCATATCCCATATACTCAGGTGGCATCATTTCAGGCATATTTAATCACCAGCTCATTTTTCAATTTATCTTTCATACTAATTAAATTCGCTGGGTGTATTTAAATCGTTTAATTTCCAAAAAACTTTATTTTTTGTACCTATTTTCGCAACCAAATTCCTTTTACGAAGTTGATTAAGATGTTTCCATATAGTTTTTTGATCTCTACTTAATAATTCCCCTATTCGCTTGCTTCTTAATTGACCGTTTTTCAAAACTTCCAATATCTTAAGTTTTGCCTCTTTTTTACCATATTGAAATTGTTTATATTGATTTAAAATCTTTGATAATTTTTCTTGTTTTATGTTGTGGATAAAATTTATTTGGTCTAAAAATTTCTTTATATTATCCCTACCCATAATTTTGAAACCCAATTGTATCGAGTCTTTATCGCTAGAACGTTTAAAAATCTCAGATGTTTTTATGCCCAAATCATAAATTATGCTCACAATCTGGTTCATATAAATCCTATGATTTTCAATTAGACTTTCTTTTTTATTTTGGCCAAACCCGATTGCAAAGCTACTCTGAGTTATTCCAACCCACCCCTCATCATCAAATAAAGCGCGGACAAATGCTTTTTTAACTTCTACCGATCCTTTAACTATCCATTCTGGTAAACGAAAATCTCGTGTGGTTTTTCTGCCTTCGGGTGCGCCTAACATAACCAAGATTCTCGCTACAATAGAAGGCGCATATATACAATATATTTCAGAATCATCTCTAAAATGTAAAGTTGGTTCTATGCTAAAAATTTGTTTAATACAAGTTACAACATTGACAGTAAGTTCCTTTGCCTTATTAAAGTATTGGAATTGATTCTTGTCTTTCTTTATATGGCCGTCACCAAGTGCATGACCGAACAAAGATGCTATTTCTGGTGTGGTTTTTATTGGCAGTTTAATCTTAATTATGCATTTACCTTTTTTAATGTAAGTTGTGTTATTCTCGCAAGTAACATTAAACTCTTTTTGTAAATTTTCAAATCCAATTAACTCTTGTTGCACTTCTGTCATTTAAAAAATAGTTGCTAACACTATATCCCACTTTCGAAAGTGGAATCCCAGTAAACTGATGAAATAACGCAAATAAAATCTCTTTTTAGCTTCAGAGGTCAAACTAAGTTTTATTTTATGCAAAAAATCTATTTTAAGCCTCTTATTGTCCCTGATACACTCAGTATTTTAAAAACCACCCGCGTGTCACCAAGCCTTGCTATCAAGCCAAGCCCTGCAATTACAGCTGCAACAGCCTTGTTATTGCATCTTATAACACCAATCTGGTTCTGCTCGTCATACAAATTCTTTATCAACCACATCGATAATTTGCTAACGCCATGCTCCCCGTAAAAATCTAACAGGACATTCCATATGGCCGCCTCCAAATCAGAATATATTATCCTCTCGTCAGACAAAACCCTGAATGCTATGTATCTCTCCTTCCCCCGTAAGCTTGGTAATAATATTTTTAATTTATCTTCTTGTTTCATTTAACCACTTTCACACCTGGCAAAATCCAACTATCATTTTTCCTTTCTACAGCCTGTTTCAAAATTTTCTCCGGAATTTTTGACAGTGAATCCTTCGCTTCTTTAATATCCAAACCGAGTTGGCTTGCCATTGAAATCATTATTTGCGGATCGCGCATTTCGAAATGGCTAACTGCGCCTGAGCATAAAATAATCGGTGTTTTGAATTTTTTTGCCAGTTTTATGTTGTTTTGGATTTTAGCCAAAAGCTTGCTCCTTGAGTTCTTGCTTTCCAATAAAATATTTCTGAAATTTAATTCAATTGCAACATTATTTTTCTTCGCCAGTTTCATCATAACGTGATTCAGCCCAGAATCCTGCCTTCCAAATTCGGGATGTGTCAAAATATCGACCTCAGGCGTCTCCACGGCTTCACGGTTCATCCGCAAATCGCTGCCTCTTGCCAGCAAAACATCAAACCTTCTTCTCTTTTCTCTCAGAATCTGCAACTCTTTCGGCGAACGGGCTTCAAAACCGAGAAAAACTTCTATTCTTACCTTTTGCTTGACTTTTTCTATTTCTCTGTATAGTTTTTTAACCTGCTCCTCGCTCTTGTAATATTCAGAAAAGCATATTCCTGTGTAACCAAGCTCTTTGGCCATGCTTGCTAACTGCTCGACAGTGCTCTCGCCTTCTGAAAAAGCTGAATGAACATGCAAATCGAAGAACTGCATAATTTTATTTTGTTTCAAGAGTTATTTACCTTAATCCTCTTGCTTTTTTGCCGGAAGAAGTTAAACCGCGCTGCACACGTCTCCTGTTTGCTGGTTCGGAAAGCCACCTCATATTGGGATCATTTTTTATATTGGAATGATTTGGATCTGCAAGAATAATTTCATAAAATTCGTACTGCCCGTCCTCGCCTGCCATATAAGAATTTAATACTTCCATGTTTGGAAATCGCCTTTGAGCCTTTTCTTCTGCAATCCACTGCAGTGACTTGCCATGGGTAAAATGGACCAAGCCTGCTTTAGAAGGCTTCCTGCCTCTCCTGTCAGCCTCCCTGCGCCTTCCACCTTTACCTATTTTCACCCTTGCGATTGCATAACCCTGCTTCGCCTTGTAGCCTAAAGACCTTGCGCTGATCAAGTTTGTTGGCTTCTCCACGCGCTCCACTGTATGCTGCCTTCTCCAAGTTATCAGCCTGCCTTTCATAATATTTTTAATATTATCACGCTTTTTCCACAATTTTTTTATTCGTTTGTATGCTGTCATGCCAACAACCGTTTATACTCTTTTGTAGTTAAGTTTTATATATATCGTTAATTATAATGTTTTAAAGGTGAAAAATAAATGCACCCGATAATAAAAATCTTGCTGGGAGCAATATTGCTCTTCGGTGGTGTTTGGTGGATCCTTCAAGGCTCTTTACAGTATATGGGTAGAAGCGGGATTGAAGATCTCAAAACTGTGCTGAACGGAGTGTTGCCACCATTCTTTATTTTGATCGGTTTGTTCATAATCTGGCTTGAGTTGGACGAACTAAAAATAGAGAAAGAGCTTAAACAAGAAGAGAGAAGATCGAAGAGAAGGTAACTGCTCGGCAAGCTTTTAATCTCATTCTGACTTTTATTTAAATATGGGAGTGCAGTTTTCTGGTGTTATACCAGCAAGAGAAGTGGAATTGACAGAGTTGTCAGGCAGGAAGATAGCTGTAGACGCTTACAACTGCATATATCAGTTCTTGTCGATCATCCGCGACAGGATGACCGGTGAACTGTTGAAAGACAGCAAAGGTCGTGTTACCTCTCATCTGTCAGGATTATTATATAGAACCTCAAACCTTATCGAGGCTGGCATAAAACCTGTTTTTGTCTTTGACGGCGAGCCGCCTGTGTTCAAGAAAAAAACTATTGAAGCTAGGCAGGCGGCAAGGGACGAGGCAAAAAGGAAGTGGATGGAGGCGGTTGAGCGCGGTGAAGAGGCGATTAAATACGCGCAGGCAGCATCGCATTTCACAGAAGAGATGGTTGTTGATTCTAAAAAGCTGCTGGAAATAATGGGGGTGCCATGGGTTCAGGCAAAATCTGAGGGAGAGATGCAATGCGCTTACATGTGTAAAAAAGGTGATGTATGGGCTTCTGCTTCGCAGGATTACGATTCGATTTTAGTAGGCTCGCCAAGGTTGATAAGAAACCTTTCTATAAGTGGGAGGAGGAAGGTGCCGAAGAAGGACGAGTATGTGGAAATAAAGCCGGAGATTATAGAATTTGATAAGGTATTGGCAGAGCTTGGCATAACTAAAGAGCAGCTCATTATTGTTGGCATACTCATTGGAACGGATTATGCCGAGGGTGTAAAGGGTATTGGGCCGAAGACTGCGTTAAAAATTGTTGCAAAATACAGAACCCTGCAAAGGGTGCTGGAGAATGTTGAGTGGATTGATGAAATCAGTGCGGAGGAGATTTATGAATTTTTCCTCAAGCCACCTGTTGTTAACAAGTATGGGTTGGAATGGAAACAGGTTGATACAGACGAAATGATAAAATTCATGGTTGACGAGCATGACTTTTCGCGCGAAAGGGTGGAAAAGGTTATAGAACGTTTGCAGCAAAGCTATGTATCAGGCAGACAAGCAAGTTTAAAGGGATGGTTTGAGAAATAAATTTATCAAAACTTAATTGATTTTTATGGAAATAGAAAAAATAATTGACATAGCAAAGAAAAGAGGATTTATCTTCCAGTCAGCAGAGATTTATGGGGGCATAAGCGGTTTTTTCGATTACGGCCCTCTTGGGACTGCTATGAAGAATAAGATAGAAAATTTTTGGAGGGAATTTTTCATAAAATCTGATATAAATGTTTTTGAAATCTCCTCCCGCACAATTGTACCGGAAGCAGTATGGCAGGCGTCAGGTCATTTGAAAGATTTTGTTGATCCTATAACTCAATGCAATTCGTGCAAAAGCATGTTTAGAGCAGATAGCCTGATAGAAGAGCAGAGTGGAATGTTTGTTGAAGGTATGAAGGCAGACGAACTAACAAAACTGATAAAGGAAAAAAAGATAAAATGCCCGAAATGCAAGGGATCACTGAGCGATGTGAAGATTTTTAACCTCATGCTGAAAACAAACGTCGGGCCGGTGGAAGGGACAGTTGCTTATCTGCGGCCAGAGACTGCGCAAGGTATCTTCACTAATTTTAAAAACATACTTAATTCAACACGTGCAAAACTGCCATTCGGTGTTGCGCAGAATGGCATAAGCTACAGGAATGAAATTTCTCCAAGACAATGGATTATTCGGTTGAGAGAGTTCAATCAGATTGAGATAGAATTTTTCTTCAATCCGAAAAAGGCAGAATATACTAAATTTTCTGAGATTGGCAAAAAAAAGCTAAGAATTGTTACAAGGGAAGAGCAGAAGAAAGGTGGGAATGCTGTGGAGATGACTGCTGCAGAGGCAGTGAAAAAAGAAATTGTTCCAAACCAATGGATGGTTTATTTCATGGTAAAAGAAATGGAATGGTATCAGCAGCTTGGCATACCTTTAGATGCTTTAAGGCATAGGCATATGCTGCCAGAGGAAACACCGCATTACTCAAAGGGTAATTTTGACATGGAGATAAAGTTTGATTTTGGATGGAAGGAAGTGGTTGGGAATGCTTACAGAACAGATTTTGATTTGCAGACGCATATGAAGCATTCTGGCAAAGACCTGGCAGTGGTTGAGGATGGAGAGAAGGTTGTACCGCATGTTATCGAGCCCTCCTTCGGTTTTGACAGAACTTTTTATGCCATTCTGCTCCACTGCTTTGTTGAAGACAAAAAAAGAGGATGGGATTGGTTTAGATTCCCGGCAAAAATATCTCCTTATGTTGTTGCTGTCTATCCGCTGGTAAGCAAGGATGGAGTTGATGAAAAGGCAAAGGAAGTATTTAACGGTTTGAAGTGCTGTTTTGATGTTTTTTACGATGAAGCAGGCAGCATAGGGAAAAGATATGCAAGGGCAGACGAGATTGGAACGAACTACTGTGTTACTGTAGACTATCAGGCGTTGAAAGACGATACTGTAACAATAAGGGACAGGAATTCAGCCAAGCAGGTAAGGATTGGAATAAAAAAATTGGCTGATATAATCTGGAAACTGGCTAGAGAAGAGATTGAATTTGAAAAAGCGGGGAAAATGATAAAATAATTTAACCTGCTTTTCCTCTGTAGATTGTTACGGATTTGGGTGTGATTATAAGAAAGTCTTCATCCACACCTACTATGTCGCCGTTCATTGCTGTGCATGTTTTTCGCAGCTTATCCACAGCCCTCTTAAGCTCGTTTATATCCTTACCGCGCAGTTCTTTTATTTTTAGAAAAACAACATTTCCTTCCCTCATGAGCTGCTGAACACGGTCGGTATCGGAATAATTCCGCAGATTCTCTATTTTTACATTAACCTTACCTTCTTCCATTTCAGGACTGACCTCAACCATGTCCTCGCCTTCCTCTACCTTTTCTTGCTTTAACATGTCAAAAAACTTGTCTTTTATGCCCATTTCACCACCCCTTTCTATCATTCACTTGTGTTACAAAATATAAATAATTTAACTTCTTCTCAATTCCTCAAGCATGCTTACTATGTTCCATATCCTTGTTCTCGTGTACATAGGCATGTTAGGATCGTTGATAATCTCGTCGAGTGTATGTATAGCAGTGCTTATCCTTACCTCGATATTATCCTCGGTGCTGTTCAAAACAGCCAACGAGCTCTCTGCCGCAGCACGTATGTTCTTCGGCACAGTTCTGTCGTTGATAATCTGCTCCAAATGCATTATAATTGGTTTTACCGATTCTGCAAAGTTTTCCATACCAACCACTCTGTCTTTTATTTCTCATTTCTCTTCCTCAATACCCTTAAGCTTCTCACCCAATTCTTTCAGCTTTGTATTCAACCTTTCTTCTGTCTTTTCCAAACTTTTTATTCGTATGTCGACCTCTTCCTTAGTCTCGACAAGCTCTTT